>OLSK01000368.1_pt1 | contig 41798 bp, 43 predicted proteins | sample 1672781 | NCBI WGS metagenome assembly OLSK01 (sample SAMEA3136723, study PRJEB25190) | human gut metagenome | biome: human gut; feature: human-associated habitat; material: faeces | place: Austria | collected 2013 | reverse complement strand
GGCAGAATTTTCCGGCATATGTGTATGATCAAATGCTTTGCTTCATACGGGCTGAATACAACGGAAAAACCGAATTCTTGTATTTGCCCTGCGAGGAAGAAGCCATTGACAAAGCGTTCGCCCGACTCGGCGCACCTACACCGGATGATGTGGAGCTCTCATGGGAGGACATTTGCATTGATAGCGACAAGTGGATCGGACGCTTCAAGGAGATCGCCGCCGAGGAAGGTGTTTACGAGGTAAACCGCCTCGCAAATGCCGTCAACAGCGCCGATATAGACTTGGAAAAACTGTGGGCTGTTGCCGAATACGGCAAGGCCGAGGACGCCAAGCAGCTCTCACGGCTTGCTGAAAATCTTGATTGTTTTACCTTTATTATAGGTGCAAGCAATTATGAGGAAGTCGGAATATATGTAACGGAGAATAATGCGGATTTCAGTGTAAATCCTTCCGTAGAAAAGTTCTTCGATTACAAAGCCTTTGGAAAGTATATCGGCGATGCATACTACGGCGAATTTGTCGACGGCGGCTTCATCTACAACGACACCGACACAAGCCTGCTCGACATCTTATATCAGGACGAGCCTATGACGATGGGAGGAATGTAAATATGATCACCGCAATTATCCGCAACAGAGAAAACACACTTGTGCTGGATTTCCCTCGCAGTATTTATGACCTCTATGAAAAGCTGCGCTCCATCGGTATTATGCAGCCGCCGAAACGGATCCCGCTGACCGACAATGAGGACGAGGACATCGGCGTAAAGCTGTTCAGCGAGAGTGACTTCGGTCAGCATCTGCTCCTCACACTGCATGAGAAAAACACCATTGCCGACGCCAATATGCTGACGCTTGCTATTGGGTCGGCAAGCGAGGACATCAAAGAGGAACTCGAACAGAACATCCTCTACGACCAGTACGACTCAATGGATGAAGTGATTTCCGCCGTCCGTCAGATGACGCAGGACGCCGGTCCCGTAAAAGCTGTATTCTTCTGCCCTCTCATCGGTAACATTGACGAGGGCGACGGAGATATGTTCACGGTCGGAGATTCCTACCTTGCCGACAGCGCCGATGAGATCGCCGATGCATTGAATCGTTACACCGCCAATGACGAAAACGATATGGCAGCCTACTATAACAAGGATGACGGCGTGAGTGAAAAGCTGACCTCGGCTGTATGGTCGGTGGAATTACACGGCGACAAGCTGTTCGGACGAATTGATTGCAGCCTCAAGGAAGCGCTCACGGCAGAGGAAACGGAAGCTCTCCGGGACTGGCTTACGGGACAGTGCTCAGACGGCCTCGGCGAAGGCTTTGAGCAGCAGCCCATTGATACGATGGACGGCGAACTGTTCGTTTCGTTCTGGAACAGCGGTGATGACTACGCCATGATGACCGAGGACGAATTTGAGGATCATCTGCAAAATACCGAAATGACGATTGGAGGGATGTAATATATGGCCTTGCTGTTTTCTGCGGTTACCGTAACCGCAGGCTATGACGAAGCGGAATTCATGGTCGGAGGAATACCGAGAGAGTACGACGACCTCGTCGGCTGGACAGCCTTTGATGACTTTATGGAAAATGTCGAAGCGGAAACAGAGGTCAGCGTACACGCCGAAACCTATTTGTACGGCGGCGAAGAAACCGTGACCGCCACTCCCGAGGAGGTCGCATATCTGATGATGCGCATGGAGCGGGATGAAAACTTCCTTGCCGGACATTGTGACAACATCGAGGATGTAGACTTCTCCTTTTTACGGCCGCCGGAGGAATATTACGAAATGAAATTATAACGAAAACACGGAGGTAAATGAAATGAACGAATATGACCGCCTGCACAGACAGGCACAGCGATACAAAGAACTCTATCCCAAAGGGACGCGCATCCTACTTCTGCACATGGGTGACGATCCCCGACCTGTTGAGGACGATATGCGCGGCACTGTAATGTTTGTGGATGATACATCCACCGTCCACTGCAAATTCGATAACGGCAGGCAGCTCGGCATCATCCCCGGCGAGGACTCCTTCCGCAAGCTCACCGATGAGGAGCTTGCCGAGGAACAGGCCGACAGCGAGGACATGGACGAGGACAACGGCCCCGTCATGGGAATGTAGGAGGTTGCCTATTGGAACACGATATTCTTATACCGCAGCCGCAGGCAGATATGTTGCTTCGGGAAGCCGCCGAGCGTGAAGTGTCGGCAGAGGAACTGCTTGCGGAAATTATCAAAAAATATATAGAAAGGAACGAGCGCAATGGCGGATGAAAAGAAAGGCATCACCGTAAAAATCGATGCCGACCTCCATGCCGAAATCAGAGAATATCTCGAACGGCATGAAGGAATGACAATGGCTGAGTTTATCACCCTTGCGGTGGACGATGAGCTCCACCCGAAAATACAACAGAAAGAAGGAAATAACATGGGCAATATGAGAACGATGGCATTTCAGGTGCCGGAGGAACTGTTTCAGAGAATCAAGGACTACCTGCACCGCAACAATATGAGTCAGAAGGAATTCGTTCTCGGACTTATTGAAACCGAGCTCGACCGAGAGCAGGCCGAGCGTGAGCGCCAAATTGACACCGAAAGCCCCACAGAGGATACCTGCGAGGAAACGGACGAGGAAGCCGCAGAAAACGGCTTTGCGGGCGAATGTGAGGGCGACAACAGCGCCGATGAGGAAACCGAGGATGAGGACGAATCCGAGGGCTTCGGTATGACAATGTAAGGAAAGCGAGGCGGAACGAAAAAAACAACGGTATCGGTCGGATGACCTATGCCAATTAGATTTTTGGATATGTTTGCGGGCATCGGCGGCTTTCGTTTTGGGCTTGAACGGCTCGGTGGCTTTGAGTGCGTCGGCTACTGCGAGATAGACAAATACGCAAAGCAGGCGTATGACGCCATGTACCCCACGAAAGGAGAACTATATTTTGCAGACGCAAGAACCATTGATCCACACACCCTGCCGGATATCGACCTTATTTGCGGCGGTTTTCCCTGTCAGTCCTTTAGTATCGCAGGGCTCCGCAGAGGATTCCAAGATGACACAAGAGGCACTCTCTTTTTTGAGATCGCCCGAATTGCCGCCGTTAAAAGACCACCTTTTCTGCTGCTTGAAAATGTTCCCGGTCTGCTTTCGCATGACCAAGGCAGGACTTTTGCGATCATCCTCGGTGCGCTGGATGAGCTGGGGTACGATGTCGCATGGCAAATCCTTAACAGCAAGGATTTCGGTGTCCCCCAATCCCGAAAGCGCGTGTATATTGTCGGATATCTTAGAGAGCGATGTGCCGGAGAAATACTTTCTTTCACAAACGCAAATGCAGCGTCTCTTATCCAACTCCTTGGAGGCACAGAGGGCAATCGGGTCTACTCGGACGAGGGAGTCGGCATTACTCTCACAAGCAGTGCCGGAGGCTTCGGAGGAAAAACCGGACTCTACGATGTAGCACTGCCTATCAAGGTAGATACAAAATCCGGCTTTCAGCTCGCACACCCCGGCGACAGTATAGACCTTGCCTACCCGACAATGAATACACGGCGAGGCCGGGTCGGAGAAAAGATCGCCCATACCGTAACGCCCGGCAATACGCAGGGCTATTTTTTTATCGACATGAACGCCGGCGCAAAGCTTACCGAAACGGCTCGGTGCATTACCGCCCGACAGGACAGCGGCATCAGTAAGCACAAAGGCGAACACTCCGCTGTGTTTATTGAGGATGAGCCGAGAGCCGTAGTGACGCCTGACAAGAAAACTATCCGTCAACAAGGCCGTTGGATAAAAGAGCCTAACGAGCCGATGTTCACCCTTACGGTGCAGGACCGGCACGGTATCCTCCGCTATGGCAGAGTGCGGAAGCTCACGCCGAGAGAATGCTGGCGACTGCAGGGCTTTACCGACGAACAGTTCGACAAAGCCAAGGCTACGGGACTAAGCGACGGGCGGCTCTACAAAATGGCAGGCAATGCCGTAAGCGTACCTGTCGTTTCTGCTGTCGGTGCCGTTATTAAGCGAATATACCAAGAGCAAATTCAGAAAGGATAAGCGAGAATGAACTATAACAGAAAAATCATGAGGCTTGAACTATCCGCCGAAAAAGCACTTAACGGTGGATATTATTATGCCGAATTACTGCTGCCTGCGGCGGACTATGAAATCAAGGACACTATGCAGAGAACCCGTGCTGCCGGCAGAGAAAACACGGTTGAAGTCAGCATCCTCGAATGCGATATCCTGCCGGAACTGCAGGATATCCGCTTGGATACTTTCAGTTTGGATGAACTGAACTTCCTTGCCAAGCGGCTTGCCTCTCTTCCCAATGAGGAACTGCCTGTGTTTTATGCCGTGACCGAGCAGATATTCAACGACGCAGACGAAAACCCCGTCAGCATCAAAGACCTCATCAACTGCACCTACGGCTTGGACACCGTTCCCGTTGCTCATAATGTGAGCAATCTTTCCGAGCTCGGTCGGTTTGCCTTCGAAAATGAACTGCTCTCCGACCTCGAAGATATCCCCGAAAGTGCCGTTCCGTTTTTGAATGCAGAACAGATCGGCAGAGTGCAGCAGAAAAACGATAACGGCGTGTTTGAGGGCAGGCTGTATATCCCCACCGTCCATTATGACCGACCGGAGATATATGACGGCGTGACCTTGCCGGACGAGGAATCCGAATCCTCCGACTTTGCCATTCGTCTGCTTGTATCGGGTACGCCGGAGCATATCAAGGGCAATCCGGAAGGTAGGGCTATATGGCTTAACCTTCCAATGGCAAGCGACATACTCGCAAATTATGCCGCAGCATTTAATGAAGCAGAGATCGGCGATTGCGTATATTACGATTTTGAATCTGTAATTCCGCAGATCACCTCGGAGATGTTCGGCAGCATGAGCGATGTCCAAGCACTCAATAAGCTTGCTGGGGAAATCAGCATCATGAGCGAAACCGAACAGGTTAAATTCAAAGCCGTTCTCGACGCCGAAAACACGGCAAGCATTCATGACGCGTTGAATGCGGCACAAAACTTGTGGCGGTATGAATTTACTGCCGAACCCGACACTGCGGACGCCTTCTTCAAGAAGTATATTATTGAAAACACAAGCACGGAGTTCGACAGCAGATGGCTTGAAAACCTGCTTCCGAGAAATGAGGCTGATAAATTGCTCGGCCGCATCGGTGCAGCCGTTACGGACTACGGCGTTATTTCCGCCCGAAACGGCCATTTGTTCAAACCCGTACCGTATGACGAGCCGGAAGCAAAGGAACTGAAAACGCAGGCACTGACCGAGGAAAAGCTGGATGTCATCGAGGTGCTTGACCGCAGAGCGCTGTTCAGCAACGGACGGCTCATGCCCGAAGAAATCCCCGAAGGATTGTACGCCTATGACCTCCGCCACAGCGACGACGGCGACCGCTTCTGTGCCATTGAGCCGAAGATCGGAGTCAACCACGGCGGCACAGTTCTGATGCGGGATATTCTCGATTTCGGCGAAAGCGGATATATTCCGCTGGATGAGGACACCGAGCCAAACTTCTTGGGCGATGAAATGACGCCGTCCGAATTCGCCGAGGAAGAAGCTCAGGACGAAACCATGCAAATGGGAGGAATGTAATATGAGCATCAGCACCGTAACCACCGATGACCTTCGCCGTATGAACGGCAAGGAAGGACTTGTTTTGCAGGGCTGCGGCGGTGATCCGCAGGAGTGGCTCGACGGCATCAACGGTCTCCTCACCGATGAGGGGATCTTAAAAAACGGCAGCAGATTTGAGAATATCTCGGTATTCCAAAACGGCGAACTCACCAATATCCTCTTTCCCTTTGAGGACAGTGTGGAGATCGACATGGGCAAGCTCGCTATGTGGCGCTTGCGCTCCCATGAGCAGTTCGGCGGCACCTGGCTTTCGGACTATGTGCCAAACCGCCTCGGCGGGTTTGTTGACAAAGCCGCGCCCGAACGGGAAAAGCCCGACTGCAAGCTCATCGGCGAGGACGGAAACATCTTCAACCTTATGGGACTTGCCGCCCGTACACTCCGCCATAACGGACTTACGGAACAGGCAACGGAAATGACCGGCCGCATTCATGAGTGCGGCAGCTATGACGAGGCTCTCTGCATTATCGGAGAATATGTCAATATCACCGGCGGCGAGGAATCCGAGGATGAGGACGAAAGCATAACGATGGGAGGAATGTAAAATGGAAATCGCCATGCTCATGATTGGTCTCCTTCTCGGCGGGTGCGTCAGCTTCTGCATACTCGGATGTATGCAGATCAACCGCATCAACGACTATGAGTACGAGATACGCAGGCTCCGTGCCAAACTCGAAGCCCAGGAAAAAGCAAAAACAGAATAACTTATATAACACACGGCGGTATCAATCGTTTTGAGAACGAAAGATACCGCTTTTTTGTTTTCAGAACGGTTGACCGCCTCAAAGTGAGGTGATCAAAATAAAATCCCCCGTAACCTGGATAGGCAACAAAACATCTATCCTCCATATCCTGTATGCCTTGTTTCCCATAGGCTGTGACCGCTATGTTGAGCCGTTCGGCGGCTCCGGTGCGGTATTGCTGGGAAAGCCCGTGCCGGACAAATTCGAGGTATTCAACGATTACAATCACAACCTCGTCAATCTGTTCCGCTGTATGCGTGACCGCCCGATGGAGTTCATCCGTGAACTCGGTTTTTTAAGCCTGAATTCCCGTGACGATTTCGCCGTGCTGAAAAAGTTCTTCGAAAAAGAGGAATTCACCGAGGACTACCTAAAAGCACAGCTTGACCTCACGGAAATAATGCTGCCCGAAGTAACCGCAAAGGAAGTGCGGACGCTGTATTCGGCAGCGAGGAACGACCACGACCTACGCAGGGCTGCCATGTTTCTAAAACTCATCCGTTACAGTTATTCCAGCGGATGCAAGTCCTTTGCCTGTCAGCCGTTTTCCCTCAGAACGCTGTTTGCACTCGTGCAGGACTTCGCCAAGCGGTGCGAGAATGTGGTCATCGAAAACCAGGACTTTGAAACCCTTATAAAGCACTATGACCGCCCGACGACCTTCACCTACTGCGATCCGCCGTACTTCACAAGCGAATATGTGTATGACTGCGGCTTCACATGGGAGGATCATCTGCGGCTCTACCACGCTCTTGCGGGCATGAAAGGCAAATTCCTACTGTCCTATAATGACTGTCCCGAAATCAGGGAGCTGTATAAAGAATATAACTTTTTCGACTTCAAACGGGTGCATAGCATGGCGCAGAAATACGAGGCCGGCAAAGAATTCCCCGAATTGCTCGTTGCCAATTATGACCTCTTTGAGCGTGAACGGCAGCAGCCCCACCAGCTCACTTTATTCGATGTAGGCGACAAGCCACTCGACTACGAAAAAATATTAAAGGAGAACATCGTATGCAGAATAAAAAGATAAAAAACGAAATCATTATGCTTCCCGTGCCTGCCGAGCTGTTCCTCGAAGCCGGAATGTTCGAGGGCGATCCCCTGCAGATGTACGCAGACGGACATAAGATCGTCATTGAAAACATCGATGACCCGAAGGACATCGTCTGCGACGGTGACTGCGAAAGCTGTCCCATTGCCGACATGGACTGTGACGGCGACTGCGAGGACTGTCCCTGCTGTGATAATTGTGATGAAAGCGAGGCGAACTGATATGACAAAGCTATACCGTGTCCTTGGCAAAAGAGGGCGAATCACTATCCCGTTTGAGATAAGACAGCGTGTAGGCTTCACCTATAATGATGTGCTGTCCTTCACCGAATCACCGGACGGCAGAACTGTCACCGTCAAGCGTGAAAAGATTTGCGATAACTGCTCCGGCGCCAAGACAGCTGATAAGGAAACCGAGATGACGCTTGAGGATTTCCTCGACAGCCTCTCTGCTGAACAGCAGCGTGTAGCCCTTGTTCATTTGTCCGTCAAATGGGCTGAACAGAAAGCAGGTGGACACAATGCCGGAGCATAAGCCGTTGTATCTCTATTCCCTCAAGGAAGCTGCGGAATGGACCGAAAAGGACGAATGGCGTGAAAGCTACCTCGAAAACTGCGACTGCGCCCGTGCTATCGAGAGAGCCATTGACGAACACTATGACGGTCAGTGCCTTGATCCCTGCGCCCAGGAGATCATCGACCGATACGGCTTTGACCGTGTCAACTTCGTCCTTGCCACCACCGTGCGTCAGGTAATCCATGACGGCAGATATTCCGAGGATAACAAAAAATGGGCGCGGCGCTTTTCCGTTATGGACAAGGAAAACACATGGCAATACTGTGTGCGCAGTCATCCAGGGCTCGTCAATCTCTTTGTCTCCGACACAAGGCGACAGTGGGATAAACTCGGATTATATGACGGCAGTCAGTGTGACAGTGAGCGCAGCGGACAGCTCGACTATACCGATCGCATACTTGTACTGAATCCGTCCGTTCTCAAGGACGAGTGCAAAACGCCGCAGAATCAGTTGTTCTACGCCACCCACGGCAACGGCTGCCGCCCGGATTCTCTCGGTACGAAGGTGTTCGGATTCCATGTGTCGGACGGAGAAAAAACCTATTACCGCCGCACCGACTTTATAGGCGCACTTAAAGAGGAATTTGTCCCCGAATGGGCAAAGGGAAATACACAAAAATATCTCGAACCCGATGAGCCTGCCGACGAACCTGTGGAGGACGGCGGCATGACAATGAATATGTAATCAGGAGGAATTAACTATGGCAACCAAGAAAACCAATAACGCAACGAAATCCAAAATCCCTGTCAGCGCCAAAATCGACCGCATGATCGAGCGTGAGGACGCGACGGTCAAAGCCTATGCCAGCGTGAATATCGGCGGCGCGTTCGTTATTAAGGACATCGCCGTGGTGGACGGTCAGAAAGGAATGTTCGCCCGGATGCCCTTTCGTTCCTACAAAACCGGCAGCGGCGAAACAAAATATTCCGACATTGCCTTCGCCCTCACCGATGAGGCAAGACAGAGTCTTAACGACGCCGTTATCGGCGCTTACCGTGAAGCTTTGGAGCAATCCGAGGAGGAATTACCCGATGAGGACGAAAGCCCTGCACAAAAGATGTGACTTTTTTCAAAAAAGTGCAGATTTCGCTGGACTTTCCGAATTTTTTCGGTATCCTGTAGGTAGAGGTGGTAAATATGAGAAAGACGAAAATGCTCGCAGCCCTCCTCGCAGGACTGATCACGCTGAGCCTTGCGGGATGCGGTGCGGATAAGGCAGAAAGTACAAACAGTGAGTCTGCAAATGCAGAAAGCGGTATCACAGCAACGGTAACGGACAACACTTCCGAGCCGACCGCCGAGAGCAGCCTGCCTGCTGACAGCGAATCAAAGTCAGACGAATCTACGGCAGAAAAAGAAAAGGCCGAAAGCAATGCCCCTGCCGACAGCGGCAGTAAGGCAGACACCAAAAAGCCTGCCGAATCAAATCAGCAGGCCAAGACGCCGTCCAAGCAGACGGAAGCTCCGAAGCCTGCTGAGGAAAAACCGCAGACGCCTGCACCCACAGAAAAGCCCGAAGCTCCTGCCGAAACACCTACCGCCAATGAGGTGGCAAGGAAAACGGCAGAAAAGATAAATGCACTAAGGCAATCCCAAGGCTCACCGGCTGCAACCATCCTCCCCGGACTCGGCAAGGTCGCAACCTATCGTTCTGAGCAGCTCGTAACAAACTTCTCGCATGAATCAAGTCCCGACGCCTGCACCGTATTGAAATACGGAGAATATGTGGATATGTCGGACTGCGGAATGCCCGAAGCGAGCTACTACCGAGGATACAATGCCGAGGCCGCCGCCAAAGGAAATTGGACGGGTACGGCAGACGAGATAGCCGATAAAATAGCCAACGGCTTCAAGAACAGTGCCGGCCATTGGCGCTATGTGGGAAGTGCCGAATACACCTACATGGCGGTCGGCATCACCTACAAAGGCGGCACATGGTACTGCTGCGTATGCGTAAGCAGTCAAAACTACGGCGGATAACCGCCCGATATACTCCAAAAAGAACGCTTGATAAAATCAGGCGTTCTTTTTTTATACAAACGAACTTGAAAGGATGAGTCAATATGAACAGAAAGAAATTGTTATCCTTGCTCCTTGCATTGGTAATGGTACTCAGCGCTTTCCCGATTTCGGCGTTTGCGGCACCTGCCTCGGACATCCCCGAAAAAATGCTCGACAACCCCATTGTCAGAGCGCTTGCCTATACCGGCTACAATGTGCAAAAGCAGAAGGATAACGGCACGATCTATCAGACCGGACACTACGGCGGCGCACTGAAACGAAATGCACCGAGTATCCTCTCGGATATTCATTACAGCACTTCGCTTACGGGTAAGGAAACGGTTTCCGACTCCTCGACCGTGACGGGAAAAGCACCGAATATTGCAAGGTTCGAACAGTACGGTCTCTGCTGTGCAAGCTTCGTGACCTACTATATTTGCAACTACCTGCCTAACATTGAGGGTGTGGATACGCAGTTTATTACCGACGCCATCAACGCTACGGGAACGAATTCGCAGGCCGTTGTGACTTGGCAGAACGCGCTGAATAAGCTTGCCTCGCAGGGTAAGGTCGAAAAGGTCGGCACGAGTCCGAGCAATGTGGACTATTCCAAGCTCACTCCCGGCGACATTATCATCTTCGGCAACAGCTCAAGCAGCCATGTCCATGCGGCTATTTTTGCAGGCGTGTATAACGGCAAGCACTTCATTATCCATGTAGGTAATGAGAGAGGCCCCGAAATCAACACCACCGAAGGTATGGCACACTCCTCCAACGGAGATAAGGCATCCACGCCGAACGGATATTATCATCTTCCGGACGAACTCTTTATCGAAAACGGTTTTATGGAGGTTAAAAAGACCGATGAAAACGGCAAGGCACTTGCCGGAGCCGTATTCGTTGCCACAAATCAAAAGACGGGTAAAGCATATAAGATCGGCCCGACCAATGCCTACGGCTATGCCAAGGCTGCCGATCCGATCCCGTTCGGCACTTATGCCGTCAAGGAAACCGTGTTCCCGAAGGACTACCGTGCTTACGGAAAATCCGAATGGACGGTCACGCTCAACAAGAACACCCCGAACGCCACGATTACCATTAAGGCTGTCAACGAGCTGATCCCCGGCAGTGCCAAAATCGTCAAGGTCAGCGAGGACGGAAAGGTGGACGGCATTACCTTCCGCATTCAGGGCGAGGGCGTGGACAAAACCGTTAAAACCGCAAACGGCGGCGTCATTCAGGTGGACAACCTTCGCCCCGGCGTGTACACCGTAACAGAAGCCGAATATGACAAATATGTGCCGCAGGAAACACGCCGCGTCACCGTAGTCAGCGGTCAGGTGTCTACCGTCAATTTCAGCAACAAGCTCCGCCGCGGCGACCTCACCGTCAAAAAGACCGCCGAGGACAGCTTGGCCGAGGGCATGAAGTTCCGCCTCTACGGAACATCGCTCTCCGGCATTGAGGTCAACGAGTATGCTGTGACCGACAAAAACGGCGTTGCAAAATTCAAGGATGTGCTGATTGGCACGGGATATACCCTCGAAGAAGTCGACACTCCGACTCGCTATGTCGTACCCGAAAAGCAGACTGCCGCAATCGAGTGGAATAAGGTTACGAACAAGTCCTTTGACAATGTCCTCAAGAAGTTCAATGTCACCGTAACCAAGAGTGACAGCGAAAAGGGCTTGCCGCAGGGCGACGCCTCCCTCGCAGGTGCAAAGTACGGCATCTATAAAGGCAATCAGCTCATCGACACCTACACCACCAACGCAAACGGTCAGTTTACCACCAAGTATTATATCTGCGGCGATGATTGGTCGCTGAAAGAAATCAGCCCGTCCGAAGGATACCTTCTTAACACAGAAAGTCAGCACATCGGTGCTGAGGCCAAGCTCTATACCGTAGAATACAACCTCGCAAAGCCTCTCGACTCCCTCGAAAATGTTATCAAGGGAAAAATCGCCGTAATCAAGCATTGCGATGACGGCAGCACCAAGATCGAAACACCCGAAAAAGGTGCAGAGTTTGAGGTATACCTTGCCGCCTCCGGCAGCTATGAAAACGCCAAAGAAACCGAGCGAGATATCCTTGTATGCGACGAACACGGTTTTGCTGAATCCAAAGACTTGCCCTACGGCGAATACACCGTGAAGCAGACCAAGGGCTGGGAAGGCAAGGAATTGCTTGCGCCTTTCAATGTCTTTGTTAAGGAGAACGGCGAAACCTATCGCTTCCTCATCAACAACGCAACCTTTGAGGCACTCATTGAGATTGTTAAAAAGGACGCCGAAACGGGTAAAATTATCCCTGCGGCGGGTATTGGCTTTAAGGTACGCAACACCGACACGGGCGAATATATCGTGCAGCACATCAACTACCCGACGCCTGTGGACATCGACACCTATTACACCGATGTAACGGGCAAGCTCATGATGCCCGAAAAGCTGCCTTACGGCAACTATGAGATCATCGAGCAGTGTACGGCATACGGATATGTTCTCGACTCTGCTCCCATCGCATTCAAGGTGGACGGCAGCAAGACTGTCGTAACCGTAGAAAAACACAATATGCCGCAGAAAGGTATCGTCAATATCTCAAAAAGCGGCGAGGTATTCTTCTCCGCTGTGGAATCGGACGGCGTATACAGCTTTGTTTTTGCAGATAAAGGTCTCGCAGGTGCAGTCTATGAGATTACCGCCGCCGAGGATATTATTACGCCTGACGGCACTCTGCGCTATGCCAAGGACACGGTTGTCGATACCGTAACTACCGATGAAAACGGCAGCGTCGCAAGCAAACCGTTGTACCTCGGCAAATATACGGTCAGAGAAACAAAAGCACCTTACGGCATGGTACTGAACGATGAGGCAAAGTCGGTTGAACTGACCTATGCAGGCGAAACCGTCGAGGTCACCGAAACAGCCGCCGAGTTCTATAACGAACGCCAAGAGGCAGAGGTGTCGCTCTCCAAAATTCTCGGTAAGGACGAAACCTTCGGCATCGGGAATAACGGAGAAATCCTCTCGGTGCAGTTCGGACTCTATGCGGCCGGGGATCTGACCGCCGCAGACGGTTCGGTCATTCCGAAGGACGGCCTACTCGAAGTTGCAAATTGCAATGAAAACGGCAATATCACCTTCAAGACGGATATTCCCGTAGGCGCAAAGCTGTATGTAAAGGAAATTGCGACCGACAGCCACTATATCCTCTCGGATGAAAAGTACCCCGTGACATTCGACTACGCCGGACAGGATACCGCCCTTGTGGAGATCAAAGCAAACGGCGGCGAAGCCATCAAGAATGACATCCTCTACGGCTCGGTCAAGGGCTTGAAAATCGACCGTGAAACCGAAGCAGTGATTGCAGGTGCAAAGTTCGGACTCTTCCGCAGCGGCGAAACCGAGTTTACTGCCGAAAGCGCTATCCTTACAGTCGAATCCGGCGAGGACGGCGTATTCACCTTTGAGAACATCCCTTACGGCGATTGGCTCATTAAGGAATTGCAGCCTGCGGACGGATACCTCGCCAATGAGGAAATCTATCCTGTCCGCATCGGTGAGAACGGACAGACCATCGGTATCACCGTTGTAAACGACCGCATTCCCGAAATCAAGACCCACGCTGCGGTTGACGGCGACAAGGAAGTCTGTGCAACCGAAGTATTCACGCTGACCGACACCGTATCCTACAGCCACCTCATCCCCGGCAAGGAATATGTACTCAAGGGTACGCTTATGGATAAGAACACGGGCAAAACCTTTACCGAAAACGGCGAAGCTGTAACAGCCGAAACCGTCTTCACGCCCGAAACTCCGAACGGAACGGTTACGGTGTCCTTTACCTTCGATTCAAGACTCATCAAGGAAAACACAAGCCTTGTGGTATTTGAAACTCTGTATAAGGACGGCAAAGAGCTTGCCGTACACGCAGACATTGAGGACGAGGATCAGACCGTCAAGATTACCGTTCCTAAAATCGGAACAAAGGCAACCGTGAACGGAGAAAAATCCGCTACTGCCAAGGGCGACATTACCATTGAGGACACCGTTTCCTACAAGAACCTTACGGTCGGTAAGGAATACACCGTTAAAGGCATCCTTATGGACAAGGCAACGGGCAAGCCATTCCTCGTAAACGGCAAGGAAGTGACCTCCGAGGTCACCTTTACGGCAGAGAAAAAAGACGGAGAGATTACCGTCCGCTTTACCTTTGACGGCAGCGCCGTAACCAAGCAGACAGACATCGTAGTGTTTGAAATGCTCTATCGTGACGGTGTGGAAATCGCAGCTCATGCCGACATTGAGGACGGCGGTCAGACCGTAACGCTTACGCCTCCTGCTCCTCCCGTTCCGCAGACGGGCGACAACTCCAACCTCGGCTTTTGGATCGGACTCGGCGCTGTGGCACTCGGCGGCATCATCGCCGTGGTCATTATCCGTGTGAAATCCCGAAAGGACGAGGATGACGAGTAATGAAAAAGGTGTATGTCTGCGCTCCCCTCGGAGGGAATATTGAGCAAAACCTCAAAAAGGTTAAGACATATACCGAATACGCACTGAGGTGCGGCACGGCTCCGGTCGTGCCGCATTTCTATGCCGAATGTCTTAACGATAACAACCCCAAAGACCGTGAAGTCGGCTTGGCGGCGGGAATGTCGCTGTTGTGGCTTTGCGATGAGGTTTGGGTGTTCGGAGATACCGTCACGGACGGAATGAGAGCCGAACTGCAGTTTTGCAAGAACCTCAATATCCGAATCCGAAAGATAACCGAAAAAGAAATCCAAAAAGCGATTGGAGGTAATCCCTTATGAATCCTATGAAAAAGAAAACCGTCAGAATCCTTTTCTGTGTTCTGCTTGTGACCGTCCTTGTGTCGGCTTTCTCTATGACTGCCTTTGCCGCAGGCGATGTGGCGGGTGCGATCGAAAACACATGGAACGCTGCCAAGAGCCAAATTCAGACGGTCGTCAACAATGTTGTTTTTCCCGTGTGCGATATGATCCTCGCCATCCTTTTCTTCGTGAAGGTCGGCACGGCTTATTTCGACTACAGAAAGCACGGACAGTTTGAATTTGCCGCTCCGTGTATTCTTTTTGCCTGCCTTATTTTCACCCTTACCGCGCCGCTTTATATCTGGTCTATTATCTAAACGGCGTGCAAAAAGTGATGTGCAAGGTCTGATTTCACTAAAAATTCGCCATTAACCAACACGCTAATACACACTGTATGGATTTGCGTTTGTTCTAAAAACTGCATTAACTGCTTATACTATGTATTAGAGTGTTAGACTCAAAGGAAGCGGGTGAATCAGATGATAGATAAGCGCATCGGAAAACGAATCAAAGAATGCCGTGAAAGATTAGGACTGACTCAAGAACAGTTCTCGGAAAAGACAGGTCTTTCCGTCAATTATATTTCTACAGTTGAGCGTGGCGGCTCATTCCCAAGGTACGAAAAGCTGATTACGATAATCAACGGCTTGGAGGTTTCGGCAGACGCCATCTTCTGTGATGTTATAAACGGCTCGGTTGAGTACAAGGAAAATGAAATCGGCCGCCGTCTCTCCGGTTTACCGACAGAGGAACAAAACAGAATTTTGGAAATGCTCGACCTTATGGTCAAGCAGGCAGAAAACAACAAATAACGATATAATTTTATCGGCTGCACGAGTTTCGTGCAGTTTTTTATTTTTCCTACTTCTTTTCGACAATATTTTCTGTTATAATGGTCTATACTATGTATTAGCAAGTTATATACACCTGCTAATACATACAAGGAGAGAAGAATTATGGAAAAGAAATGTTGTTTTACAGGTCACAGACCAAAGTCCCTGCCGTTCGGCTACAATGAGGAAGAACCGTCATGCAAGAAGCTCAAGGAACTGCTCAGTGAGAACATCGAAAGGCAGATTACCGAGAACGGAGTAACGCACTTTATCTCAGGCATGGCAATGGGTGTTGACATCTTCGCAGCCGAGGCTGTGCTGAAGCTGAAACAGAAGTATCCTCAGATCAAGCTCGAATGCGCCATTCCCTGTGAAACGCAGGCGAACAAATGGAGTGAAGGCTGGCGGAACAGATACTTCGATATTATCCGCCGTTCCGATGTCGCAAAGATGCTGCAAACTCACTATACGCCCGACTGCATGATGAAGCGGAATAAGTATATGGTGGACAACAGCGATGTGGTTATCGCTATATGGAACGGCGAGAAAAGCGGCACCGGAAACACTGTGAACTACGCTATGAAAAGCGGAAAAAAGGTAATTATAATTGATCCGAACAAACTGCGCTGACGGGCATATTCAGACTTAAAAGCCGCTGCAATCTCAAAATTGCGGCGGTTTTTATTTTGTTCTGGACTTTCGATGCAGTGTGTGGTATGTTGTGTGACTTGGAAAGGAGGAATGACCGATATGGGATTTTTTTATAAGCTGTTCAACGGCGAGATTTGTCCGATAGAAAATCTCGTCAGGCGAACGCCGGAATATACCAAAGCTGTTCATGAACTCGCCAATGCATCGGATAAATTGGAAAAGGCACTAACGCCCGAACAGTTGGATCTGTTCTGTGCGATGAAGAACGCCAGAGCAGATGTTGAAACGCCCCTGCAAGCCGAAGCGTACCGCATGGGCTTCATAGACGGTTTGGAAATGAAAAAAGACATAGAAACAAACGGGAAAGCCGCTGACTGATTAAGAGTCGGCGGCTTTTCTCATGCGGCAGACACCTCGTCTGCCGTTTTCATTTAGAAATGAGGTGGTAATCATTTTTGATTGGTTAGGCGATATCTTTTCGGGGATCGGCAGTGCCATCGGCGACGCAATGGACTTCCTCGGAACACAAATATCCAATGCCATTTGGGATGCAATGCTCAAATGGTTTTACGAAATCATCTACGGCGCTATCGCCGACTTCTTCGAGATGATGGGCAATATGGGTGCGGATGTGTTTGACCTTGAATGGGTAAAGGCAACCGTAAAGCTGTTCACGCTGTTCGGTTGGGGGCTGTTTGTCGCCGGCACGGTTGTGGCAATATTCGATGTTGCTATCGAGTACCAATGCGGCAGAGCCAATGTAAAAACAACGGCTCTCAACATTATAAAGGGCTTCTTTGCCTGCTCCCTCATCGGAGTCGTGCCGATAGAGTTATACAAGTTTTGCATCAGCCTGCAAAACACATTTTCCCACGACCTTGCCCGAATTTTTGCGGGAACGCAGTCACTCGACCTCGCAGGCCAAAGCACCTCGGTGCTGCAAGGCTCATTTATGGTGGCGTCCACCGCGGAATACAAGCTCTTTAATCTGCTTGCGATGATAGCCTTTGCCTACTGCATTATTAAAATATTCTTTCAGAATATCAAGCGAGGCGGAATCCTCCTCGTGCAGATGGCTGTCGGTGCGTTGTATATGTTCAGCGTACCAAGGGGCTATGCCGACGGCTTCAACCAATGGTGCAAGCAGGTCATCGCAATCTGCCTTACCGCATTTATGCAGACAACATTGCTTTTTTTGGGGCTTCTGACCTTTCCGCAGAATATGCTGCTCGGACTCGGCATTATGCTTGCCGCCAATGAAGTGCCGAGAATTGCACAACAGTTCGGACTTGATTCGAGCGTTAAGGTCAACATGATGAGCGTTGTTCACGCTACAACTACAGCGGTCAACCTCTCTCGCAGTGTAGCAAGAGCCACGGGCAAATAAGGGGGTACGATATGAAATACTATATGCAGGCAAACAGATTTTTGCAGAAGTACGGCTCGGACGCATTCAAAATCATTGCCGCTTATGAGGAAGCGGCAGACATTCCGCCGACCGAGCGATATGCAAATTGGTACGGTGATTACGGTATATTCGAGCCGTCATTAAACGAGGATATGACCTATGATAAGATCCTCTCCCGTTACAAGGTAGGGCTTAAATATCTCGGCATCATCAATGATCAGACCAACGCGGTGTGCGACAATTTCCTGTCAGAACAGCTTGCAGAGCATATCCGTGAGCAGCTCAAAAACCACAATGCCGACGCCGAATACCGTCCGACCTCCGTTATAACTAAAATGGATACGCCGGAATTCACAAGGGTTATGCTTGCGGTTGATCGAGATATGGAGGTAGACTGCGAAATCGGGCATCAGATCACCTGTTATCTCGAAACATGGTTTGATGTGGACAAGAAATTCGGAACGAACACGGCGGCAGACGATGATAAGTGGCTGAATCTGTATGCCAAGTACGATCCGTTCGCCGACACGCTCCGGCTTGAATTTACTGTCACGACCGCCGACTCATGCGAGGAAGGCGAATATGTGCCGACCGATGCAGAGTCGCAGCTCATCAAGGATATGATCGCCGAGAAGCTCCGTGAGGAATACGGTCAGACGCCCAAGGAATTCTGCGAGGATGTCGGCGGCATAGAAATCGGAGGAATGACGCAATGACACAATATATCTATCCGCAGAACTTAAAAGCCACAGCCAATCTGTGGCTTTGGAGCTTGCGGGACTTTGTAATTTTAGCGGTAGCCGCACTGTTATCGGTTCTCGCACTTGTGCAGCTGCACATCTTCTTACCGGCCGTAGCTGTGTTGTGCTACGGCTTTTTAACTATCCGCATGGACGATACCACCGTACTCGATTTCATGCGTTACGCTGTGCGCTACTTTATATCCACACAGCAATACTTTGAATGGAGGTAATGGTAATGAAGCAGAAACAGCAGAAAAAGAAAAAAGGCCGTTCGGTGCAGGAACTTATAGGCGTCCGCACTTTTACGAAATACGGACTTTCTACCAATAAGGGCGAGCTTCTCTTTTACCTTGTATCGCCCACCAATATCTCGGTGCTGTCGCATACCAACATCGAAATCAAGATACGCCATCTGATGATGGTGCTGTCGGCGCTGCCCGATATTGAGATTGTCTGCACCGACTCCTCGGAATGCTTCGATGACAACAAAGCCTATCTGACCGAGCGCCTTGAAGTTGAGGAAAATGCAAAGGTCAGGAAGCTCATCAAAAAGGACATTGACTTCCTTGACACTATTCAGGTAGAAATGGCAACGGCCCGTCAGTTTTTCTTTATCGCCCGAATTAAGGGGCAGAAAGAAAAGCAGGTCTTTGAAACCGCAAACCGAATTGAGAGCAAAATCGCCGGCGAGGGCTTTGAGGTACACCGCCTTAAAAAGCCGGAGATCAAACGCATCCTTGCTCTCTATTTCGATGCAAGTATGCAGGGCGAAGCAATGCCCGACATTGACGGCGAACAGTTCTACGAGGTAACGGACGATGAGGACGAGGAATAAACCCGTCCTCATATTTTTCTGTCTTCTGCTGTCGGCGGCCGCTGTGCTTGCAGGCGTGAAAATCTACTCCGAACTGAGAGAACAGCAGAAAGAAAAAGAGAACTTCGCCGTCGTCTCACAAATCGCCGAGCCTACGGTCACGACCGCACAGACAGAATCAGAGCCTGCAGAACAATCTGCGGCAGAACGCAATATACAGGCTCTCATTGCAGAAAACAGCGACTGCATCGGGTGGCTCTCTATTGACGGTACAAACATCAGTTATCCCGTAATGCACACACCGAGTGAGCCACAGAAATATCTCCGCCGAAACTTCTATGGCAGGTACAGCCAAAGCGGTGTACCGTTCCTTGATGGGCGGTGCAATCTCCAAAGCACCAACCTCATTATTTACGGTCATAACATGAAAAACGGTACAATGTTCTCCGATCTCAAAAAATATGTGGACAGAGATTTTCTGAACGCGCACCGGACCGTAAAGTTTGAAATGGTGGACGGCATCCGTTATTACACCGTAGCCGAGGTGCTAAAAACAAACACCTCGGACGCTTGGTATAACCGTATCACCGCTGAGGGCGGCAGACGCCTCGTCCTCTCCACCTGCTACGGATCGGGCAAGGACGGCAGGCTGCTTATTATTGCCACAGAAACCTAAACGGCAGAAAGGAAAAAATCATGTTTAAGAGAAAACCGAAAGTGTTAACGCCGGAACAGGTCGAGGAAATCCGCACCAAGGACTTCTTCGATATGATTCTTCCCGGCAGCATAAAATTCTTATCCGACCATTATATAGTCGGCGACAGTTACCGCTGTGTGTGGGCTATCCGTGAGTATCCGCCGTCCACTGAGGAACAGGCAATTCTCTCGCAGCTTGCCGACCGCAACGGTGTGACGCTTCGCATTTACCACCGCTTGGTGGAATCAATGGAACAGCGTAAGATCATTCAAAACGCAACTCGCCGCAACAAGCTCAAAAGCGGCGGCAACGATGTGAACGAAACCATCGAGGCCGAGGGCAATTTGCAGGATGTAATTGAACTGCTCGCCAACCTCCGCAAGAACAAAGAACCGTTGCTCCATGTGTCGGTGTTCATTGAACTGAAAGCCAGGAGCATGGAGAAGCTCAAGGAATTGCAGAGCGACATCGCAATGGAACTCACTCGCTCCAAGATTTCCGTTGACCGCTTAACCCTCCGCCAAAAGGAAGGCTTTTTGTCAGTCATCCCGACAGGCTACAATCAGTTCGGCGCACAGTATGAACGAGTGCTGCCTGCCTCCTCGGTCGCCAATATGTACCCGTTTAATTTCAGCGGAAAGACAGATCCCCACGGCTCATATATCGGCAGAGATAAGTACGGCAGTGCGACACGTTCCTAACTGAAAAGGTTAGGCGTGGAGCTGAAAATATATGTATAAAATTGAAAGGAGTTTATACAGTCAGTTCCAAAGAACTGATAATCCAAGAGGTGGAATGACGGAGTAACGCCCCGAAACGCCTCCCCTAATCTCCGACTGGCGTATGTGGGAAACTGCAAATGTCAGAGAGCTCGGTGAAGTCGGCTGAGAGTTACCGTAATGATGAAAACATCAACGAAAGCGGTTCAGCGGTGAATTGTGTAACCTATAGGTCGGGGGTCTATAAATTGTATATGGTGAGAATGACAGAGATGTCTGACGAACCTTTGAATGTACGGGTCTATAATTTGACCGCATAGAAATGTGCGGACTGCTCAGCGCAGGGATAGTGAGGTAAAGTAAGATTTGCCGATATGAAATACCTTGCAGTGTTACAGGCACTGCCAAGCTATCAGGCTCAGAGAAGGCACCTAAGTACAAAATGAACAGATAGGATTATCGGAACGTGGCAACCTACAATACGCAGTCATGCGGTTCGGACGAAGAACAATAAGCCGATTTAATTGTGGGTAAAGTCGTGGCATTACTGATGATGTTTTCTGTAATGGAAAATGGAGGGACAGCCACAAGTCAATGTTGCAAATAGTTATAGGTGTAGAAATTCATAGCTTCGAGTATGACAAAGAAAAACAAACCCGAAAGGGGGCGTTGCCTATGACGAAACAAAGGAAACTAAGGCATTTGGAGTATTACGACCTCCAAGCGGAATATGATGACCTGTATGCTAAAAGCAAACAAGGAGCGACATTTACACATTTAATGGAACTCATTGCAAATGAAAATAACATCAAGCTGGCGTATAGAAACATTAAACGCAACGGCGGCAGTAATACTCCCGGAGTTGACAAACTCAATATCCATGACATTGAGAAAGTTGACGCCGAAAAATACGTTGAAATTATCCAGCGGAAATTAGCATGGTATAAACCAAAACCTGTTAAGCGTGTAGAAATACCAAAGCCCAATGGTAAAACAAGACCGCTTGGCATACCCACAATGATAGACAGGCTTGTTCAGCAGTGCATATTGCAGGTATTAGAGCCGATTTGCGAAGCAAAATTTCATGAGCGTAGCAATGGGTTCAGACCAAACAGAGGTGCTGAACATGCAATAGCACAGTGTTACCGAATGATACAAATGCAAAAACTGTATTTTGTGGTGGATATTGATATTCAAGGTTTCTTCGATAATGTCAACCACTCAAAGCTGATAAAGCAAATGTGGAATTTGGGAATACAAGATAAAAAGCTATTATCTGTCATAAAGGAAATGCTGAAAGCGCCGATTGTTATGCCGGACGGTACGGTAGTAAAGCCAACCAAAGGCACACCGCAAGGCGGTATCCTCAGTCCGCTACTTTCAAACATTGTTTTGAACGAATTGGATTGGTGGATTTCAAGTCAATGGGAAACAATGCCTACACGAAAGCAATATTATCATCAAATATCCTACAATGGAACTGAAAATATGGGTCATACCTATCGGGCGTTGCGTACAACCAACTTAAAAGAAATGTATATTATTCGATATGCAGATGATTTTAAGATATTTTGCAGAAAACGCAGCGACGCACAAAAAGTATTCATTGCAACAGAGCAATGGCTATGGGATAGGTTGAAACTTCAAATCAGCAGAGAAAAATCAAAAATTGTAAATCTAAAACGGCACTATTCTGAATTTCTGGGTTTCGAGCTCAAGGCAGTTAAAAAGAATGGCGGATATGTTGTCCGTTCTCATATGACCGATAAAGCAATGAGAAAAGAAACGGATATGCTGATAAAGCAAATAAAATATATTCAAAATCCAAAAGATGCCAGAGAAGAAGGAGCGGCTGTCAATATTTACAATTCTATGGTTTGGGGCATTCATAATTATTACCGTTATGCAACCGATGTAACCTTGGATTGTAGAAAAATTCAGTTTCAGCTAAATAGGGTATTTAAAAATAGGCTTGGCAAAAGACTGAAAAAACATGGTGAAATCAAGAATAAATATATCTTTGAACACTACGGAAAAAGCAAGCAAATGCGCTATGTATGCAATGTTCCCATGTGTCCTGTCGGATATATCCAAACAAGAAATCCCATGTACAAGAAAAAATCGATATGTAAATACACGGTTGATGGCAGAAGTGAGATACACAAAAATCTGAAATTTGATGAGGGCGTAATCGCAGTTATGCATATGCTTGCTCGGGCTTTTAGCAAAAGCCGAAGCATTGAGTATCAGGATAACCGTATCTCACGATATGCGGCACAGTATGGAAAATGTGCAGTTACAGGCAAGGTCTTATGGATTGATGAAATCCATTGTCATCATATCTTACCCGTTTCCATGGGTGGCACTGATGATTACTCAAATCTTGTAATTGTACATGAAGATGTCCATAAACTGATACATGCCACTCTGCTTGAAACAATAACTGCATACCGAAATATTTTGAAGCCGACCAAATCTATGCTGAATAAAATCAACAAATACAGACTGGCAGTAGGAAATACTGCAATTTAAGTTTCCGAAGTTTTGAAATCTATACTAATCGAATGAATTTGTAACACTGATGGGGCGCCGTGTGCCGGGAAACTCGCATGCACGGTGCTAAGCGGGGGAAAATCTGGAGATAACCTCAAAGGATTACCTATCGCAATCGAATATCCTTGTAGACTTCGACCACAGAGCCGAGGACAAGACCACAAGCAATATCCTCATTCTCGGCAACAGCGGTCAGGGCAAGAGTTATCTTCTGAAACTCATCCTCACCAACATCCGTGAATCGGGCAAACGCATCATCTGCCTCGATCCCGAATCGGAATATGAGGATCTGTGCGATGCCCTCGGCGGCTGCTATATTGATTTTATGTCCGGCGAGTACACCATCAATCCGTTAGAGCCGAAAGCATGGACGGACAGCGTTGAGGATATCGACGCCAACACACCCGAAGCCTTCAAAAAGGTCACAAGGCTCAGTCAGCACATTGCCTTTCTGAAAGACTTCTTCCGCAGCTACAAGGATTTCACCGATTCGCAGATTGACACCATCGAAATCCTGCTCTCCAAGCTGTATTCCCGATTCGGCATTACAGACACCACGGACTACAGCGTAAAGAAGCCTTCGGACTTTCCGGTCATGCAGGACTTTTACGAGCTCTGCGAGGAAGAGTTTATGGCTTATGACAAGCAAAGAAAATACCTCTATACAGAGGAAACGCTCCAAGAGGTCTGCCTCGGCATCCATTCCATGTGCGTCGGCTCGGAAAGCAAATACTTCAACGGACACACAAACATCACAGACTCCAACTTTCTCGTGTTCGGTGTGAAAGGGCTTATGGATACCAACCGCCGGCTCAAAGACTGTATGCTGTTCAATATCCTGTCATTTATGAGCAACGAACTGCTCGGCAAAGGCAGTACGGCGGCATCAGTGGATGAGCTGTACCTCTTCCTCTCGAACATGACTACAATTGAATATCTGCGTAACTGCATGAAGCGTGTGCGCAAAAAGGACTCCTCGGTCATTCTGGCAAGTCAGAATATCGAGGACTTTTTGATTCCGTCCATCCGTGAGTTTACAAAGCCGCTGTTTTCCATTCCCACGCATCAGTTCCTGTTCAATGCCGGACAGATAAACCCGAAGGAGTATATGGACGCCTTGCAGGTCGAGCCGAGCGAGTTTGAGCTCATCAAGTATCCCGAAAGGGGTACCTGCCTCTATCGCTGCGGTAACGAACGATATCTGCTCCAAGTCATTGCACCCGAATACAAGGCGGCTATTTTCGGAAAGGCAGGCGGGCGATGAGCGCAACGGTAGCGGCGGCTCTTAAAAAGATAGCCGTTGCCATACTCACCGACAAGAAATTACGCAAGGCGGTGCTTGGCATTGTTCTCGGAATTATTATCATCGTCATAATGCCTGCGGTTGCCGTTATCGCTCTTTTTAACGGCGATATCAATATCGACACCGACAGGCTTCAGCAAATCGTGGTCGAGGAAATGTCCGATGAGGAAAAAGCAAAGCTGCAAGCGGTTGAGGATACAATGAAAGCCATTGAAACGGCTATGACCGAAAAGGGCTTTACGGCAGAAAGAACAAAAGAGGCACAGGTGCTGTACACCCTCGCTTTATATGACCATTCCAAAGCGGATGGCTTTGTAGATAAACTTGTCGGCTGCTTTGCAGAGGATCAAACGGACGAGCAGCTCATAGCCGCCGTCAACTCCGCATTCGGCACGGAACTGAAAGCCGAGGACTACAGCAAGATAATGAATTCCATCCGAGCCAACAGCATAAACACCTCCGGCTTTACCGATCCGCACAGTAAAAATAACCTCGATCTTGTGGAATGGGCAAAGCAAGCACAGTCTCACGGTTGGGGCTATGTATGGGGCAGCTACGGCGAAGTGCTTACGCAAAAAACGCTGAACTCGAAAGCCAAGCAATACCCCGATGAGGTCGGCAGCAAGGCAGACTTTATAAAAACACATTGGCTCGGCAGACGAACTGCGGACTGCATCGGACTGATTAAGGGCTACGGTTGGTTGAACACACAAACGGGTGCTATCGAATACGGCACAAACGGTATGCCCGACATCGGTGCAGACACCATGTTCAATAACGCCATCGAAAAAGGTACGATTGACACGCTTCCCGAAATTCCGGGGCTTGCGCTTTGGCACAGCGGTCACATCGGAATTTATATCGGAGGCGGTAAAGTGATACACGCCGCCAACACCCGTGCAGGCGTTATTATCTCCGATGTTTCAGGCAGCGGCTTTACGCACTGGCTCAAAATACCGTATATAACCTATACGGAGAATACCGAATCACAATGAAAGGAACGGTCTATATGGACAAAAGTAAAATCAAGCAGCTTGCCGACTATACCGTCCGGCAGTGCTGCGACAATTCCGACAACTGCTATTGGTCGGTTTCCTATGACGAGCTCCGCCACCACTTCGGTGCAGAGGTTACCGACAGCAACGAAAACGGAAAATTGCTCGAAAAAGAATTACGGCAGAGAGAGGAAATCAACGAGCTCATCATGACCGAGGACGCCATTGAAATGACTTGCCACCTCAGGTACTGCCCACAGTGCCAGGGCGATCCGCTGAGTCTGCTCTCTGTCCTCGGCTGTAACCTCTACGACGACCACGAAACCGAACACCACCATGAGCCTGCGAACGAATCCTCCGATGAGGACGAAACGCAGGCTCTTTCTATGTAAAGGAGAACACAACATGAAAAAGACAACCTTCAATATCTCATTTGACGAGGACAAGGCATCAGCCCTTGTCCTTTATCTTTCACAGAAAGGCACGACCGTCGAAGCGGAGCTGGAAAAAGCGCTCGACACACTCTACAGCAAAACCGTGCCTGCGGGTGTGCGTGATTTTATAGATATGAAATCCGGCACCGCTTCTCCCTCTGCCGTGCCGAAGCCGAGAAAGCCGAAGCTCCCCAAAACGGAGCATACGGAAGTAAGTGAGGTGAGCGCCAATGAACGACATTGATATTACCCTGTACCTTAACGAATACCGTGTGCGGGCATTGGCAGATGCCCTCGGCAATCAGACCGCCGAAACAGTCGAGGATAAATTGACTGAGGCGTTCGACACACTGTATCAGGAATATGTTCCCGATGAGCAGCGTGCCTCCATCGAGGCAACGATTGAAAGAGAGGAAGCCGCAGAGCAGGCGCGGCTGGAAGCGGCCCGACGCTTTGCGGTTTACCATATCCGTGAAAACGACGATGACTGTCACTTCACAAGCGACTACTTCCTCTCTCCGATGCAGGCAGCTTACCGCTACCGCCTCTATGAGCGCGGCGAGTTATCCGACGCCCCTGAAACCTTTGCTGCCGCTTTTATTGAAACGAATCCCGTCAGCCTTGAATACTTCGGCAAGGTCTGTGCGGATATCCATGCGGATGACCGAGTCACTGCGCTGCTCGAATTTGATTTGGACGAAGGTCGGGTCAGTGTTTACGACGGCACGGATAACGAGTGGCAGACCTACTCTCTGCATGATTTTTCCGTTGCGGCTTATAAAGCGTTCCGCTCCGATTACCGTAGTGAGGAATGCCGCCGTGAGATTTTCAACAGCAGCCTCGCCGGAAAGGAAATAGAGCTGTCGGAAACCGATGACGAAGCCGAGGCTCCGACAATGCAGATGTGACCGCCGTGTCAGCCCCTGTGTCGCCCCGTGTGGCGAGATACAGCTCCGAGTCGGGTAAACACAAGCCCCGCAAAGGCAAAGCGCCGTTTTGGACGGTTTTCGCACCTTTTTGCGGAAATCGGCAGGCGGTACGAAAATAAGCAGGTGAAAGCCGAGGGGTTGCGCTGCTTCCCCTCGGCGGTTCACGGCGGACGGCAACGCCGACCGCACAAGGCTTTGCGGGGCTTTTGAGGACAGCAACAAAAACGGCGATTTAGGGGTTGCACGGATAAAAACCTCGCAAGTTTAGGGGTTGCGGTTTTACGCCCCAAAATACGGCAGGAAAAGGAGATGATTCAAATGCCGACACCGAAAAATAAACGCAAATTCGCATTATGGCTCTATCCCGAAACGCTCGAAAAAGTAAAGCATCTCTACACCGAGGATGACTGCCGCAGTAAATCCGAATTCATAGAAAAGGCGGTGCAGTTCTATATCGACCACCTCACTGCCGAGGATCAGCGCTCCATGCTGCCGAACGCAATGCTGTCCTCTATGAAAAGCATTGTTGCCGAGAGTGACAACCGCATCTGCCGATTGCTTTTCAAAATGGCGGTGCAGCTTGCGGTAACGATGAATGTGGTGGCGGCGAACAGCGAGATTGACGATGTCTCTCTCGAACGGCTCAAGGGTGAATGTGTAAAGGAAGTGAAACGGCTGAACGGCAATTTTACTTTCAAGGACGCAAACGATTGGCAAAAGGGATAATGTATGGCGCGCTTAATAACTAAATTCAAATATCTGAAGCCGGAGGACAGAAAAAATCTCGGCGGCTATGCGGAGTACATTGCTACCCGTGAAGGTGTAGAAAAGATAGACGAGTCAAGAAAGTTTACTCCGGCGACCGACAAACAGCGGAAGCTCATTCAAAAAATCATCTCGGACTTTCCCGACAGCAAATCATCATTGGAGTATGAGGACTACCTCAAAGACAAAACGATTGGAACAGCTTCGGAATTCATCACCCGTGCGCTTGAGGAAAACGCCGATGAGATGATGCACACAAAAACCTATGCCGACTACATTGCCACCCGTCCCCGTGCGGAACGCATCGGCTCTCACGGACTCTTTACCGACGACGGCGTGGCGGTGGATCTGAAAAAGGTGTCGGACGAACTCAACGCTCACACGGGAAATGTGTGGACGGCAATCGTATCTCTTCGTCGAGAGGACGCCGAACGCCTCGGCTATGATAACGGCAGCCGATGGAGAGATATGCTCCGGTCGCAAACGCAAACGCTCTCTAAGAACCTGCGGATACCGATGAGCAACCTCCGTTGGTTTGCCGCTTTTCATAATGAAAGCTACCATCCCCATGTCCACATGATCGTCTACTCGACAGACCCGACCGAGGGCTATCTCTCGGAAAAAGGTCTGATGGCTTTGCGTTCGTCCTTCGCCAAGGACATATTCGCACAGGACTTGCTCTGCGAATATAAAAAGCAGACAGAACACCGTGACGCACTCAAGGTGCAGAGCCGTGAGGTACTCGCCGAGCTCATCGCCAAGATAAACGGCGGCACCTATGACAATCCACAGGTGGAGGATCTGCTGCAGGCACTCGCCAAGAGGTTGGCTGTGACCAACGGCAAAAAACAATACGGCTATCTGCGCAAGGACATCAAGGAGATCATCAACAGCATCGTTGACGAACTCGGCAAGGATGAACGCATCGCAGCTCTCTATGACTTATGGTACGAGTCAAAGGAAACGGCGCTGAAGGTCTACACCGAGAGCCGACCGGAACGACTGCTGCTGTCGCAAAACAAGGAATTCAAATCTGTGAAAAATATGGTGATAGCGGAGGCGATGAAACTGAATCTTCCGACAGATGAGATCGAGGAAACGGATGAGCCGACAGAGCCGAACTGTGAGCCGACCGTCGAGGAAACCGAAAGCCCCGATCCGCCGCCTCCGCCTATGGACGAATATGAAAGAACGGTTGCAGACGCTGACAAAGGCAACAAATGGTCGCAGTACCGTGCGGCAAAATTCATGCTCGACCGTGACGGCGACCACTATGATCCGAAAAAGGCTGTGGAGTACCTCACCAGATCCGCCAAGCAGGGCTACACCGTTGCAAAATATATGCTCGGCAAGCTGTACCTTAAAGGCGAGGATGTACCGAAACAAATGCTCCACGCTCTGCATTGGTTGGAAAGCGCCGTCAAAGATGATAACCAATACGCCGAATACCTGCTCGGCAAAACCTTCCTCAAGGGCGAGGACATAGAAAGAGATACCGAACGAGCCGAGAGCCTGCTCCGCCGGTCCGCAGAGCAAGGCAACAAATATGCGGCGTACACCCTCGGCAAGGCATATCTTGACGGAGATATTCTTGCTCAAAACATTGACGAAGCCGTGCGCCTGCTGAATCTGTCGGCATCAAGAAACTTTGCTCCGGCGCAGTTTATCCTCGGCAGGCTGTTATACAAAGGCGAGGTCGTGCCGAAGGATATAAAGAAAGCCGTTGAATGGCTTGACCGTGCCGCCGCGCAGAAAAATCCCTATGCGGCGTACCTTGCAGGCAAAATATATCTGACCGAGGGCGAAGTCAAGGACATTCAAAAAGCCATCCGCAGCTTTAAGATAGCCGCCGAGAACGGAAATAACTATGCCGAATACCAACTCGGAAAAATCTATCTCTACGGAAAAGACATACTGAGAGATACAGATAAGGCGATGTACTATCTTCATCTTGCCGCCGAGCATGGCAATCAATATGCCACACAGCTCATCCACAGCATTCGTGTCAACGGGAACTGGACGGCGGCGCTTGCCTCGCTCCGTCTGCTCGGACACATGGCTCGTATCATCCAAAATCGCTTGGAGGATGAGCGCAGAGGCAGAGAAAACAGCATCGACCGCAAGCTGCGGAGAAAAATCGAGGAGAAAAAACAGGCTCACGGACTCAAACAATAGCACGGGGAGGTTGCGCATACATTTTATGCGCAACCTCCTTTTCGAAAGGAGAAACTCATGTCAACCGAATACATTCACTTTACAGCCGCACAAAAGGAAGCTGCCCGACAGACAGACCTGGTCGCACTCCTGCAAAGCCAGGGTGAATACTTAAAACGCTCCGGCAAGGAATATGTGTGGCGTGACGGCTCGGAAAAGGTTACGGTCAGAGGAAACCTGTGGTTTCATCAGTATGAACGCATCGGCGGCGACGCCGTGGACTTCGTCCGTAGATTTTATAACATGGACTTTCCGCAGGCCGTCAATTTTCTGCTCGGCAATAACGGCGGCATAATTCAAAGAGCCGAGCCGGTCAAGCGAGAGCCGCCGAAGCCGTTTGAATTGCCGCCTCAAAATGATAATATGCGGCGTGTGTATGCTTATCTGCTTAACCGCCGAGGAATAGACCGGGAGGTGCTTTCCGCCTTTGTGCATAAAGGAATGATCTACGAATCCGCAGACTATCACAACGCCGTCTTCGTAGGTTACGATGAACACGGCATTGCCCGACACGCACACAAAAGAGGAACAGGCAGTGAGAGCACCTACAAAGGCAATGCGGAAAGCTGCGATCCCCGTTACAGCTTCCACTGGACCGGAAAAGACAACACGCTCTATCTCTTTGAGGCTCCCATAGATATGCTGTCCTTTATTTCTCTGCACAAGGAAAATTGGCGCAGCCACAGCTATGCCGCCGCCTGCTGTGTCGGGGATCAGGTGCTGTTCCAAATGCTGAAAGCGAATCCCAATATCGACACCGTCTGTCTCTGTATGGACAACGATGCTGCAGGTCAGGCGGCGAACAAGAGAATATCCGACAAACTCTTTATACATGGCATAAAACACGAAATCCTCGTTCCCGAATTCAAAGATTGGAACGAGGACTTATTGTATGACGAACAGGAGGAAACCGAATGCCAAACATTGCAGCTTTAATCACCGTTGCCGCAGTTATGTTTGCCGTCCTCGGTGCGATAACGCTGATCGCTCATATCTATAACCTCAACAGTATCAAGAGCAAAACCGTGGGCGACGGTCAACACGGCACGGCTCGGTGGGCAAACAAAGCGGAAATCAGAAAGACCTACCGCCATATCCCGTTCACTCCAAAGAAATGGCGTAAGCAGGCAAAGCAAAACCAAATACCTACCATGACGGCGATAGAACCGAGAAAACTGCTTCAGAAAAAGACCGAGCCGACCGAGGAAGCTTTGCCGCAGGGCATCGTGGTCGGGTGCAAGGGCGGCAAGCACAGCACCACTGCCATGATAGACACCGGAGATGTTCATGTGCTGATGATCGGTGCGGCGGGCGTCGGCAAGACTGCCTTTTGGCTGTACCCGTGCATTGAGTATGCTTGCGCATCGGGAATGTCCTTCCTCTCCACCGACACCAAGGGCGATGTCATGCGTAACTACGGAAACATCGCCAAGGATTACGGCTATATGGTTTCCGTTATCGACCTGCGAAATCCTACCCGATCAAACGGAAATAATATATTGTATCTTGTCAACAAGTACACCGACCTATACGCAAAGCATCCCGACCAAATCGTCTACAAGGCCAAGGCCGAGAAATATGCGAAAATCATATCCAAGACCATTATTCTCTCCGGCATGGACGCCGCCTCCTTCGGGCAGAACGCCTACTTCTATGACGCCGCCGAGGGCTTGCTGACTGCAACCATTCTGTTGGTGGCAGAGTTCTGTGCGCCGGAAAAGCGGCACATCGTGTCGGTGTTCAAGGTCATTCAGGAACTACTCGCCCCGTCCAAAAAGAAAGGCAAGAATCAGTTTCAGCAGCTTATGGAACTGCTCCCGAATGAGCATAAAGCGAAATGGTTTGCGGGTGCGGCACTGAACACCGCCGAGCAGAGTATGGCATCGGTCATGTCGACAGCGCTCTCCCGACTCAATGCATTCCTCGATACCGAGTTGGAACAGCTCCTGTGCTTTGATACCGAGATAGATGCCGAAACCTTCTGCAATCAAAAGTCGGCTATCTTCGTCATCATGCCGGAGGAAAATCCCAACACCTTCTTTATGATCTCACTGATTATCCAACAGCTCTACCGTGAGATACTTGCCGTTGCCGATGAAAACGGCGGCAAGCTCAAAAACCGCTGTGTATTCTTCTGCGATGAATTCGGCACGCTGCCCAAGATAGAGTCGGCAGAGATGATGTTTAGTGCGTCGAGGTCTCGGCGTATGCAAATTGTGCCTATCATCCAGTCATTTTCGCAACTTCAAAAAAACTACGGCAAGGAAGGTGCGGAGATTATCGTGGACAATACGCAGGACACCATCTTCGGCGGCTTTGCTCCCAACAGCAGCTCGGCCGAAACACTGTCCAAGGCACTCGGCAGCCGCACGGTCATGAGCGGATCTGTCAGCCGCAGTAAAAACGATCCGTCACAATCGCTCCAAATGATCGAGCGACCGCTGCTCACACCTGACGAACTCAAATCTCTTCCAAAGGGTGACTTTATCGTCATGAAAACAGGTGTGCATCCGATGCGGGTACACCTCAAGCTGTTCTTCAAATGGGGCATTGAGTTTGACGATGAACACCCATACGCCGTACCAGACCAAGGCAACCGTGAGGTCAAGTATGCCGACAAGAAAGAAATTCAGGACGGCATCCTCGAAAAATATCCACCGGAGTGGAAAGAGGAAACGCCTGCACCGAGCGACGCTGACGGCGGCGGTCAGTCACAGCATGACAGCCCAAAGAACGAGCCGCAGAGAACTCCGCCGAAGGATAAGAACAAGGGCGGCAACTCCATCCGTACCTCACCGCCGAAAAAAGAAACTGCTCCTGACATAACGGAAGCAGAGATTATAAAAGACTTAACCGAAACGGAGGTGCAAAGCAATGAGCCGTCTTGATTTTCTTTACCGTACCGAGCTGCCGCACAGAGCCGTTGCGGTGTATATCTATCTTGCCGACAGGACAAATGAGAACAACGAGTGCTGGCCTGCCATACCGACTATAGCTACAGACCTCAAGCTCTCGCCCTCCACCGTCCGCCGCGGAATCCGAGATCTTAAAAAAGCGGGGCTCCTCGAAATCGAGCAGCGATACCGCAAGAAAGGCGGCAAAAGCAGTCTGCTGTTTCGGCTGAAAAAGGAATAAAAAAGACCGCTTGTCGGCGGTCATCGTTTAATCACGGCTGTGACGATTCGTTCAAGGCCGTGCTTTTCTATATACCGAAACACATCGAATAAGTCTCCGAACGAGAGTGCTTCGTTAAAATATTCCGTGTAGTCCTGCGGCGTTTTCAAAAGCGGATATCTGTCGCCTGCATTAACGGCTATGTAGTATTTTTCGTTTCCCATTTTCATCCCTCCGAAATCGCACAAGGTTTATTATATCGGCAGCAGGGTATTTTTTCAAGAGGTTTTTCCGCCAAGGGGCAACTGCGCCTATATGCTGACAGGTGCCACCTGTCATGATGGAAGGAGAAAGTGAACTTACCCAACTGAAGAATAACTACAGCAGAAAGGAAAGACAAATAACTCTATCAAGGCAGAGTATAAGATGGAATCGGTTCGACTTGTGCAAGTCAAAGGCCGCCCTTTTTCTCTGCTGTGGGGCAAAAAGTGTGGCTTTTGTGCAAAGCCTCGTAAGAAGCAGTTGAGAAACAGACGGATTTATGCTATAATCTAATTTGAAAAGGTATACCCAAGGGTAAACAAAAACGAATGAAGGCGAAATGGGGTCTGTTTATGACCAAGCAGAAAAAGAACACTATCATAACAAGCGGCATCGCTGTGCTTGCCGTGATATTGGCATATTGCTTTCGAATTGTAGGCAGGGGCAACTTCTACCCGATGCTGTTTTCCTATCTGCGCAGCTTTATCTATATCGGCCTGTTCGCTGCCTGGGGGCTCTCCGTCCGTCAGCGGATCGTGCAAAAGCAGGTGTGCAGGTTTATGACGGTCACCGCAGTACTGCTCATCATATGGATGGTAGTCCGTTCGGCAAAGTATTTTATATTTTGGCAGCCGGATGCCGTCCGGTACCTGTGGTATCTGTTCTATCTGCCCATGCTGTTTGTGCCTATGCTGGCACTGCTGATTGCCATGTCATTGGGAAAGCTGGACGAATACAAATTCCCCAAGGGAATGTCGGTTCTGTGGATCATCTCCGGCGTATTGCTTCTGCTCGTGCTCACAAATGACCTGCACCGATTCGTATTTACCTTTCCGAAGGACGCCGCCGTGTGGACGGACAAAAACAACGGTTACTCAATAGGCTACTTCATTATTGTAGGCTGGCAGGTGCTGTGTGCCTTTGCCGCACTCGTAATTATGTTTTTCAAATGCCGCGTGCAAAAAGGCAGGCTCCACTTTCTTCCCATTGTTCCTATGCTGCTGGCGATTGTTTACAGCGCACTTTACTATGCGGGTGCGGATTGGCTGCTCCACTTGTTCGGCGATATTGCCGCATTCCAAAGTGTGATGTATATTCTGACCTTTGAGTTTTGCATCGCCTGCGGATATATACATTCAAACAGCCGTTATGTGGACTTGTTTGCCTCCTCTGTCGGCACATCGGCAGAGATCACCGACAAGGACTTTACCGTTCGGTATGCAGCTGTAAACACTGCGCCTATCTCAAAGGAAACGATGAAAAAAGCCGAGCAAAGCCCGGTCACGATGGACGGCTTGACCGTTCACACCATGCCCGTTGACGGCGGCTATGCCGTATGGACAGAGGATGTGTCGGCTCTGCGTGACATCAAGGAGAACTCCGAGCTTCTTGCAGACGAGCTTGCCGACAGGAACGAAATACTCCGTTATGAATACAAGCGTGAAGCCAAGCGCCGCAAGGTGGAGGAGCAAAACCGCCTGTATGACCTCCTGCGTTCCGCTACGCAGACGCAGATCGACCGCATTGCGGAGCTCACTAAGGAATATCGTCGAATCTCAAGCACCGATCCCGACAGCGCCAAAACGCTCCTTGCCGAGATTGCCGTGCTGTGCAGCTATATTAAACGCCGCAAGCATCTGACGCTCCTTACCGACCGAGATATTAAAATAGCGGCAACGGAACTCCACCGTGCCTTCAATGAGTCCCTCCAAACGCTGAAGCTATTGGGCGTCCGCAGTTCACTCTATGTGGACGAGTCTCTTTCCATGCTCTCCGGCAAAACGGCGACCGCTGTATTTGATTTTTATGAATCGGTTATTGAAGCCGACATTTTGAATTTAACAGGCATACAAGTCAGCCTCATAAAGGCAGACGGCTTGCGTTTGTCACTGAATGTGTGCTGCAAAGCCGACCTTTCCGCTTTGGTAAGCGGAGACGGTATCCGCTGTGAAAAAGAGGATGACGAGGAATACCAGCGCCTTGTATTTGAAGCGAAAGAAGGTGACAGGAAATGAGTGCATTTTCTTCCCTTTCTGAATTCTGGCAGACTATGCTGCCGTTTATCATGCTTGTGGAAATTGTCCTTGAAATCGGGCTGTTTATCTATCAGCTTCTCCGCAGCAATAAGCCGGTGCGCAGCCTGCTGAGCCTGGCGGTGATGGCGGTGATGATCCCGCTGCTGTTCTCCGTTTCCCAGGCAGATTCCGATAATATCGGGGACGCATTTCTGCTGGATGCACCGTGGCTGATATTTGCCGCTGCCATTTTCCTTGCGGCAGTTCACTTTGCCATTGCTCTGCCGCGGGAATACCGCCGTAAAAAGAACGAGCTCTCGCCGTTCTCCATTAAGGAAGCAACGGATAAGTTGCCTATGGGCATCTGCTTTGCCGACCCGAACGGCAGGATCATCCTGTGCAACAACCGTATGCGCAGGCTGTCCTTTGCCCTTTGCGGCCACGAGCTGCAAATCAAAAGCGATATGGAAAATGCCCTGAGCGTGCCGGACAGATCCGTAACCGTCAAGGATGATTGCTACATCCTGCCCGACAAGACCGTCTGGCAGTTTCGCACACAAAATATCACCGTGGACGGCGATGACCGCTGGCAGCAGATAACGGCGCACAATGTAACCGAGTTGTATAACGGCTACCAAAAGCAAGAGGCAATAAATAAAGAACTGGCAGAAGTCAATCGAAAGCTCAGGAAGATGTACGCCCGCATGGAGGACGATGTCAAGGAGAAGGAAAGCCTTGACCTGAAGGTCTATATTCACGATACCATCGGGCGAAGCCTCCTGACCATCCGTGACATCATAGACAGCGGTGAGGATACCCAGCGGAAGCTTGAGGCGCTGCAAAATGCCATCGGTATGTTGGCAAGCAACCGTGTCACCTCTGTCAGCACAATGGACGAGGTAAAAAGAACCGCACGGCAGCTTGGCGTGGCTGTAAAAATCGACGGCTACCTGCCCCGTGATACCGCAGCCGAGGAGCTGACCGTTGCCGCCGCCAAGGAGTGCGTGACCAACTGCATCAAACACGCAGACGGGAATGAGGTATATATCCGCATTGTCCAGCGGGACGAACGCTATGATATTACCATAACCAACAACGGCAAAATACCCACAGAGCCGATCAAGGAAGGCAGCGGCCTGTCAACGCTTCGCCACAGTATTGAAAGCTCCGGCGGTGAAATGCATATTTCGCATAATCCGCGCTTTGCTCTTCTGATTACGATTCCCGCAAAGGAGATCAGCCTATGATAAACACCATACTTGTTGAGGATGATTTATACATCCAAAAGCACTTTGTCGATCGTCTTGCGGCAGACGGCGAGTTTCATCTTGTCGGTGTTTTCCGTGACGCCTTTGAAGCGGAAAAGCACTGCGACGCCACCGTAAAGCTCGTCCTTATGGATGTGCAGACGCAGCACAAGCATTCCGGTCTTGCCGCCGCGGAGCGCATCAAAAAGGTTTTTCCGCAAATCAAAATCGTTGTGGCTACCTCGCTTGTCGATCCCGAAGTTTTGCAAAGAGCCAAAATGGGTGTTGCCGACAGCCTGTGGTATAAGGACCACGGTACAGAGGAATTGATGAGTGTGGTAAAGCGCACCCTGGCAGGGGAAAAGATATTCCCCGATATCGCTCCGGCCATTGAAATGGAGGGAACGATGTCCGATGCCTTCTCGCCCCGGCAGTTAGACATCCTGCGGCTTTATATAAAGGGCTTTACCTATCAGGAAATTGCCGATAAGCTGGGCATTTCCAAAAACGGTGTTCGCTGGAACCTGGACGATATGGTGGAAAAGGGCGGCTTTGAAAGCAGAGAAGCGCTGGTTGCAACCGCCATTGAAAACAAGCTCATGGTAACCACCTTAAAAGACGAATAAGAGAAACGGAACCCCTTGGCTGTACGGTCAAGGGGTTTTTCGCGCCTAAAAGGCAAAAATTTTTTGAAAAAAGTCGAGATCTTTCTTCTGTTACTGGCACAAGTGCCAGTGACAAGCGCCAAAAAATCCGTACAATAGATACTGTAAGATTAGGATTGTGCTTTTAGAAGGTGGTGATGAATGATGAAAAAAATCGTTCTGGACATTCAGAGCGATATTCATGCGCACACCATGGAGCGAATGCTGATGCAAAAATTGGACGATTGCCAAGTTGTGATTTCCGAGTCGCCGGACGCAACTGCCGAGTGGTGCAAAACGCATCGACCGGATGTGCTTTTAATGGAGGTCAAGGCGTATTCGCCGTGGATGTTCAAAGAACGAATGGCAATCCGTGACAAGGTAAAACGGAACACGGAAAACTGCCGGGTCATTCTCTTTGTGGATGACGACGCAGACGGTGAGTTGACCGAAAAGGTACGGCAGGCAAAGCGCGAGGGTCTGATAGACGCTTTTCTCTTCGGCTCGGTATCCGAAAACTATTTTGCTTCGGTCATCGACAGTGTTTAAATCAGGCAACAAAAAACGCATAAAAATCTTCAAAATTATTTTGAGGGAGGAAATGATAGTATGACAAAAACGAACACACGAAGTCGCATCGTCAGCATCCTGCTGGTGCTTATGATGCTGCTGACAATGGTGCCCATCACCGGCGTGACGGCCAGCGCGGCGGAGCCGAAATGGACGACCGTCAATTCCTTTGACGAGTTGAAAGAAGCGATGCAGCAGGGCACAAAGACCAATATCAAGCTGGGCAAGGACATCAACACGAACGATGAAGAAAATCACAAATATGGTCTTACCACCTATGATCAAATTCTGGTCGGAAACACCATCACATTGGATTTGAACGGCAAAAAGCTGACGCTCAATTCCGGACAAAACAAAGTGAGCAGTTATATAAACGTCACAAATGGAAACTTGACCGTTCAGGACAGCGTGGGCGGCGGTGAAATTTTCCTGAATGACGAATATAAAAGCGGAAGCACACTGATATTGTTGCTGGATACAGCAACATTTACGCTCAAGAGCGGGACGATTCGCGCCACCACCAAACCCGAAACAAGCGGTATTGATCTGATTCAGAGCTACGGAACGGTCAACATTGAGGGCGGCACGCTTACCTGCACGCAAACGAATGGAGAGATTGGCAGATTGCATAGTGATCCGAATCATTGGACTTCCTGCTATGCATTGAAGTGCTTCGCAAGCGATCGTGTGCAAACCACGATCACCGGCGGAGAGTTCACTGGTTTTGTGAGAATTCCCGTAAAGAACAATGGGAAGCAGAATAAGATCACCAACGTCACATTCGACGGTAGTGTTGTTCTTGATCTGGCTGACGAAAAGAACATGACATGGTCTAAGCCCGGTCTTACGATAGAAAACGCCGAAGTCAAGGGGACATTGTTCATCAACGGCGTGTGCTATCACGAGAAAAGCACAGACATTGCGATCGTCATTGGCAACGGCTGGTACGCCACCCTTGATGTAAATGATACTAATGTTTGGGTGTACGATTATGACTTGTTCAAGCAGACCTATGAGGCGGGCGGCAATGATGTTTCAAAAGCAACATTCAAGCAGGGATATGCGCCCTACCAACTCAAAGGCGGCACCTATCGCTTTATGAATTTTGGCAGTAAAGCCGAACATGACATAGGATACAGATATACACAGGAAGCGTTCCGTCATATTCTGGGAAACGGCGCCATCAAGGTGGGTAATTATGACGATGATGGCTATAAGATTTATACCTACAGCAACATTGGAGAATCCTTTAAATATGGCGACTACATGGCTGTCATGAACTCCTCCTGGAAACGCATTCCCTTCATCCCCAACGCATGGGGCGTGAAGTCCGTCACGCTGGACGGCAAAGAGATCGACTACTTCAAGGACTGGAATGGCACCTTTGAGAATCTGACCAACGACAAGGCGCATACCATCAAGTTCGAGTGGAATCCTCTGGCGAGTGATTTGGTAAATGCGGGCTACAGCTATCGCGCAGAGTGCGACCGCTATATCTCCGGCAATAAAACGCCCACCACTGATACCATCAGCGCCAGCGCCAACGAATACAGCTTCACCATTCCCGCAGGCGCAGACCCCAAGGTCTATTCCTTTGCCCTGCACCTGAATCTAAAAAAGGGCGACAACAACGTCGGCATTTTCAGCAACGAGCATATCGTCAAGCTGGTGGTGAACGAAGCGCCGGTGGTTGAACCCGATCCCACCATCGAGGGCAGCGTGTACTACACCAGCAGCATTGTCTACGACCGCCCCATCTCCACCGCTGTCGGGAACCTGCCCGCCGGCTTTGATAACAGCAAACTGTGCTACCAGTGGCAGCGCAGCACGAACGGCGGCAGCACATGGGAGAATATTGACGGCGCGACCAAAGGCAGCTACACCCCTGTGGCGGCTGACATGGGCGATACTGTCCGCATCCGCGTAAAGGTTACGGCGGAGGGCTATCTCGGCGAGATCGTCGGCGCGGCGCTGAAGGTCAGCAAGGCAGCCAATGACAATACCCCGGCGCAGCCGGAAGTTGTGGCACAGAAAGACAATAGCAACGCCTACACGAAGTTTGAAATCACCAATTTCAACTCCGATCAGGAGTATGTCTATACCACTAGCGCGCCTACCTCTGGCAACGAGTGGCCGACTGGCGGCACGAAGATCAATTCCGCCACGATGACCGGTCTAACCGCGGGCAGCACCTATTATATCTTTACCCGCTACAAGGAGACAGCCACCAATATGGCAGGCTCCAAGATCAGAAGCAGCAGCGTGCTGATGGACGAGATCACCAAGCTGAACCGAATCATCCTGACGGACGCGAACGGTAAGGTATACGCTTCCTACGGAAGTGGAAACACCATTTATATCCAAAAGGGCGAGAGCATGAACCTCACCGCCACGACGAACCCTAGCGGCGCCAATACATGGTCTGCTTTCACCTTTAAATCCCAGTACGGTGCATCTGCTCCGTTCACTGTGACTTCCTCCACTGGTCCGGTAACCTCCGGCAGTCCGATCCCTAGCGTCACCATCCATGGCGATAACGCGGGAACGGGCACATTGGCGGCGGAGTACAGCGGCTATACCCCGCAGTACTACGGCACTTGGAGAGTCCATGTGTACGAGAACGTAAGTGACATCGGTACTGGTGCCGAAATCACCGTTTCTTCCAGCTTCCCCGACATGACGATGTATCAGGGCGAAACCTTGCCCCTGCCGGAGCATAACGTTTCTGTGTACCCCGAGGGCGCGCTGGACAATTACGATCTGGCATGGCGCATTATCAAGGTCGGAATAAGCGGCGCTGCATATTCTGAGAGTGATGAGAACATTACGCTGGAGAACGGCGAGATCAAGGCGACAAAGGCGCATACCGAACCGGATAAAACCAGACTGGTGCTGGTTGCCGTCAACAAGACCAATACCTCGGACGTCAGATCGCTTTCTCCGTCTGCCGGCTTCTATATCACAGTAACCGCGGCTCCCATCATTGAGCTTACCGGTGTTACCGTTGCCCCGACGAAGGTAAATTTGGATCTTAATGCGACCTATCAGCTCACAGCTGTGAAGCAGCCTGTCAACGCAGCGGGCAACCTGAGCTGGGAGAGCAGCAATACCGGCGTGGCAACAGTTGACAGCACCGGCAAGGTGACCGCTAAGGCGCAGGGCACGGCAATTATCACAGTCTCCTGCGGCGATAAGAAGGACACCTGCACCGTTACTGTTGCTCATACTCACGATACCGATTCGCAGACGTGGGCACCGCTCAATGACAATGAGCATTTCAGAAGCTGCACAGCAGGCGACGACTTCAAGATGGAAGCCCACGTATTCTCTACATGGACAAAGGTTGATGAGAACACTCATAAAGGCATCTGCTCCAAGTGCAGCTACGCAAAGACCGAGAACCACAGCTGGGTATTCGATCACGAGGATGCGCCTACTGTTACCACTGAAGGTACGCGTTATTACAAATGCTCCGCAACCGGCTGTACAGCGACCAAGACCGAGAGCATCCCTGTACTGACCGAATACAGCATCACAGTCAGCAACGACGGCAACGGCACAGCAACAGCGTCTCTTGCGAAGGCTCCTGCCGGAACGGCGATCACCTTGACCGCGACTCCGAACGCCGGCTACCACTTCAAGGCTTGGAAGGTCGTCAGCGGCGGCGTGACCATCACCGGCAATAAATTCACAATGCTTAATGACAATGTGGAGATCAAGGCTATCTTCGAGAAGAACGCTTCCTCCGGCGGCTACGTCCCAACGGTACAGAAGCCGGAGATCACCATCATTGGCTCCGGTAAGGCAGATCTCAGCGCGGACGGCAGAACGGCGACCATCACCGCGGACGCTGGACACGAACTGGTATCCGTAGTCTTAAACGGTAAGGAAATGGGTAAGGTCGAGAAGCTCACAGGTCTGAAGACCGGCGACAAGGCGACCATCACCTTCCAGGCTAAGACAGACGGAAAGGCAGAAATGGATAAGATGATCGCGCAAAAGGCTTCC
>OLSK01000365.1_pt1 | contig 41923 bp, 37 predicted proteins | sample 1672781 | NCBI WGS metagenome assembly OLSK01 (sample SAMEA3136723, study PRJEB25190) | human gut metagenome | biome: human gut; feature: human-associated habitat; material: faeces | place: Austria | collected 2013 | reverse complement strand
AGGGATCTTTACCGGAAGACAGCGTAAGACGAGCATGTTTACCGGGAAGCCGGCATGGTGGGTATCGTCAAGTGGTTAAGACCCAGGGTTGTGGCTCCTGTATACGTGGGTTCGAATCCCACTACCCACCCCATATTTTATCAGAACGCAATGATGTTGGGGTATCGCCAAGCGGTAAGGCAACGGATTCTGATTCCGTCATGCGCAGGTTCGAATCCTGCTACCCTAGCCAATTCGGCGACATAGCCAAGTGGTAAGGCAGAGGTCTGCAAAACCTTTATTCCCCAGTTCAAATCTGGGTGTCGCCTCCACAACGAATGCAAAAAACCGTTGAAAATTCAACGGTTTTTTGTTATAATCAAAAGAAAACAAGCAGTGACTTTTGCTTACAGTTTATCCCAAAACAGCGTCTTACGCGCAGAAAAAGCACTTTACGCGCGAAAATAGTCACACAAATAGTCACACGCATAGTCACACACATAGTCACCCACATAGTCACACGTTTTGGTTGAAATTCGAGAGGATGGCATGGTGTGCCGCGATACGATTGCGAAACGACTGAAAAAGTGAAAGTCTAAAGAAATTTTAAGTTGTTTCGCCGCGAATCACTGTGCTATGATGAAAGCAAGAAGATAAAGTATGCAGTTTCGAAAGGGGGAGTTCGACATGAGTACGTTGGATCAGGACAAAATTTATACGAGCAAAAGTCTGCAGGAAGAAATGAATGCGGAACGCATGCTGGAAGGAAAAGAACCGCTTCCGGCAATCAACCCGCTGCGGGGCGGCACAGGCACGCTGGCGCGAAAGGATCGATCTTGGAAAAACGTGCCGGACTTTTTCATAAAAGCGTTTAAGAAAAAATAAAATATTGACGAGAACAATACCCTGGGAGTCTGAAGTCCCAGGGCTTTTCTTCGGGGAAAACGGAAGCGCAAAGTTTTTTGGTGCAGGAATAATCGGACAAAAACCGACCGTTTTTTGTAGGAATTTTCTTAAAAATATAGTATAATACTCTTTATGAAATACTTATTTATCGCGGAAAAACCGAGCCTCATGCGTGACGTGCAGGCTTGCTATAAAAATCATAAGAAGGAAGTGGAAGAGAAGGTCGGAGAGATTGATTTTATGGCGCTTTCCGGTCATGTCTGCACGAACTTCATGCCGACCGACTATGAAGAATGGAAGGACAAAAGCTGGAAGGCCATTCTTTATCCGATGATCCCAAATCCGTGGCAGATTAAGCCTATCGCGGATAAGCGCAAGCAGAACACCATCGCGGAAATCGGGCGTCGCGTGCCGCAGTATGATGGCATCATCGTGGGCACCGACTCGGACGTAGAGGGATACGGCATCTATTGGCTTCTGGAGCAGTATCTTGCGCTGAATGAAAAACCGGCGCTCCGCTTCATCGAGCATTCGCTGACCGACGCGGAGATCCTGAAGTCACTGCTGACGATGACCGATTATCATCAGAATCCGACACACGTACACTTCGTGCAGTCCTTCCTCATCCGCTCCCGCGCGGACTGGCTGTTCGGCATGAATGCTTCCAGGATGCTGACGAATAAGCGCGGCAGTCTCATCAAAGCCGGACGGGTCAAGTCTCCGACGATCAAACTGGTCTATGATAACTCCATGGCAATCGAAAATTTCGCCAATCGCAAGTATTATGCACTTGAGGCGGAGTATGCGTGTCCGGGGGCAGAGATTGTGGAAAAAACAGTTTCAACCGAAGGAGTGGGCACGTCAACAGCTGCCGCAATCGATGAGCGCAGCGTTTTTAAGGCTGTTTTGCAGGGAGAGGACGGCGACGCGCAGTTCGAAAACCCGAAGCTTTTCGCGGAATATGCCTTAGAGGGAATCGTTGTCTCGCGTGAGACGAAACGGTCTTCTTCGCATGCGCCGAAGCTCTTTGACTTGGCGGCACTTCAGGCGGAGGCCGGAAGCAAATACAAATTTAAACCGGATCAGACCCTGGAAATCGTGCAGCGGCTGTATGAGAAACACAAAGTGATCTCCTATCCGAGAACGCAATGTCGTTATGTATCCACCGAAAAAGCGAAGGAGTTTCCGGCGATGCTTGAGAATCTTTCGGTTTTTGAGGATCTGAAGTCCATCGCGAACGGCATCGATCCCGACGTCTTTGAGAAAATCCTCAAGGATAAGGCGGTGGTAAATGATACAGAGGTTGCCAAGGAGTCCCATGACGCGCTGCTTCCAACCTTAAAAAGACCGGATTTGCCCAGGATGTCGAGGGAAGAACAGATTATCTGCAGGATGATTTATACGCGGCTTTTGGCGCAGTTCCTGCCGAAGCTGGAAGAAGAAAAGACGACGATACAGATCCGGCATGCCGAGGCGGGCGTGAACAATGCGGTCGGTATAGAGAGCGAGAGCGGCGTGGACAATGCGGCAGATGCTGCAGGGGCGGACCGCGCAAGCGGCATTTTCAAAGCGACCGGCAAGGTTGTTGTCGAGCCGGGCTGGTCGATTTTATACAAAAAATCAAACGACCATGCACTGCCTAAGCTGAAAAAGGGCGATCGCGTCACAGCAGGCACGATACAGCCGGTACAAAAAGAAACTTCACCGCCGAAACGGCTGACGCAGGCCACTTTGATCAATGCCATGCGTAATATCGCCACACAGATCGAGGACAAGGAACTCAAAAAATCTCTCGCGGATTCACAGGGGATCGGCACGCCGGCAACGCGCGCCGCAATTATTAAGGATATCCTGGATTCCGGCTACATAGAAGAAAAAAAGTCCGGCCTTTATATCACTGCCAAGGGTAAGTCCTATATCGACGCGGTCAAAGATTTTGACATTGCTTATCCGGTTTTTGCCGCCGATATGGATAATAATATCAAAAAAGTACAGCGTGGTGAGGCTGAATATGAACAGGTGATGAACGAGGTACTGGAAAAGCTGCAGGAGATGTGCCAAAAGATCGGGCAAGATCCGGCGGAAGTTGAGGCGGAGTTGGCATCGTTTGAGCCGGTACAGACCGATATTCGCTGCATCAAGTGCGGCGGCGTGATGGAAGAACAAAAGAAGCATTATCAATGCCTCGGATGTGGCGCAAGGGTCTATAAAAATATCAGCGGCGCGGAGATTGACCTTGAGCTTTTGCGCAAACTGGAAGCAGGCGAGCAGAGCGGCTATCTGAATTTTCAATCTCGCGCAGGCAAACCATTCCGCGCGGCATTAAAACTGGACGAACAGGGGGAAGCGCAGATGGTATTTTTCGAGGAAACCGTCAAATGCCCGAAGTGTCAAAAAAAAGCCGTCCTCAACCAATGGGGCGTGTTCTGCGGCATCAAAAAGTGCGGACATAAAATTTTTCGAAGCTTTTGCGGGCATGATTTTTCCTATCCGGAAATGAAAACCTTGCTTGACGGGCGGGAGGTTAGCGCGAATTTTCAATCTAAGTCCGGCAAAGCATTTCGCGCCAAGGTGCATCTGAATGCCGACGGCGACTATACCTTTGATTTCACACAGGAGGAACGACCTTGATCTTACTGAACGCGACCGATATCTCCAAATCCTATACTGCAAGTCCGCTGCTGTCGAAGCTTTCCTACGCCATCAACGAAGGGGATAAGATCGGTCTGATCGGCGTGAACGGCACCGGCAAGTCCACACTTCTGAGAATTACGGCAGGCGTTGAGGAAGCGGACAGCGGCAGAATTGTTCTGACCGGCGGGGTGCGTATCGGCTATCTGCCGCAGGCCCCGGCTTATGATCCTGACAAAACCGTATTGGAGCAGGCGGTCAGTTATCTGACGCCGGAGACAGCTGCAGAGGGTGATTACCAATGCAAATCCATGCTGAACCAGCTTGGCATTTCGAATTTTACAAGGCAGATGGGCACCTTGTCCGGCGGTGAGCGGAAACGGGTCGCCATGGCGGGTATTTTCACCAATCCCTGCGATATTCTCATCTTGGACGAGCCTACCAACCATATCGACAGTGATACCGTCGAGTGGCTGGAAGGCTATCTCAAAAAGTTTCGCGGCGCGATTTTTATGGTGACGCACGATCGCTATTTTTTGGATCGGGTCACCAACGTGATCCTGGAACTGACCGATGGCAAGCTGTATCGCCACGAGGGAAACTACGAAGTATATCTGGAGAACCGGGCAGCGCGTGAGGAAATGGCGTTTGCCACAGAACGAAAGCGGCGGACTTTGTATCGCAGAGAGCTGGAGTGGATGCGCCGCGGCGCGCAGGCCCGGACGACGAAGGCTAAGGGGCGCATAGAACGCTTTCATCAGCTGGAGGACAGCAAACTTGTCGTCAACAATACATCACTGGAGATGAAATCAGTTTCTTCCCGCTTAGGAAAAAAGATCATCGAACTTGCGCATGTTTCCAAAGCCTTTGACGGTGTGCCGGTGATCATGGACTTTTCCTACAACGTGCTGCGGGACGACCGCATCGGTATCATCGGCGAAAACGGCTCCGGGAAGTCTACGCTTCTCAAGCTTTTGACCGGGGAACTGACGCCGGACAGCGGCAGCGTAGAAATCGGAGAAACGGTCAAAATCGGCTATTTTTCTCAAGAAAACGAGCATATGGACAAATCGCTTCGTGTCATCGAGTACATCTGTAGCATTGCGCACAATGTCAAGACAGAGGACGGCTATGCCAGCGCCTCGCAGATGCTGGAACGCTTTTTGTTCCCGCCGCACATGCATTCGATTCCGGTGGAACGGCTTTCGGGCGGCGAGCAGCGGCGGCTGTATCTTTTGGGCATTCTCATGGGAGCGCCGAACGTGTTGCTGTTGGACGAACCGACGAACGATTTGGATATTGACACCCTATGTATTCTGGAGGACTATTTGGATACGTTCGCGGGCGCGGTGATCGCGGTATCGCATGACCGTCATTTTATCGACCGCATTGCGGAGAAAACCTTCGTTTACGAAGGGGACGGACATATCGCGCAGTATCCGGGTGGTTACAGCGATTGGGCCGCAAGACGTGCCGCCGAATCGGCGGCAGACAAGACCGCAAAGAAAGCGGCAGGGAAAGCAGGCCGCAAAGAAACGACCGATCTAACAGAAAAGCAGCCAGGCGCTGCTGCATCGCAGACAGGCAGGACAGACGCGGCCAGACCGAAAAAACTGAAATTTTCCTATAAAGAACAGCGGGAATTTGAAACGATTGATGCGGATATCGCCGCGCTGGAAGATGCGATTGCCGAGGTGGAAACGCAAATCAACCGGGCCGGCAGCAATTATACCAGACTGCAGGAGCTGAGCGCTGAGCGCGAGCGGCTCACCGCGTCCCTGGACGAAAAAATGGAACGCTGGGTCTATTTGAATGATCTAGCAGAAAAAATCGAGGCACAGACATGAAGTATATCAGGCAATTTATGATTATCATTCTTATTTCTTTTGTCGGTGAGGTGCTGCATTATCTGCTGCCGCTGCCGATTTCGGCGAGCATTTACGGCCTGGTGCTGATGCTGGTCGGATTGGCAAGCGGGCTGATCCCGCTGGCGGCGGTCAAGGATACGGCGTATTTTTTGGTAGAGACCATGCCGCTGATGTTCATTCCGGCGGCAGTCGGCCTGTTGGAATCCTGGCCAGTGCTCAAACCGATGTGCGGACCGATCGTTGCGATCACGGCCCTGTCGACCGTGACAGTTATGGCGGCGGCCGGGCTCTCGACGCAGCATGTCATTCGCCGCGCACAAAAAAAGGAAGGCGCGGCGCGAACAGTACCGGGGGCAGTTCCGGTCATATCGGAGAAAAAAACAGAGGGGAAGGAGCGCAAAGCACATGCATAGCCTTTTGGAACAATCTGTATTTTTTGGTGTAGCGGTCAGCATCGCGGCCTATGAGGCCGGCTCCTTATTAAAGAAAAAATATCATTCCGCGCTATTCAATCCGCTGCTGCTCAGCGTCGCAGCAACGATCGTGCTGCTAATCCTTTTCCGTATCGATTACGATACCTATTATGAAGGCGCGAAGTATCTGAGCTATCTCCTGACACCGGCTACTGTCTGTCTGGCGATACCGATGTACGAGCAGCTGGAACTGTTAAAAAAGAATCTGAAAGCGGTCATGGTCGGGATCATCAGCGGTGTACTGATGAGTCTCGGCTGTATTTTGGTCATGGCAATCGTGTTCGGATTGAATCACGAGACCTATGTGACGCTTTTGCCCAAATCTATTACGACGGCCATTGGCATGGGTGTTTCCGAGGAACTCGGCGGTTATGTCACGATCACAGTCGCGACGATCGTCATCACCGGTGTGCTGGGAAACATCATCGGTGAGGGCCTCTGCAAACTATTTCACATCGAAGAACCAATCGCCAAAGGCGTCGCGCTGGGGACTGCATCTCACGCGATCGGTACAGCGCGCGCAATGGAAATGGGCGAGATCGAGGGCGCGATGGCCAGCCTTTCGATTGCAGTCGCGGGACTTTTGACGGTTGTCGGCGCATTGGTGTTCTCATACTTCTGGTAGAAGTCAGCCGATGAGACCTTTGCCTAAGAAAAAGATCACAGGAACCAGTAAGGACGGCAGCAGGTTCATGGTCTTAAAATCCTTAATCTTGAGGATGGAGAAGCCCGAAGCCGCGATCAGAAAGCCGCCGACGATCGAAAGCTCTGTCATAAAGGTGTCAGAGATGAATTCCGTCAAAAAGCTCGCGCCGAGATAAATACCACCCTGCCAGAGAAAGAGCACTCCGGCGGCAAAGGCGATGCCGATGCCATAGGTAGAGGCAAGTACCATGGAGGTTACCAGATCGAGCGTGCCATTTGTAAAGAGGAAGGTTTCATCGCCATAGAGGGCGCTTTGCATCGGGCCTAAAATCGAAAGGGTGCCGATACAGAACAGCAGGATCGCGGTCGAAAGTCCCTGTCCGAGGCCGCTGCCGCCGCGCGCATCGACGATATGCTGAAATTTTGCGTCGATGTCCAAACCGGTGCCGATGATGCTGCCGACGGCGAGGCTGACGATGAACAGCACAGGATATTGACTGTCCGGCATGTGGTTGACAATGGAATTGATGCCGATGCCTAACGCGGACAGCCCCATGGCATCGAAGAGGATGCGTTGCTGCGTTTCCTTAAGTCCTTTTTTGAGTAAGCTGCCGATGATGCTGCCGACGAGGATCATACAGGTATTGAATAAAGTGCCGATCATTGCGGATTCCTTCCTTTCCCTTCTGTTTTGTGCGCTGATACGTTTCTTTGTTTCTGCGTTTCCGCGCTTGTTTGACGATGTTTTTTGTAATTCGTTGTTTAGATCCACGAATTTTCTGAAAAATGATAAACATAGTCTACACTTTTCCTTGCAGTTTGCAAAGCGATAGTTTATCATATGGATATGAAAAAAATTCACAGCAGGTCGTGAGACCTTGACGTGAAAAACAGGCATGCTTATGAAACGAAAAGACGATGGTAGAAGTGTGAAAGCATGCGATACGAGAGACGATACTGTGAGAAGAGGTAAGAAAGATGGATGCGAAGAAGGTGGAGATCTTGCTGGAAGCGGTGGAAAGCGGTAGTATGATGGGGATTGCCGGACAAAACGGCTATACACCGTCAGGACTTTCCCATCTGCTGCGCAGATTAGAAGCGGAGCTTGGAGTGCAGCTGGTTGAGCGGACAAACCGCGGAATCGCCCTCAGCGAGAACGGCAAGCGCCTGCTGCCGTATCTGCGTGGCTATGTCGAAAGCTTCGAAACGCTGGAGCGCGAGGCAGCGCTTTTGCGGAACGAGACGGAAACAACGATGCGGCTTGGGGCTTACGCGAGCATCGCGAAAAACTGGATGCCGGCACTGCTGCGTGCTTTCGGCAAAGCGTATCCACAGATTCGGGTGGAACTGGAGGTTCTCAGCAGGCAGGAGCTGTATCGCGCGATGAAAGAGGACAGACTGCATCTGATCTTTGCGTGTGAGGATCAGACACAGCCATATCATTTTTTGCACCTTGCGGATGATCCGTTCTATGCGGTGCTGCCATCGACGGAGGAATCGCTGCAAGCCATCACACTGCCTCCGCTGTCCGGTGAGCAGGAGGATGCGATTCCGGCGGCGAAAAAAAGCGCGGTTTTGCAGGAAGGCGCTCGGACGAAGCAGCACAGGGAAGAACCGCGCGCTGTGCGGTTGAATCAGCAGACGGAAGCATCGAGCGCCGCGCAGGCGGGAAAAAACGCGGAAGATCAAAATGCTGCGAGGTCAGCGTTCTCAGAAGCCGCAGCTGCTGCGCGGAAATTTGAAATCGCGGATTTTGAGAAGTATCCATTCATCATGCCGTCCTACGGCGAAGATGTGGAAGTGCATGAGGCCTTCGCACAGTATCAGGTATGTCCAAAGCTGCTGCCTGCCAGCGCGGATGATCCCGTGATCCTGGGCATGGTGGCAGGCGGCATGGGCGTGACGATGCTTTCGGAGCTTGTGCTGCGCGGCAGCAGTGAGCCGGTGCGTAAGGTTCCGCTGCTGCCGACGATTGTAAGACCGCTCGGCATTGTGTACCGGGACATGCACGTGCTGAGCGCGGCAGAGCGGAGCTTTTTACAGTTTGTAAAAACAGAAAACGTGCAGCTCTGATCCCGAGGGATGATCGGCAGTGCCGGGATCGTATCAAAACATTGCCGAGATACTGCAAGTCGCGGTTTATGTGAACGACGACTGCAATGCGGCGAAACAGTCGCTGTTGATGCGGAGAATATCTGCCAGCGGAATGACCAGACGTGCAGGAACTTTGGAATCTGCCTGCTCGTATGGCAAAACGGATTGTAACATATCGTCGATTTGCAGATAGAGTTGTTGTGCTGTTACATCCACTTTCAGAAACTGACCGGAGACGGTGTGGTAAACGCCGCCTTCTTTTTTTGTGTCCGGGCAGAAGTAAGTGACGGTGATGCTAAACTTTTCCTCCTGTGGGGAACGCGCGGGTTCGGAGACGCGGCTCGAGGCGGTGCGTGTGTTTTTTGAGAAGGCGAAAGCTCCTTGCGCGTTGGGCGGTACTTTCGCAGAGGCAGCCTGCATGTCGGAATCCGAAACAACGCAGGATACCCGGCTTTCGGGATATGCGCCTGCGCTGTCTGCCTCTGCGGCAAGGCTTTGCAGGAAACAGAGCTGCCGGTTCAGCAGCTCACGCTGCGTATCGTCCGGTTCGATGCGCGGACTGGTGAGGCGGGCTGTTTCTGCCAGCGCTGCCTCGTATCCGGTCAGCGCGGCAAAGGGCATAAACTGTGCCGCACGATCAGCGATCGGCATTTGTCTGTGTTTTTTGGAAACCGGATGCGGCAGATGCAGGATGTCGTCATAATGCTTCATGCCTTATGCCCTCCGATCTGGTCATTGCGCTGCATGGCGGTCGCACCATCTTCGAGGTCACGACCTTTGATGACTGCGTTTTTACCGAATTTTTGTTTGATCGCCAGCAGAGACTGCTGGATTCTGCGTTCATTTTCGAGCGCGGCGGCAGAAGCTTCTTTTTGCCGCTGCGTCTCGGCGGCGTCGCGGCCGAAGATATCTTTGCCGTCCGCGACAAAGCCGAACAGGTCAAGCTGTTCTCCTTGTTCCGCGCCTTGCCCTGCGAGGGCCGCAGCAGTGTCTTGTGCAGTTTGCGCATGATCTGCAGAGGGGGTCAAGCCTGCACTTGCATACGGATGGTCTGCTTGCAGGATGCTGCACATGGACAAAGAGCTCCTCTCTGCGTGGTCTGCACCGATGCTCCGGAACGTCTGCGCAGCAAGCGGGCATTCCGGCAGGATATGGTTCGCGCAGAGGGTCAAGCGGCGTACCGTAAAATCCGGATTGACGATGCGCTGATACAGATCCGAGAGTGCATCGACGATCTGTGAGACGGAGGATGTAGGCTGCGGCAGATTAACCGTACTGTGCGCGTGTTTGGGAATGGCACGACCATAGCGGTCGATTGTCACTTCCACGCTTTCCGCTTCGCCTGCGGCGCTGTGGGCTTGCGCTGCGGATTGCCCGCGGTTTCCGGCTTGCCTATACGCTGGCGTGCGGGCCGCGGCAGGCAGTGAGGTCGTGTCATAACCGACAGTCAGTACGAGCTGGTCGGTGGTCAGTTGTTTTTCGAACAGATCCATGGCGAGCTGCTCTGCCATTTCGCAGACTACCAGATGTGCTTTTGCAGCCGGATAAGGACTCTGCAGCACCTGCCCGGAGCTGATGCTCGAGGAAGCCGGGCGATAGGCTTTGATATCCGCCATGGTACAGGGCTCCCAGCCCCAGGCATGGTCAATCAGCAGTTCAGCATTGACGCCGAACAGCTTGTAGAGCAGATCTTCATTGTGAAACTCGCCCGCCTTGCCGATCGAGCAGCGGGCAATATCGCCCATGGTGTATAGTCCGACCTTAGCGAGCTTTTTGGCGTAGCCGCGCCCGATACGCCAAAAATCGGTCAGCGGCTGATGATCCCAAAGCAGCTGGCGATAGCGCATTTCGTCAAGCTCGGCGATGCGGACACCGTTCGCGTCCGCGGGAATATGCTTGGCCCGGATATCCATGGCGACCTTCGCCAGATACAGATTGGTGCCGATGCCTGCCGTCGCGGTGATACCGGTTTCGCGCAAAACCTCGAGGATCATTTTCATAGCCAGTTCCCGCGCGTTCAGCCCATACAGAGGAAGATAATCTGTGGCGTCGATAAAGACTTCATCGATCGAATAGGCATGGATATCCTCGGGCGCGATATACCGAAGATAGATACTGTAGATGCGGGAGCTCGCGGCGATGTAGTGCGCCATGCGTGGACGGGCGGTGATATAGGTGATCGCAAGCTCCGGATGCGCTGCCAGTTCGTCCGCGTCTGTCGACTCCCCGGCGAAGCTTTGCCGACGGGCGCGGGTCAGCCGCAGGGCATTCAGCTCGCGGACTTTTTGGACGACTTCAAAGAGCCGCGCCCGTCCGGGGATGCCATAGGTACGCAGGCTCGGAGAGACCGCAAGGCAGATGGTTTTTTCGGTGCGGGCAGCATCGGCGACGACCAGATGCGTGGTCAGTGGGTCTAAGCCGCGCGCCATGCACTCTACCGACGCGTAAAAGGATTTCAGATCGATGGCAATATAGACACGCTCCGCCATACGAACACCTCCTTCCTGTCAATGCTTTCGGCTCGCGTAGATTTTCCTTGGTGACTATTAAAAAGAACATGCGTTCTTAATGCTATTATAGCAAATCAGACGCAAAATGCAAGCGGAAAAGAAAGGTAATACTTGCGCGCGCGCCGCGGGGGAGATTTCACTGAAGTTCGCCGCAATCATCATTTCATCACTAAGCCGCGTTATACTATTCTCAACAACAAAAAACGCGCCCCGCGGGGCATGTTTCCACGCGGAGCGATGCAGAATAAGGGATGGAAAAAGACGCAGGCAGCAGCGCTGCGCTGCCGCGCGAAACAGTGAAAGGAGTATGTTAGATGTGTACAGCAGCAACTTATAAGACAAAGGATTTTTATTTTGGAAGAACCCTGGACTATGAATTTTCCTACGGGGAGGAGATCGTGGTGATGCCGCGGCGGTTTCCGTTGGACTTTCGTTTCCTTGGAAAATCCGAGGAGCACTACGCAATCATCGGCATGGCGCACGTGGCGGACGGCTATCCGATGTTCTACGACGCGGTCAACGAAAAGGGGCTGGCGATGGCGGGACTGAATTTTGTCGGCAATGCAGTTTATCGGGAGCCGATCGCGGAGACGGAAACAGATGCGGCGCATAATCGCGCGGCAGAAAGGGCAGGAACAACAAAAATACAAGGCGAGGAAAAGCCGCGCCGCGTGAAAAATGTGGCGCAGTTTGAGTTCATCAGTTACCTGCTCAGCCGCTGCGCGTCGATCGCGGAGGTGCGCGCGGAGCTTGCGGATCTCAATCTGACCGGAACGCCGTACAGCGAGCATTTTCCGCCGGCGCAGCTGCACTGGATCATCGCTGACAAGGACGAGACTATTACGGTTGAGTCCGTTGCGGAGGGGCTTAAAATTTACGACAATCCGGCGGGCGTGCTGACCAATAATCCGCCGTTTGATCTGCAGATGTTCCATCTAAACAATTATCGGCAGCTTTCTCCGCAGCAGCCGGAAAACCGTTTCGCACCGCAGCTGCCGCTGGAGACCTACAGCCGCGGAATGGGAGCGATCGGTCTGCCGGGCGATCTGTCATCGATGTCGCGCTTCGTGCGCGTGGCTTTTACGCGGGCGCATGCGGTTTCGGATGATGCGGAATCTGCGAGTGTCAGCCAGTTCTTTCATATTTTGGGTTCGGTCGATCAGCAGCGCGGCTGCTGTGAGGTCGCGGACGGCAAATACGAGATTACCATCTACACCTCCTGCTGCAACGCCAGCCGCGGGATCTACTATTACACGACCTACGATAACAGCCGCGTCACCGCGGTAGATATGCATCGCGAAAATCTGGACGACGCAGTGCTTTCTCGCTACCCGATGCTGACGGAGATGGATATTCTGCTGCAGAACGCGTAAACCGCGAGAATGCCGCGTGAAGCGAAGGTTTTCCTTTCATTTGCTTGACATGCAGGAAGCGGAGATGTTATTCTAAGGCTGACAGAAAAAATCAGACTATGCGATGCAGCATGAATTGGGAGGAGGAAAACATGAAAAAAAGACTACTGATGCTTGGCATGGCGCTTTGCCTTGTCTTTACGATGATGCCGATTGGTACGGAAGCAGCCTTCGCGTACGGCGATATGCCGGACAATGTTCCGCCTACGGTTACGTTTGACATGAATGCGAGAGGAAGCGAATTCTATACGCTCAATTACGATTCGACTTACGGTTGGATTCTCGAGATTTTCGCCGGTTCGGACACGAATGTATGCGATGTGATCATGAATCATAACGGCATCGAAAGCACTTTTGAACTTGACTGGTCGAATCTGGAACATGTGAGACTTGACGGAATACCGGGCGGTGCGGACATTCAGGTAGCCTTTATGGGCAGATATCCGGCGGACAGTTCTCCGCGGCTTGACTCGAAAGTCATGAAGCTTTCCTATACCAAAACGACTTATAACGGCAAGGCAAAGAAACCTGTCTTCAAGCTCGGGAAACTCAAACAGGCAGACCTTGTAAAAAAAGAACTCATCACCGTCAAGTACACAAACAACAAGAAGCCGGGCATCGCGAAGATGACGATCAAGGCAGGGAAAAAGGCGAAAGGCAAGTACGAAGGAGAGACCACGATGTATTTTAGAATCGCGCCGAAAAAGATGGTTCTGACCTCCCTGACCGCGCCGAAAAAGGGTGAACTCGTCTTCAACTGGAACAAGCAGAAATTCGCGAGCGGATACAACATTCTCATCAGCGAATCTGAAAAATTTGAAGCGGAAAAGTCATATAATTTCACAGTGAATACCAATGATCACAACTCCATGGCATTCAAAGAGGCCAAAAGCGGCATGAAATATTATGTAAAGATCCGCGCTTACACCGATTCCAAATACGGCCGTTCATACGGCGCGTGGGGAAAGGCACTGGAAGTCGTCGCAAAATAGGATCTTTGATTCTGCGCGAAAGGCAGACAGACATTCAGACATCCGAGCAGACTCTTGCACAAAAACGCAGGGGTCTGTTTTTTATGATACATGGAACTATCGCTGTGCGATATTTTCGGAATATCGACGAAAGCACCTTGCGAAGCGGCACTCATTCATGAGCGCCATGTGCGCATAGAAATCTGTATTTCGTTGTACATACTTTTGTCCTCCTTTCGTGAAAAACCTGCTTGACTTTTTGTAACTACAAATGTAAACTAAAGTTACAAGAGGGATTACAAATGTAGACAAAGGGAGGAGAGACTATGAACATGCTGAATCTGAGCATTGCCGTAACGGCGTCGGCAGCACTGGTGCTGCTGCTCAAGCTGTTGTTTGGAAACAAGATCACGCCGCGGGGACATATGCTGTTATGGCTGCTGCCGGCGGTGGCGATGCTGGCGGTGCCGCTGGCGGGGATACTGCCGGAGAGCGATTTTGCGGTCAGAACTTATCTGCCGCAGACGCAGGCACGCATCGGTACGTCCAGCGCATGGACGGGACAGGCAGACTATCTTAGCGAGACTGCGGACGAAAGGCAGCAGGCAGATGGACAGATGGTCGATACGCAAGTGGTGAACGGACAGGCTCATGTCAGTATGCAGGTGCCGTTCACAGACCGGACGCTGACCGGTGATTTTACGGCATCGGAGTCTGCAAGAAGGCTGCAGAACGGGATCTGCGTCATGGGCGTCCTGATGGTTCTGGGCTGGCTGCTGATCGGAATCGGAAAGCAGAGAAAGAAACTGCGCATGTTGGAAGATAGTGAAGAGGCACAGCAGCTGATGATGCTTACGGAACTTCGGACGAAGATCGGCATCCGCAGCCGTGCGAAGATCGTGATCAAGCAAGGCGCGGACACAACGTTTCTGACGCGGCTGGACGGTCAGTATGTGATCGCGTTGGAAAACGGATTTGGCGAGGAAGAGCAGCGGCAGGTACTGGCGCATGAACTGACACATCTCTCGCATGGTGATTTATGGAAAAATTTTGTTGCCGCGGCTGTGCTTGCTGCGTTCTGGTGGAATCCGGTGATTTGGCTGGCGTTCCGCAGATTTCGCCGCGACATGGAAATCTACTGCGACTACGACGCGGCGCGTCTGACCGGGGACAAAAAGGCTTACGCGACAACGCTGGTCAGAGCCGCGGCGGGGACTGAACGCTTTCTTCTCGGCACAACTTCGTTCATCGGCGGAGAGAAAGAAGTGAGCGCGCGCGTCAAAGCACTGGCGGCGTTCAAGAAACCGAAGATCTGGATCGCAGTCCTCGCCGCGCTCGCGCTGCTCTGCGCCTGTGTATGCTTTGTTGTAAATCCGAAGAGCAGCGATCCGTGTACCAGATTTTTTCACGATATACAGACACAAAACTTCGAAAATATCTGGATCAAAAGAGGCACAGGCACGCCGTTTGAAGAGGATTATATTGACATTAATGACGCAAAACAGCGGAAGAAACTTGCAAAACTGTTCCACACATTCCGTGAAGAGGATTTTGCAGACGGAGAACCTGTGAATGAGAACGACTTTGATTACAAGATTTATATCGACATGGATTTTTCGGAGGAGAGCCTGACCAATTTCCTGGTGTTGGGCAGAGAGGAAGAGGCCGGCGCCGATATATATTGTATTGCCGGCGAGAACGAAGACACAAGGATCAGAGGAAAACGCATACATTCGCCGAAGCTGACGGAACTTCTCAAAGAATATGAAGATACGAATCTGCACATGTCCTATTGGGCTGAGGCGCAGAATGCCGGCAGTATCACAGTACATATCGAGAACACAGAATACGATAATCCGACCCCGCGCCTGACTTATAAGGAAAACTTCCGCGTTGAGCGTTATACGGGAAAGAAAGACCCATATACAGACAAGAACAGCTGGGAGGCTGTACCGGAGCAGAAAGGCTACAAAGGCACAAGAGCAGGCGGAACCGCCATGGGAAACGAATATCTTACAGCCACGATCGATATTTCTCCAAAATACGGCGAACTGCCGGAGGGCATTTATCGACTGATCCTTCCGTTTACGCAGAAATTACAAAACGGAAAAACAATCGAACAGGAAAACGCCGCGGTCTTCGAATGGGTGGAGAATCGGCTGCATCTTGTGGATTGGGATTTCCTGCTCTCACAGCCGGACGGAGACCTGAACGAAGAAACAAAAGACGAACTGAACCGGATATTCGAAACATGGGGCAAAACTTCACTATACTGCTATTTCACAAGCGCATACAGCAGTCCGGATAAAATGGATTTCTTTGAGTTTTTAAGATATTATCCACAGTTTGATGATGTTATGGGGTGGACACCGGAACTCAAAGCAAAGTTTGAAGACTCGGAATATTGGAGCCCATACAGGAAAGACGGATGGACGGTCGATAATTTCATTACGCCGGTGAAACCTTATGACCCTGCGGGGCTGAATCAAAGCCTCACATATTACGCAGGCATCACGCTCGACGATATCCGAACGCATTACACGCAAAAAGAATGGAATCAGTTCTATGTAAAAGATATCGACCGCTATATCACCTTTACCAGTGACGCGGGCGGCGGTAAATTCATTGTCACAGAGGGCAAAAAATCCGGCGATACCGTGATTCTGACCGGAGAAACCTTGAACATCAAAGAAAAAGGCTTGGACATATATAGCGGTTACGGTACTTCTGTTCTGACCCTCAAGGAGAAGGACGGCAGATACCTGATTCAATCATTGGCAGCGAAATAGCGAATAAGGAAAGGCAAAGAAACATGGTGAACAGACAAGTTTCCATCAGCGACGCGGAGTGGACGATCATGAAGGCACTCTGGCAGAGCAAGGATAAAAAAATGACATTAAAGGAAATCGCCGAAGCGGTCGCGGATGCGGGCTGGAGCTATACGACCGTCCGAACGATGGTCGGAAGACTTGTGGAAAAAGAAGTAATTACGGCCGATGAGAGCCATCCGAAAAGCTTCCGCTACAGTGCGGCGGTTAGCGAGGAAGCCTGCCGCAAGGAGGAGATGCAAAGCTTTATCAACCGCATCTTTGACGGTTCCGCAAAGCTCATGGTATCCTCACTGGTTTCCGGCAAGAACCTGAGCAAGGAGGAGCAGCAGACCTTGCTGGAAATTATCGAAAAAATGGAGTAGGAAGCACATAAGGAAGAAGTCAATCATAATGGAACAATTATGACGGAGGAATATCTATGAATATGCTGAATCTGCGTATTGCGGTCACAGCGGCAGCTGTGCTCGTACTGCTGATCAAGCTGCTGTTTGGAAATCAGATCACGCCGCGGGGGCATATGCGGCTCTGGCTCTTGGTCGCAGTATCGTTTATCTTCAGTCCGATCGCGGAGTTTATGCCGGAAAGCAGTCTTGCGGTACGCAACTGGCTGCCGCAGAGCGAATCTACGGTAGAGACCGTCTGGGTAGAACCCTACGAGGACTTGAACGTCCGAGGCTTTGCTATCGAAGAGCAGGGTAACTACTATATCGTTCAAAAGAATCATCTCAGTCTGCGGGTGCCGTTTTCGGACAAAACGCTGGATGCCGAGTTTGCCGCAACGACTTCGCGGGCCAAACTGGAAAACTGGCTCTGGTTTGCCGGCGCGGTTCTGACGGGTATCTGGATGCTTACAGGAAACTGCAGACAAAAAAGGAAACTCAAGGCGCTGCCGGACAGCAGGGATGCTGCGCTGCTTGCGGAACTGGAAGCGGTGAAAGTGCTGGTCGGCGTGAATGACAAAGTTCGAATCTGCATCAAAGAGGGCGTGGAGACGACCTTTTTAACACGCATGCGCGGGCAGTATGTGATCGCGTTGGAATCCGGCTTCGACGCGGCGGAGCGGCGGCAGGTGCTGCTGCATGAGCTGACGCATTTGAAACATGGTGACTTAGGAGGCAATCAATCGGCAGCACTGATTCTGGCGATATGCTGGTGGAATCCGGTGATCTGGCTGGCGTTCCGCAGATTTCGCCGCGACATGGAAATCTACTGCGACTACGATGCGGCGCGTCTGAGCGGAGACAAAAAAGCTTACGCTGCCACCTTGGTGAAAGCAGCAGCCGGGACGGAACGCTTTGTCCTTGGCACGACCTCGTTCATCGGTGGAGAGAAAGAAGCGAGCGCGCGCGTCAAGGCGCTGGCAGCTTTCAAAAAGCCGAAGACCTGGATCGCGGCAGCCGCAGTGCTGGCGCTGGTGATCGGCTGCGTGTGCTTTGTACTCAATCCGGTCGGACAGAATACCCAAGCAAACCGCGCAGCTCTCGCAGAGGCTTATGACAAGCTATTGGCTGTGAACAGCGCGGAGGCGCAGAGAACGACAAACCTGTCTTACGGTGTACTTTCCGGCGCGCGGACGCGCGAGACTGCGCACCTGCAGCAGACGGAATCGCCGCTTTGCATACTCGGGACAAGGACTTTGGAAGAGCTGGGAGCAGAGGATGCCGCGCAGGCGGATACGGACTATACCTTTACGTATTATCTTACGGGCACGCGCGGCGGTACAGTGCGGACCTATATCCGGAGTGTGGACAGTACCCTGGGGCAGGGATGGATCGATTACGGCAGCAAGACCTTGCGAGGCGAAACGATTGCAAGCGGCTATGACGGAGAACCGTCTTCCTACGGACAGGACGATCTGCTCGGCAATCTGCGGCAGTGTCTCAAAGCAGCCGCGGAGAGCGATCGTATTACCCGCAAAGGCAATGCGTATCAGGTGACCATGCCGCAGGATTGGCAGCTATTCTGCGCGATCGCAGCGAATCAAGGTCTGGGCAGTGTCTTATCGACGAGCGGGATCGAACTTTCTGACTTGTGGAATGAAGCTCCGAACGAAAGAGATGCGCTGTATCAAAGCGTTGGCTTTACCATGGAGATGGACGAAGAAACCATGCTGCCGCGCAGCTATACTTTGGACTTCACCAGGACCTGCGAGCTGATCCGGGAACGTATCGAGGCCGAGTATGACAGTCTCGGCGCGGCTGTCGTCCGCGTGGATATCACAAGCTATGATGCGTTTTCAGAGCCTGACTACAGCGCGTTCGGCGGAGAAAAGGCTTTCCGCGAAATGCTGGCAGCGGCAAAGAGTCCGTATTTGGCTCAGGCAGAGCCGGAGTAAGGCGGATGATCCCCCGCAGGCAAAAGGATAAGGCTTAACACAAACTTTATGTCTGTATGGTATCATGTCTTTGCAGAGCTTAGAACTTATGGTTGAACAGAAAGCAAGGAGAGAGAAAACAATGCGATTTTTGGTGGTAGAAGATGAAAAGTCCCTGCGTGAGGACATCACAAAAAAGCTGCGGCTTTCGGGATATGAAGCAGACACCTGCGAGGACGGGGAGAGCGCACGATTTTTGCTTTCGGTGGAGCGTTACGATTTAGTGCTGCTGGACTTGAATTTGCCGAAAACAGATGGATTGACCGTACTGCGGGAGTTGAGAAAAACAGATCAGGAAACTCCGGTGCTGATTCTTTCCGCTCGCAGCGAGATCTCAGACAAGGTAGAGGGGCTAGACGCGGGTGCCAATGATTATCTTTCCAAACCGTTTCATCTGGCAGAGCTGGAGGCGCGTGTCCGCAGCCTGACACGCCGCAAATTCATTCAGCAGGATGTCTGCCTTTCCTGCGGAGCGCTGCGGTTTGATTCTCGAAGCCGGACGGCGTCCGTCGAGGGGCGGACGATCCCGTTAACGAGAAAGGAAAGCGGGGTCTTGGAATATCTGCTGCTGCACCAGGGACGCCCTGTCAGCCAGGAGGAGTTAATCGATCATGTGTGGGATGGGAGTGTGGACAGCTTCAGCAATTCCATCCGCGTGCATATGTCCGCGCTGCGAAAAAAGCTGCGGACCGCGCTGGGTTATGATCCGATTCACAACCGAATCGGCGAGGGTTATGTGATAGAGGGGGAAAGAGAATGAAAAAACTATCCTTTCAGTGGAGAATTACGCTGATGACCGCGCTTTTGATCGCCGGTGCCTGCATTTGTCTGAATTTACTGCTGTACCGTTCCGGCGCGACCGGTATGGATGATTTGGGCGGATTTGTGCTCAAATACCAGACGGAAAACGCCGAAGTGCTGACCATTGAAATCCCCCCGGAAGAAATGAACGGATTTTTGAAACAGTTTTCTCAGGAAATCTGTGACGCAAAGATAGTTTTTGAACGCGTAGGCTGGTGTCTTACAGCGGCGGTCACGCTGCTAAGTGCCGCAATCGCGTATTTTGTCAGCGGCAGAGCCTTGCAGCCGCTGCGTCAGTTTACCGCGCAGGCGGAAAAAATCAACCAGGAAAGTCTGGAGCGTGTCCGCCTTGATGAGAGCGCGATTCAAGAGTTTCGGCAGTTAAGCCACGCGGTGAACGGTATGCTGGACCGACTTGCGCATTCCTTTGACCTGCAGCGTCAGTTCGCCGGGAATGCGGCGCATGAGCTTCGGACACCGCTAGCCCTCATGCAGACAAAGCTGGAGCTTTTTTGTGAGGAACACGCGGACGCAGATGCGGAAACCATGCAGATGGCCGCTTTTCAGATGGAACAGCTGGATCGGCTGAGCGCGCTTGTCCGTACCCTGCTGTCGATGAGCAATCTGCAGTCCGTATCGAGAACAGACGAGATCCCGCTCGCGCCGCTTGCGGAGGAAATTTTGACAGATCTCGCGCCGCTCGCGCAGGAAAAACAGGTTACGCTCCGGCAGGACTGTGAGGAAGTCAGCATGGTCGGCAGCGACGCGCTGATTTATCGTCTGTTGTTTAATCTGATCGAAAATGCCATCAAATACAACAAGCCGGGCGGAACGGTCTTCGTTTCGGTGAAGCAGGCAGACGAAAATGTGATTTTGGAGGTTGCCGACACTGGAAGCGGGATTCCGGAGGATTGCATGGAGCACATCTTTGAACCGTTCTTTCGTGTGGACAAATCCAGAAGCCGGCAGATGGGCGGCGTGGGTCTGGGGCTTGCACTTGTGCGCGAAATCGCGTTGCTGCATGGCGGCAGTGTCCGCGCGGAAGTCCGCGCGGAGGGCGGAACCGCCTTTAGGGTTGTTTTACCAAGGCAGCAGGCGTAAGCTGCTATTTCATGCTGCCTGTTTTTTCAAAACGGCTGTGCCAGGAGAGCGCTTCATCAAGCAGATGCGGCGTCTGGCAAGGAGATGCGGCGCAGGCTCTTTGGAAGTAGTCCATGAGCGCATCACGATAGTCTGGGTGCGCGCAGTTTTCGATGATGCAGACTGCGCGCTCTTTTGGTGAGAGCCCGCGCAGATCCGCATAGCCCTGTTCGGTGACGATGACCATGACCTCATGCTCGGTGTGATCCACGTGCGGACACATCGGTACGATAGAAGAGATCGCGCCGTCCTTGGCGATGGAAGATGTTGTGAAGATGACCAGCGACGCGGAACGGGAAAAATCACCCGAACCGCCGATGCCGTTCATCATTTTTTTGCCTTGCACATGGGTGGAATTCACATTGCCGTAAATGTCTACTTCTAGTGCGGTATTCATGGCGATCAGACCCAGTCGGTGGGAGACTTCGATGGAATTGGAAATCTCCTGCGGGCGGAAGATAATGTGTTCTTTATAAAAATCAATGTCATCAAAGAACGCAGTCTGCGCTTCCGGCGATGGTGCCAGTGCGGTGCAGGAGGCGATGTCTGCCTTGCCGCATTTGACGAGGTCGAGCATGGAATCCTGAATGACCTCGGTATAGCAGGTCAGACCTTCAAATGCGGAATCCCGCAGACCGTAGAGGACGGCGTTAGCGACAGAACCGACGCCTGACTGGATCGGCAGCAGAGATTTGCCTAAGCGGCCTGCAGCAACCTCGTCTTCAAAGAATCTGATGATATTCTGACCGATTTTTTTGGAATCCTCGGAAATCGCGGCCAGCGGTCTGGTCAGGTCGCTGCGGTCGGAAATGACAATCGCCTTGATCTTATCCCAACCGCAAGGAATGTACGGAGTACCGATGCGGTCGCCGGGATGCGTCAGCGGGATCGGCTGGCGGCAAGGCGGCTTTTGACACATGTAAACATCGGCCATGCCCTCCAGGGCCAGTGGCTTGGACATCGCGATCTCAACGATAACCGCGTCCGCCTCCGCCACATAGGTAGGGGTGTTGCCGACAGAGGTGGTCGGGATTAGATGCCCGTCCTCGGTGATGGCGAGTGCCTCTACGAGGGCGATATCCGGCTTTCGTACATGTCCGGCTGCGATAAATTCCGGACTGCGGCCGAGGTGCATGTCGATGTAGTCAATATCTCCGGTATTGATGGCCTTGCGCAGAGTGGAATTCGTCTGGTACGGAAGGCGTCTGGCTACAGCGCCCGCTTCCGTCAGCTCGGTGTCAACCTCAGGTCCCACCGAGGCGCCGGAGTAAAGCTCAATTTTAATCTTACGCCCGTTCTTGACCTGCTCCGCGAGGGCATGCGGCACGACTTTTGGATAGCCGGCATTGGTGAAGCCGCTGATGCCGACGGCCATGCCATCTGTAATCAGGCGCGCGGCATCGTCCGCGCTCATAATCAGGGGCAACGCTCGTTCGCTGCGCAGCCGAGTTTCTAAATTTAAAATATTTTCGTGTGATGACATATACAATCCTCCCGCTTCGCGTCTGTTTTGCTATCAGTATATCGTTTACCTCAAAAGGAATCAAGAGAGGTGATTGCATTCTTTTTGCTTTTTTTGTATAATGTCCTTATCACAGCGACGAAACAACGACTATTAAGAAACAGAGGCAAACGGATATGAGAAAAACTAAAATTGTGTGTACCTTAGGACCGGCATCCACCAAAGAAGAAATCATTCACGCCATGCTGAAAGCGGGCATGAATGTGGCGAGAGTGAATTTTTCGCATGGAGACCATGCAAGTCATGGTAAAACCATAGATCTGTTCCGCGGCGTGCGGGACGCGATGGGGCTGTCCGCGGCAGTCATGTTGGATACCAAGGGGCCGGAGATCCGCACCAGAGATTTCGCGGGCGGCAAGGCGCAGCTCAAGAACGGAGAAATGTTCACTCTGACGACGCGAGATATCCTTGGAGACGCGCATGGCTGCGGCATTACCTACGCGAATCTGCCGCAGGAACTCAAGGCAGGAGATGCGGTGCTGATTGACGACGGCAAGCTCCGGTTGGAGGTTTGCGAGACGACAGACACAGATATCCTCTGCAAAATCATCAACGGCGGGCAGATCAGCAATCACAAGGGAATCAATGTCCCTTGCGTGGCACTGCAGATGGAATACCTCAGCGAGCAGGACAAGCGTGATCTTTTGTTCGGCATTGAGAAGAATGTGGACTTTGTCGCGGCTTCCTTCGTGCGAAAGGCTGATGATGTGCGGGCCCTGCGTGAATTCCTGACGACGAACGGCGGGCAGGAGATCAAGATTATTTCCAAAATCGAAAATCTGGAAGGCATTGAAAACTTTGAGGAAATCCTCGACGAGTCGGACGGCATTATGGTAGCACGCGGCGACATGGGGGTTGAGGTGGAATTTGAAAAACTGCCCGGTATTCAAAAGCGATTCATTAAACGCTGCCAACAGCGAGGCAAGATCGTCATCACCGCGACTCAGATGCTGGAATCAATGATTCAAAATCCATTGCCGACCAGAGCGGAGATTACCGATGTTGCGAATGCGGTCTTCGACGGTTCCTCGGCTGTCATGCTTTCCGGAGAAAGCGCTGTCGGTGCGTATCCGGTCGAGGCGGTCGCTGCCATGGCCAAGATCGCGGAGCAGGCAGAACTGGACAACCCGTATCTACTTCCGGGGAGCGCGATGCAGCACGAAATGGACGCGGAGGACACAACCAATGCCGTCGGTCACGCAGCCTGCACGCTGGCGAAGGACATCAAGGCGAAAGCATTGATTGCCATCACCAAGTCCGGTTATACGGCTTCGCGCATGAGCAAGTTTCGCCCTGCGACACCGATTATCGCGGCGACCCCGCATCATAAAACCTATCACCAAATGGCACTCGTTTGGGGCGTGACACCGCTGATGGTGGAAAACCTGCAGAATGTCGATGTGCTCGTCTATCGCTGTCTGGAGGAGGCTAAGAAGGAAAACCTGCTGCGCGGCGGTGATAAGGTCGTCATCAGCGCCGGCGTGCCGCTGGATGTCGCGGGTAACACTAACATGATTCGCGTGGAGAATGTGTGAAGCGGCGGCTTGCCACAGTTGAATAACGTTTGAAACGGCGCGAGCCAAAAGAAAGGACGCTCCGATATTCAAGAGCGTCCTTTCCCTTCTCCTACAAAATGATTGCGAATAAAAATCAGCGAAGTCTATTCTCCGACAACCGCACAGAGAGGTTCCTCCTCAGCGAACGTGACCGGTTCTTCCTCACAAAGTCTGTCGTATTCTGCAAAAATCGCGTCCTTGATCTTCGCTCTTGTTTCGGACTTCAAAGGGTGTGCAACATCACGGAAATCACCCTCACCGACCTTACGGCTCGGCATAGCGATAAAGAGTCCGTTCTGCCCATCAATAATCTTGATGTCGTGAACAACAAATTCATCGTCAAAGGTAACGGATGCCACAGCTTTCATCTTGCCTTCTTCGCCCATTCTCCTAATCCTTACGTCAGTAATATTCATCTTGTTTCCACCTTTCCGGCACCCTTTCAGTACCAAGAAAATTATAATACACTGTTAATTATTTCGCAACATCTTTTGCAAAATCTTGGAATTAAAATTCGCAAATTGTGTAATGAAAACAAAAACAAGAGAAAAAAATATGAAAAAGACACAGAGGCCGCGCGGCCTCCAAAAATAAGTGCCGCGCGGCCTCCGGAGGAACTCCCGCTTTATGCTTTATGCTAAAAAATACTGTCGTTCGGAAGAATGGAGATTTTCTTTTCCTCTGCGTGAATTTCACCGAGGTAAACCAGGCAGGTATAATCGCTGATTTTTTTCTTTTCAGGCGTGAGACTCGCGATTGCCACGCCGACCCCGACGACGGTGCCGCTGAACTCTCCGATCATTTCCGAGATACCGACAATACTGCCGCCGCCACGCATGAAATCATCAATGATCAAAACCTTCGCGCCCGGCGCGATCGCACGTTTGGACATGGACATTTTTTGCAGACGGTCATAGGAACCACTGAAATAATTGATGCTGACCGTAGAACCCTCCGAAATTTTTGCTTCTCTGCGAATGACCGCCAGCGGTATGCCCAGCATATGCGCGACTGTGAAGGCGAGCGGAATGCCCTTGGTTTCAACTGTCGCGACACAGTCAGCGCCGCAGCCTTGAAACTTTTTGGCAAAAACACGCGCGGTGCGCGTGACCAAATCCGAATCATAAAAGATATCGGAAGTGTAAAGGAAGTTGCCGCCGAGCAGACGGGAAGGATCGACCAGCCGCCGCGAAAATTCCGCTTGCAGCGCTTCAATCTCTTTTTGCGAAATGTCCGGAACGAAACGGACGCCGCCTTTGGAGCCGGCAATCGTTTCCAAATAACCGGATCCGGTCACCGCAATCGCCTGACTGGCGGATTGGATATCTTCGCTGACGCTGGATTTTGCAGCACCGAAGAGATCACAAAAATACTGAAGACTGTAAATTCTGTTCGGCGATTCTGTCAAAATCTTAATCAGCGCGCCGACTCTTTCCGTACGTTTCATGCTTTTTTACCCCCATTGTTCATGTCAATATAAAAACATCATATTTCTTTTTTGATTTTTTGTCAATTATTGCTCACAAAATATTTTATTTGTGGTATACTAGCTGTAGCATTCTTTGCGAAAGAAGAAATTCGGAGGCAATCAATCCATGATAGATCTAAGTCAATATAAGAAGATACACTGCATCGGCATCGGAGGCATCGGTCTTTCGGCGATTGCAGAAATTTTGCTGTCCAGAGGTTATGAGGTCAGCGGTTCTGACATGAAAGAATCCGCGGAGACTGTCAGACTGGCGAGCAAGGGCGCGCGGGTATTTATCGGACACCGCGCGGAGAATGTGGAGCAGGCAGACCTTTTGGTGTTCTCGGCGGCCGTCGGTCACGATAATCCCGAAATGAAACGCGCGGAAGAACGCGGAATCCCGATTCTCTCGCGGGCGCAGATGCTGGGACTTTTGATGCAGGAATATGAAAACAGCATCGCGGTATCCGGTACCCATGGTAAAACCACGACCACTTCGATGGTTTCCCTGATCCTCGAGCGCGCGAAGCTCGAACCGACCATTTTGGTCGGCGGCAATCTGACCGAGATCGACGGCAACGTCAAGGTCGGTCACAGTCGTTACTTTATTACAGAAGCCTGCGAATATATGGACAGCTTCTTGAGTCTGAAGCCAAAAATCGAAATTATCCTGAATATCGATTCCGATCATTTGGATTATTTTAAGGATATCGACCACATTGTCAGTTCGTTTGACAAATTCGCGCATTTGGTGCCGGGCAGCGGAACCATTATCGCTTATGACGCGAATCCGTTTGTCAATCAGGTGATTCGTGATCTGGACAACGTCGTGACCTTTGGGCTGAGCGAAAACTGTGATTATTATGCGGCGAACATCAAATTCAATGAGGACGGGATGCCGTCTTTTGATGTCTGTCACGATGGGAAGCTGCTCAGCCGCGTACAGCTTGCGGTGCCGGGAGAACATAATATCCTCAACGCGCTGGCGGCCTTCACCTGTGCCTGCGTCCTTGGCGTAGAGCCGGCGCTGACGAAGAAAACGCTCGAAGCCTATCACGGTACGCAGCGTCGTTTTGATCTTGTCGGAACGACCGCCAAGGGCGTGAAGATCGTGGACGATTACGCGCACCATCCAACCGAAATCAAGGCGACCCTGAGCGCGTCCGAAAACGTGCCGCACAACAAGCTCTGGTGCATTTTCCAGCCGCATACCTATACGAGAACCATCGCGCTCTTCGACGAATTCGCCGATGCCTTTGAGAAGGCGGATCACTTGATTCTGGCGGAGATTTACGCGGCGAGAGAAAAGAATATTTACAAGATTTCCTCCGCGCAGCTGGCGGAAAAAATCAAGGAAACACATCCGGATAAGGACGTCCTTTTCATGGAGGACTTCGCGGCCATCGCAGATTATGTAGACAGCCAGGCCCAACGTGGTGACATGGTAATCACCATGGGTGCGGGGGACATTTACAAAGTCGGCGAAATGCTTTTGGAAAAATAGGCAGGCATCGCAGATGGAAAAAGCCGATAAAAACACATAAGGAAAGACAGATGGAAAAACAAAAAAACTTTTCGGAGGAAACCTGGCTGCAGGACTATCAGGCACAAACAGAAGCGCGTCTTGCGCGAAATCTTGCGCACATGCAGCGCGGCGTGCAGTTTGTTGACCTGCAAAGCGCCTATATCGACGCGGAGGTTGAGATCGGCGCGGGTACGCTGATTGGCCCCTGCGTAACGCTGGAAGGCAGTACCGTCATCGGACAGAACTGCGTGATTCGCCAAAACACGAGAATCAAAGACTCGCGAATCGCGGATGGTGTGGAGATCGAAAGCTCTGTCATCCTCGAAAGCAGTGTCGGCAGCGGCACGACGGTCGGACCATTCGCTTATCTGCGGCCGCATACCGCGGTCGGCGCGAACTGTAAGGTCGGTGATTTTGTGGAAATGAAAAACTCCAGCTTCGGAGACGGCTCTAAGGCCGCGCACCTGACCTATGTCGGTGACGCGGATGTCGGCAGCGGTGTAAATTTGGGCTGCGGCGTAGTCTTTGTCAATTATGACGGCACGAACAAATATCGCGCGCAGATCGGCAACGATGTCTTTGTCGGCTGCAACAGCAATCTGGTTTCTCCGGTACAAGTCGGAGACGGCGCGTATATCGCAGCGGGCAGTACGGTGACAGAGGATGTGGAGGCCGACGCGCTCTATATCGCCAGAAGCCGCGGCACACAAAAGCAGGGCTGGGTCTCTGCAAAAGGGATTTGGAACAAAAAAAGCAAAGCGCAAACAAAGTGATAAAACGTGATACAGATAACAACGATTCCATTTTCATGTCATAGTGAAAATATCAATATTACAAAATTACAAAAAAGTACAAAGGAAACAACACAAGAAAGACGAGGTAAGAAAAAGTGAGAAGCGGAGTATTTGCTGACTACAAAATCTTTGCCGGAAACTCTCATCCGGAATTAGCCGAAGAAATTGCAGGCATCATGGGGAAACCATTGGGCAGAGCAACTGTGACCAAATTCAGCGACGGAGAAATTTCCGTGAACATTTGGGAAACAGTCAGAGGGCTGGATGTGTATATCATTCAATCAACCTGCAACCCTGTCAACGACAATCTGATGGAGCTTCTGATCATGATTGACGCGATGAAACGCGCGTCGGCAGGCAGAATCAACGCCGTTATTCCGTATTACGGCTACGCGCGTCAGGACAGAAAGGCAAAGGCCAGAGATCCGATTACAGCGAAGCTGGTCGCGGATTTAATTGTGGCAGCCGGCGCAGACAGAGTTCTGACGATGGATTTGCACGCAAACCAAATTCAAGGTTATTTTGATATTCCGGTCGATCACTTGCTCGGCATGCCGATTTTGGCGAAATACTTCAAGGAAAAGAATATGGAAGATCTGGTCATCGTGTCTCCGGATCACGGCAGCGTGACCCGCGCGAGAAACATGGCGGAGGTGCTTAACTGTCCGATTGCCATCATCGATAAGAGAAGACCGGAACCGAACAAATCCGAAATCATGAACATCATCGGTAATATCGAGGACAAGAACTGCATCATTCTCGATGACATGATTGATACGGCAGGCACGATCTGCAACGCTGCCAACGCGATCAAAGACCTCGGCGCAAAGGCCGTTTACGCGGCGGCAACACATCCGATATTATCCGGCCCGGCCGTCGAACGACTCGAAAAATCCGCGATTGAAGAACTGGTGCTTTTAAATACTGTTCCGCTTCCGGATGAAAAGAAAATTGAAAAAATGAAATTCCTGTCCGTCGCGCCTCTGTTCGCGGAGGCGATGACCCGAGTCTTCACCAACGGCTCCATCAGCGTTCTGTTCGACTAGACAGAACGCGCGGCGCGCAAAAACAGGAAGAGAAAGGAACTTGTTATTTACGATGTACATTATCGCAGGTCTGGGCAATCCCGGCAAAAAATACGAAAATACGAGACATAATATGGGCTTTCTCGCGGTAGATCTGCTGGCAGAGAAATACGGGATCCGTATCGACAAAATCAAATTTAAGGCTTTGGTCGGCGAGGGCAGAATCGCCGGCCAAAAGGTCCTTTTGGTGAAACCGCAGACCTATATGAATCTCAGCGGACAATCCATCGTGGAGGTAATGAATTTTTACAAGGTGGAGATCGAAAATCTGATCGTCATTTATGATGACATTGATATCCCGACAGGAACCATTCGCCTTCGCAAAAAAGGCAGCGCCGGTACACACAACGGTATGCGCAACATCGTCTATCTTTTGGGTGACGACGGGTTTCCGCGTATTCGCGTTGGTATCGGGAGAACAGACGGCAAGCAGCCTGACTTGATTCATTATGTCACGAGCGGTGTTTCCAAGGAAGAGGTCGCGCCTCTGGAGGAAGCGTTGACCAAGGCAGCCGAAAGCGCGGCCTGTATTGTTGAGCATGGCATAGAAAAAGCCATGAACGCATACAATACCAAGGCTAAGAAACCGAAGCGCGATTCGGAAGCCGAAAAAACCGTATCGTTGGGGGCGGACGCACGAACCGCGGAGGGGGAGGTAAAGAGCCATGATTAATGTTACGGGTGTCTCCGAAAGCCGGGTGGCGCCGGCAGCCGCCTATTACGCGAATCAAAAAGATCAAAGCATCATCATCGTTTCCACAGATGTGAGAGCAAAGAGACTTGCTTCAGATCTTTCTTTTTTTGTACAGGACAAGGAAATCATTACCCTGCCGGAGGAAGAACAATTCCTGCTGCGCTATGCGGCCAAAAATCAAGATCACATGCTTACCCGCCTGCGAGCGCTCAAGGCGCTGCGTACCGGTCAGCCTGTGGTCGTCATCGCGCCTGCTTCCGCTGCCGTCAAAAAAATCGCGCCGCACAGCAGCTTCGAAAAATCCTCGTTCCGACTGCGTCTTGGGGAAGAAGTCGATTTGGACAAAATCAAAGGCAAGCTGGTGGCGCTGGGCTATGAACGCAGGGAAATGATCGACGCGCGCGGGCAGTTCAGCGTGCGCGGCGGAATCCTGGATATCTACACGCCGGATGGCGAAACCCCTTATCGCATCGAGTTTTTTGGCGCGGAGGTAGATTCTATTCGCGCTTTTGATATCGACAGCCAGCGTTCTTTGGAAACTCTGCAGTCTGTCGAAATCTATCCGGCAGAGGAAATCCTCAGCGAACGTGAGATTTTTCAAAGCGCCGAGCAAAAAATCGGCAAAGCCTACCGTGAGGCCGCGAAAAAAGCCGCGGCGACCAGTGAGGAACTCTCCGAAAAAATTCGGGCGACCGGAGAGGAACTGCGTGAATATGCCGCACATGCCGCGAACCTGCAGCTTTTAGAGAACTACATTCACTATTTTTACGATCATACGGAATATCTATGGGATTATATGGATGATGGCTGCGTGATGATCGACGATCCGGAGCGCGTCGAAGAAACACTGCAGCTGCGGACGGAGGAATTGCGAGAGGACTTCGGCGTCATGCTCGAACGTGGGCAGGTCATTGCCGAAGACGCGGCAGTCATCACAGACAAAACAGATTTTCGCAAGGTCTACAGCAAACCGGGCACCGTCGTGTTTACGCCTTTTCCGAAGCGCGTCGCGGGGGTGGACAGCTTTGATCGGGTATACAATCTGCAGAGCAGGCAGGTTTTGACCTTCCATGGTAAGATGAACGTGCTGGAGAGCGAACTGAAGGCTTATGTCAAGAAGGGTTATCGTGTCACGATCGTCTGCTCGTCACAGGAACGGCTGGAGAATCTGCGCGAGTTCGCGGAGCGGATCGGTCTTTTGGAAAAACTGAACTTCGCGCAGGGAAGTCTGACTGCGGGCATCGACCTTCCGACGGAGAAGGTCTGCTATATCAGCGAAAGCGATATCTTTGAAACACGTAAAAAGACCCGACGCAAAAAATACAAGGATAAAGGACAGAAGCTGCAGTCCTTCGCCGATATGCGCGAGGGCGATTTCGTCGTGCATGAGAACCATGGCATCGGTAAGTTTGTCGGCATTGAACAGCTTACGGTGCAGGGGGAAAAGAAGGACTATATCAAAATCAAATATGCGGGCAACGATATGCTGTACGTTCCGGTGGAGCAGATGGATATCGTGCAAAAATACATCGGTTCTGACGGCGGCGCGCCGCGTATCAACAAGTTGTCCGGCGGTGAATGGAAGGCGACGAAGGCGAAGGCCAAGGCCGCGATTGCGGTCATGGCGAAGGATTTGATCGATCTGTACGCGGCACGGAGCATGAAACCGGGGCACAGCTTCGGTAAGGATACAGTCTGGCAGAAGGAGTTTGAGGATGCCTTCCCTTATGAGGAAACCGGCGATCAGCTGCGCGCGATCGAGGAAATCAAGCAGGACATGGAAAAGCCTTTTTCGATGGATCGTCTGCTTTGCGGAGATGTGGGCTTTGGCAAGACCGAGGTCGCCGCGCGGGCACTGTTCAAATGCGTGGCAGACGGTATGCAGGCCGCGGTACTGGTGCCGACGACAATTTTGGCCAATCAGCATTACTACACCCTAAAGGAACGCTTTGAACATTTTCCGTTCAAAGTCGAGGTTTTGTCACGATTCCGAACGCCGGCGCAGCAGGAACAGATTATTACCGAGCTTCAAAAGGGAAATATCGATTTGGTAATCGGCACGCACAGGCTGCTTTCTAAGGATGTTAAATTCAAAAATCTGGGGCTGCTGGTCATCGATGAGGAACAACGCTTCGGTGTCGAAGCCAAGGAAACCATCAAAAAAATGAAAAACAATGTCGACGTGCTGACGCTTTCGGCTACGCCGATTCCGAGGACGCTGAATATGTCTCTGACCGGCATCAAGGACATGAGTCTGATTGAGGAAGCGCCGGAGGAACGCTATCCGGTGCAGACCTATGTTTTGGAACAGGATGATCACCTGCTGCGTGATGTCATCGAGCGTGAACTTGGGCGCGGAGGGCAGGTCTTTGTGGTATTTAACCGAGTCAAGGGCATTCAGCAGATCGCGGCGAAAATCGAGGCACTGGTGCCGGACGCTGTGGTCGGCGTCGGACATGGGCAGATGAACGAACACGCTTTGGAAAACGTCATGCTGGATTTTATCGAAGGGCACAGCAATGTGCTGGTCGCGACAACGATTGTCGAGTCCGGCCTGGATATCCCGAACGCCAACACGATGATCGTACTGGATGCCGACCATTACGGACTGTCACAGCTTTATCAGCTGCGCGGCAGAGTCGGGCGTTCCAATCGGCTGGCTTACGCGTATCTGATGTACCAAAAGGACAAGGTACTGACGGAGGTTGCGGAGAAACGCCTGAAGGCGATTCGCGAATTCACAGAATTTGGCGCCGGCTTTAAAGTCGCCATGCGGGATCTGGAAATTCGCGGCACTGGTAATCTCTTGGGGACCGCGCAGTCCGGCCATATGATGAATGTAGGCTATGAGCTTTACTGCAAGATGGTGGATGACGCGATACGCGCGCTGCAGGGCGAAATCGTCAATGAACGCAAAGAGGAAACCTCTGTGGAGATTCCGCTTTCCGCCTATATTCCGGAAACCTACATCGAAAACGAAACGCTCAAGCTTTCGATGTACAAAAAAATCGCTTCCGTCAGAACCTACGAGGATGAAGATGAAATCCTCGATGAGCTGCTCGACCGCTTCGGGGATGTGCCGCAGCCGGCCGTCAACCTGGTGCGGATCGCGCACGCCAGATATCTCGCGGAAACTTTGTCTGTGACACGCATCTATCAGGAAAAAACAGAAACCGCGCCCGGCGGGCGCGCGCGGACACCGAAGACTTTGACCTGCAGACCAGCCGCGCAGGAAACGATGCGCATGGTGTTTCAGTTTGCCGAGACGAATCCGCTTAGCGGCTACGCGCTGTTCAATCTGACCGAGCGCTTCGGACAGAAGGTATTCGTGCACGGCGGCGTGGAGCCATTTATCCGCCTGTCGACCGACCGCAAAAATCTGATGAAGGATGTGCTCAGTCTGCTGGAGCTTCTGAATGAGAGTAAAAAGAGCGCGTCAAGATAACAGCGCGCATAGCGAAATCGAAATTTCTATGCGCGCGTGGCACTTGTGCGTGCGCACCGCTTTGTCAGGTGTGTTTGTCGTGATTCCGGAAATATCGCACAGCGATATTTCCTGCATCGTAAAAAAACCGAAAGCCCGCGGGAAACGATTTCCGCGGGCCTCGGTTTTTTTGGAGCCTTCCTTGACCAATTAACTTTCCATCTGTTTAGCTAAAAAAGACGCGCCGACCTCGGCAATCTTCAGCTCGGTGTCCCCCAAGGCAGCATGTTCCTTCGGCAAGATAGTAATGGAACCGATTGGGTCGCCCTGGGAAATAATGGGGACCACGATCTTCGCGTCGTTTAAGTAGCGGTTCTTGCTCTGGATGATGCGATCCAGTTCATTGTCTACTTTTTTGTCTAAAAAATCTTTTTTGGCGGAACCGCACGCGGCAATCACCTGGTCGGTATCCGAAACGATGATGGTCGCGCCGAGAACGCGCGCGGCGCTTTCCGCGTATTCATCGGCAAACTGTCCGAGCTCGCTGATCGGAGAGTATTTTTTGAGGATGACCTCGCCGGTGCTGCTCGTATAGATTTCCAGGGGATCACCCTCTCGGATTCTGAGAACGCGCCGAATTTCCTTCGGCACGACCACCCTGCCCAAGTCGTCAATTCTTCTTACGATACCCGTTGCTTTCATTTGTTTTCCTCCGTTTTGGTTGGTAAAATTAGTATTTGCCGCTATGACTAAAATATGCAGCGCGGCGATGTGTATTTTATGGAAATTTATAAATTGCACGACCGCATGGAACGAACGAAGCGCGAGAATATGGAGATTCCATGGAATTTTCAACGATCGGCTTGGAAAACTAAGCGAAAAGTGGTATACTAATCATACTTATGCCTATCAAACGAAGGAGAAAAAACGCGATGCTTTTTAAAAATATTACGATATTAGACGAAAATTTAGAGGTGCGTGAGCATATGTTTGTAGGAACGGACGGCGCGCGCATCGCGTATATCGGCAAAACGGAGCCAAAGACAGATTACGGCCGCGCCTATGACGGCAGCGGCAAGCTTTTGATGAGCGCGTTTTATAACTGCCACGGACACTCTCCGATGGCGCTGATGCGCGGTTACGGCGAAAACATGGTATTGCAGGACTGGCTGACGAAACGGATTTTTCCGTTTGAAGCGAAGCTGGACAGCAAGGCGGTTTACTGGGCGACGCTTTTGACAATGGCAGAGTCTTTGCGCTTTGGGATTGTTTCCACCAGCGACATGTACTACTTCATTGACGATATGGTCGCGGCAACCATCGATTCCGGCGCGAAAGCGAATATTTCCCGGGCGATCGTCAGCGGCGGCGAAAGCGATGTATGGAAGTTAGCGTCCATGCAGGAGATGAAGCGGACTTTTGAGGCGTATCATCAGGCCGAGGATGGGAGAATCCGCATGGACGTCAGCATCCATGCGGAATATACCTCGGATGTGGCGGAGGTAGAGGCGGTCAGCGCATACGGACGTGAGGCCGGCGCGCGCATGCATGTGCATGTCTCTGAAACGAAGTCGGAGCATGAAGCCTGCAAAGCAAAACGCGGAATGACACCGGTACAGTATTTTGCCAAATACGGCGCCTTTGATATGCCGGCGACCGCGGCGCACTGCGTTTGGATCGAAGGGGAGGACTTTGACATCCTCAAGGAAAAAGGCGTGACGGTCGCCTCCAATCCGGTCAGCAATCTCAAGCTGGCGAGCGGCGTCTGCAATGTGCCGGAGCTTTTGAAACGAGACATCCGCGTGGCAATCGGGACGGACAGCGTAGCAAGCAATAACAGCCTCAATTTTTTTGAAGAAATGAAGGTGTTCGCGCTTGCTTCCAAAATGTATTATCAGGATCCGACAGCGGTGACTCCGCGCCAAACGCTTCTGGCGGCGACCAGAAACGGGGCGCTGGCACAGGGCAGAGAGGACTGCGGCCTTGTGAAAGAGGGTTTTCGCGCTGATCTCCTTGTTGTTGATATCGATCAGCCGAATATGAATCCGGTTCATAACATGCTGAACAATCTGGTCTATTCCGCATCGGGAACGGATATCTGCCTGACGATGGCTGACGGCAAAGTGCTGTATGAGAACGGAAGCTATCCAACCCTGGACCTCGAAAAAACCATCGCGGAAGCGAACGCGGCGACGCGGAGAATTTTGGCGGCGCTGTAAGAAAGAAAACGGAGATTTGAAAATTCATGTCACAAAATAAATTTTTGAAGGGTGCCGCGATTTTGGGCATCGCCGGCATTATCGTAAAAATCATGGGGGTATTCTTCCGCATTCCGCTGACTAACTGGGTCGGCGCGGAGGGAATTTCCTATTACAGCTCGGTTTATCCGATTTATACATTCTTTTTGATCTTATCAACGGCAGGGATTCCGGTAGCAGTATCCCGTATGGTTTCTGAACGCATCGCTGTCAGCAATTATGGGGGCGCGCACAAAGTCTTTCATACCGCGCTTTGGTTTCTCAGCCTGATGGGCTTCGCGACCTTTGCGATCGTGTATTTCGGCGCCGGCTTCATCGAAAGCCAGGTGCTCAAAAATGAGGGGACGATGATGGCGCTACAGGCAATCGCGCCGGCGCTGTTTATCGTGCCTGTGATGTCTGCTTATCGCGGATATTTTCAGGGAAGACAGAATATGAACCCGACGGCGATCTCCCAACTCGCGGAGCAGTTCTTCCGTGTCGTCGTCGGTCTGGCACTCGCCTACTACCTGATTCCGAGCGGCTATGAAGCGGTCAGCGCAGGGGCGACCTTTGGGTGTACGGCAGGCGCGGCGGCAGGACTGGCGGTCGTTGTCGGCATCTATCTGCTCAACCTGCCGGCGATTCAGGCGCGAATCCGCCGAAATCGTTCCAAGGAGCAGCTGGAGAGTACGAAGGAAATTATCAAACGCATTTTGATCATCGCAATTCCGATTACAATCGGAGCCTCTATCATGCCGCTGATGTCTTCAATCGACAGCGCGGTTGTCATGCGCAGGCTGCAGGCGACAGGATGGTCTTTGGAGGAATCCAGACATCTGTGGGGGCTTTTGGGCGGTTACTGCAATTCCTTGATCGGCATGCCGCAGGTGCTTACACAGGCTATCGTGATGAGTCTGGTGCCCGCGATCGCTGCCGGCTACAAAGTGAAGAATTTCAAAGAAGTCGCTGACAACAGCCGTTTTGGCATGCGAGCGGGCATGATTGTCGGTTTTCCGTGCGCGGTCGGGATGTTCGCGCTGGCGGAGCCGATCCTGCACCTTTTGTATAAAAACAAGGCCGAGGGCAGTGAAGCGGCAAAAATGCTGATGGTCATGTGCGTCGGGATTATTTTTCTATCCGCCCTGCAAACGTTGACAGGCATCCTGCAAGGGGTGGATAAGCAGATGCTTCCGGTCAAAAATCTAGCCATCGGCGCGGTGGGTAAGCTGGTAATCACCTATGTGTTCGTGGGGATCAAAGCCATCAACGTCAGCGGCGGTCCGATCGGAACCATTGCCGCCTACGCGATTGCGGCGGTACTTAATCATCGGGATCTAAAAAAACAGCTAGGTATTGAAATTGATTATACGGAAACCTATGTGAAGCCGGGCATTTGCTCTGTTCTGATGGGCGTCGCGGCTTTCGCGGCGTATAAGCTGCTGTATCTGCTGCTTAAGAGCAATACCCTCGCGCTGCTTTTGGCGATCCTCGTGGGTGTCGTTGTCTACGGCGCGCTGGTACTGCTGACCGGAACCATCCGCAAGGAGGAAATCCGCAAATTGCCGAAGGGCGAAAAGCTCTTAAAGCTTTTGGATCGATTTGTAAAATAACGAAGAGGAGAGAAAATGAAAGAAGCATACAGACATCTCACTGCCGCGGCAGAAGCGAAAGAAACAGCTATCGGGCGGCTCGCGGAGATCATCGCAATTTTGCGTGTCGAATGTCCGTGGGATCGGGTGCAGACCCATGAAAGCCTGCGCGCAGGCATGCTGGAGGAAGCTTACGAGGTTGTCGAGGCTATCGACAATAAAGATCTTGCGAATCTGCGGGAGGAACTGGGCGACGTCCTGCTGCAGGTGGTTTTCCACGCGCACATCGAGGAGGAGCGCGGAGGCTTTGACTTGACAGACGTGATCAATGAGGAATGTGAAAAAATGATTCGCCGTCATCCTCATGTTTTTTTGGAAGAAAGCGAAAATAATCACGCGAAATCTATTGACAAAGTGCTTGAAAAATGGGAAAATATCAAGGTACAAGAGAGAGGGGACAAGCGTGTAACCTCTCGCATGGAAAAAGTGCCGAAGGCTTTGCCCGCTCTCACCAGAGCGAACAAAATCCAGAAGCGCGCCGCGGAGTCCGGTTTTGACTGGGATGATATTTCCGGAGCCTTTGATAAGGTGAAAGAGGAGTACCGAGAGGTTATCAGCTGCTGTCAAGACGAAAACAAAGACGCGGCACGTCTAAAAGAAGAAGTGGGAGATCTGCTTTTTTCTGTTGTCAATATTTCTAGATTTTTGGGCATTGACCCTGAGGACGCTTTGAATTATACTAATAATAAGTTCATTAGACGCTTCTCACATATCGAGAAAACAGCCTTGGCTTGCGGCAGGGAGTTGGAAGAGATGAGTTTGTCGGAGATGGACGAGTTATGGAATGAAGCCAAAAAATTGGAGCATTCCGTCTAGGCATGATTTTCTAGATTATCATTATGAAGGAGGAACTTAAATGAACAAAGCTGAATTAGTAGCTGCAATCGCAGAAAAGGCTAATTTTACAAAGAAGGATGCGGAAGCGGCGTTAAACGCGGTAACTGCAAGCATCGAAGAAGCATTAATAAAGGGTGAAAAAGTACAGTTAATCGGATTCGGTACTTTTGAAACCAGAGAAAGAAAAGCAAGACAGGGCAGAAACCCTCGTCAGCCGGAAGAAGTAATCCAGATTGAAGCATCCAAAGCTCCTGTATTCAAGGCAGGCAAGGCATTAAAGGACGCTGTAAACAAATAATTTGATAATTAAGGTAAGCACTTACCTTTTTTATAACATTTCAAACCTAATAGCTCATTAGAGGGTTAGGGAAAGGCGCTTATGAGGATCGACAAGTTTTTAAAAAATTCAAGACTGATTAAACGGCGGACCGTAGCCAAAGACGCTTGTGATCAGGGGCGTGTTTCGGTCAATGGAAAGCTCGCGAAAGCCGGCACCGAGGTCAAGGTGGGTGATATCATCCACATCGAGTTCGGAAACAGCAGCGTATCAGCGAAGGTTTTGGAACTTACCGAATCTTGTAAGAAAGAAGCCGCAACCAAAATGTATGAAATAATTCAGTAAAAAAGACCGGAAACGGTCTTTTTTACTATGCAAAAATATTGCGTGTCGGTATTTTTAAAACCACGACAAAACAACATCGCGGAGCGGTGCTCATGCGCGAACCCCCATGCGTGCATAGAGAGCTTGGATTTGGTCATGCGCACCTAGCGTTTTGGCGGTAAAGGCAAAGACCGCGACTAGAATACATTCCCCCAGTTGACCTCATCGTTGGAGCAAAGGAAGGTCAGCTGCTCGAGCATGGCGGATAATTCACCGGAGGCGTTGGAAACGTCCTGGGCCTTGACATATTTGACAGACTTCGCCATGGAGTAATCGATTTCGTTGATGGTTTGGGTATCGAGGAAAAAAACAGCCTTCTTTTTGTATCGATGCCAGTCCTGACTGAGTGCCCGCGTTTTTTGCAGCGATTCCGTCCATTGCGCGTTTTCAACGTGAGGAAGGATCTCTTCGCGAATTTGCGTGGTGAAGCTGTCAATTCGTTCCTGTGAGTAGTGGGCAAAGCAGAGCCAGCCACCAATCAGTATGGCAACCGCGCAGATGGATACGATAAAATCTTTCATAGCACCACCTCCGAGGCGAACGGCAGCGTGTGAGCGTCACGCAGATAAAGGTGGATTCGCTTGTTTTCATCATAAAAAGCAAGGAAAACCCGTTGATAATCTGTCAACCCTGCCTTCCTTAGCTTGCTGTCGAGCATTTCCCTGCTCATGCCCAGCGCATGCAGATTTTGTTCATACAGCTTGCCGTCCGAAATGATCAGCATCGGCAGAACTCCTTCACAGACCGCGAGGCACAGATCCTTTGGGGTCAGCGGCCGATTCTCGGCTTTTGGAATGATCGTCAGTTGACCGTTGGACTCCATGATGGCATATTGCACGTCGGAGAGAGAGGGACAATTCCCAAGACGCAGCTGTTCCATCAGATCTGTGCTCGTGATGCGAAGGCGTCTGATTTCCTTTTCATTGAGTTTTCCTTTTTCGATCAAAACGCTGGGTTTATCGGTAACCAGGGCTTTGAACCACTCCCATTTCGTTGCTAAAAAGGAGATTGCAATTTGAAGGAACATCAAAGTGAAGATTGCCATGACGCCGTTGATCAGCGAAGCGGATGTTGAATCAATCGGAATGGCGGCCAGCTCCGCAATCATAAAAAGAATCACCATTTGAAACGGGGACATTTTGGATAATTCAGATTTCCCCATGAGTCTGACCGCAAAAAGAACGGCTGCGTATAGAATCAGAGTACGAATCGCGACAATTAACAAATGCGTACCTCCTTGCTTAAAAATTTTTCCTCCGTATATTGTTTACCGGTTCGAGATTTGCTATACTTTAATTTTAAGAGCAAAACAAAAGCACAAAGCATAGAAAGACCCTGCGGCGGGATGAGGAGAACCGACACATGAACCAGAATACTTTTTTACAACAGGCCAAGGCAGAAAAAAGGAGCTATCTGCTGTACTTCTTTATCTACTGCCCGCTGGGCGCCGTCAGCCCGCTGATCGGACAGTATCTCAGCTCGATCGGATTTTCCGGGACGCAGGTCGGTATCGTGACCTCGACCGGTACGGCAGTCGCCGTGATCGCCGGTCTGGTCTGGGGGAAGATTTATGCGAATACCTTACAGAAACGCAGATTGATCGCGCTGCTTTTTGTGTGCGCGGCGACCTTTGCGATCCTGACGCTCCGCACGACGGATTTCCTGCTGTATGTGGTGCTCTATGGGGCGATGTACGCGTTTCAGGGGCCGGTGCATGGGCTCTGCGACTCTTTTGTCATGGACAGCGGCAAGAACTTTCCGGTCGTCCGTTCGTTCGGCGCGTTGGGCTATTCGGCCGCGGTCTATCTTGCCGGCAGCTATGCGGAGGGACACGGCCTGGCGAGCATTTTCTACATCTACGCGATCACCTTTGTGATCGCGGCGTTGGTCATCCTGCGGGAAACCGAACCGCCGCACTACCGGAAGACCGACGGCAGCGGAAAAACTTCTCTCGGCGAATTGCTGCACAACCGCAGATATCTGAAGCTTTTGACCTGTTCGTTCTTTGTATTCGGCTGTGCCGTGGGAAACAGCACCTATTTCGGTTATCTCTTTCGGGACGGAGGCGGCAGTCTGGCCGGGATCGGCCTGGCGTTCCTGCTGATGGCCGGCAGTGAGACCGTATTCATGCTTCTGGTACCGCTGCTCAACCGTTGGCTTCCGACCGAAAAGCTGACGCTGCTCGCAGTCGCTTTGTGCGCAGTGCGCTTCGCGTTTTATGCGTTCGGTCCGGATTACCGGGTATTGCTGGCGACATTTTTCCTGCAGGGCATGTCCAACGGCGTCATCTGGGTGGAATTCATCAAATATTTCGGCAAGATCACGGAAACGCGGCTGTCTGCGCTGGCCATTTCAACCTTCCACGCGGTCGGCAATAATTTCAGCACGATCCTTTGCAGCCTGATCGGCGGGATCCTGCTGGACGTGTTCGGCGCGCAGGGCTGCTACTGCTTCTTTGCGCTGTGGAACGGGCTCGCCTGCGTGCTGTATGTGCTGTTCGGCCTGCAAAAAACGGAAGGAGGCACACAAGGATGCGCTATCTAAAAACATTCCGTACGGTCTCACAGGCAGCGGAGGAAGGGTTTCTGCATGGGATCAAACGGACCTGCTACGATACGTTCTATCCGTTTCAGATCTTTCCGCAAAAAGGGCTGCAGCAGGTCGAGTTCGACGATATCACGCTTTTTTACGGAGGAAACGGGTCCGGAAAGAGCACACTGCTGAATGTCATTGCCGCCGAGATCGGCGCGGAACGTATGGCGGCGTTCAATAAATCGAACTTTTGGGATGATTATGTCCGCCGCTGCGAGACGGAATATTACAGTACACAGACGGAAAACCGGTGCATCATCACGAGTGACGATGTCTTTGACTATATGCTGGATATCCGGAGCCTGAACGATGGGATCCATGAAAAACGGGAAGAACGGCTGGCAGAGTATACCGGATATAAGTACGCGCATTTTCAGTTCGGCGGCATAGAGGAGTACGAAACGCTGAAACGCTCAAATCTGGCAAAATCAAAATCGCAGTCCAAGTATATCCGTCACACTCTGATGGACAATGTGCGTGAGTTCTCGAACGGAGAAAGCGCGTATCGGTATTTTACCGCGCGTATCCGGGAAAACGGCGTTTATCTGCTGGATGAGCCGGAAAACAGCCTCTCGCCGGAACGTCAGCTGGAACTGACGCGTTTTCTTGAGGATTCCGCTCGATTTTTCGGCTGCCAGTTCATCATCGCGACGCACTCGCCGTTCCTTTTGGCGATGAAAGGGGCTAAGCTCTATGATCTGGATCAGGATCCGGTCTGCGAACAGGATTGGTTCCGCCTGAAGAACGTACGCATCTATTATGACTTCTTCCGGGCACGGAAAAACGAGTTTGCCGAAACAGAAGAGAAAAAGGTGAATAAAAACGGAAAAACTGAAAAAAGCTATTGACAGGCTGAGAAAAGCGTGGTATTATAGACAAGCTGTCGGAAAACAATGACAAATCTCAACGAAAAAACGAAGCGAATCGGCACGGAAGTGAACACGAAAAACTTCGAAAAAAGTTTGAAAAACATCTTGACAGATTGCCTGAAAAATGGTAAGATAATCAAGCTGTCGGAGATAACCGAAAGCAATGTAAAAACTGAATAACGCTTTGAAAAAGATTTTGAAAAGTGAAAAAAGTGCTTGACAAAAACAAAGAAAAGTGTTAAGATGTTAAATGTTCGACACCATGCCGAACCTGAACCTTGAAAATTTCATAGTGTAGAAATTTAGTCAAATAAATTTTTGAAACAATCAGCGAATTGGTAAGTGAATAACGAACGAATTAGCGGAAAGTTT
>OLSK01000359.1_pt1 | contig 42570 bp, 35 predicted proteins | sample 1672781 | NCBI WGS metagenome assembly OLSK01 (sample SAMEA3136723, study PRJEB25190) | human gut metagenome | biome: human gut; feature: human-associated habitat; material: faeces | place: Austria | collected 2013 | reverse complement strand
TGGGTCTGGCAATTATTCCGGGTGTACTGATTATCTGTACATTGGTGATGATGTTCACCAACGGTCCGTCGGCTGACGGCACCTACACCGGCGCTGCCTACGAAGGCATTGCTCTGCTGCCGGCATTGGGTGACAAGATCGACTTTTTGCTCAAGCCTCTGTTCGGTTTCACCAGCAACCAGGGTATCTCGGTTCCAATCACCTCTCTGGGTGCAGCGGGCGCAGCTATCGGTCTGGTGCCGAAGCTGGTACAGGAAGGTGCAGCAGGTGGAAACGACATCGCAGTCTTTACTGCAATGTGTATGTGCTGGAGTGGCTATCTAAGCACTCATGTTGCCATGATGGACTCACTCAAATTTAGAGAGCTTACTGGGTATGCAATTATATGTCACACAATTGGAGGATTGCTTGCCGGAATATCCGCACACTTGATTTTTGCGCTAATTGGATAAATATTCCATCGCAGAAGATTGAACTTTACGGAGGGGTTGTCGCATTAACGGAAAATATTCGTTAGAGCGCAACCCCATTTTCTTCTTTATTTTCTTTATTTTTCTGTGTTTCTGCCTGCTTTTCCTGCCGCTCCCGGTACGTCGTCACGACGGTAAACAGAAGCAGTGCCGCCCAGATGAAGCAAAAGGTGATGAATTGTCCGCGCCCCATTTTTTCGTGCAGGATGATGCTGCAGACAATGCCGAAGGTCGGCGACAGGTACTGCAAAAGTCCCATGACGACCATCGGGACCCGCTTCACGCAGCTCGCGTACAGCACGATCGGCAGGGACATGACCGCCCCTGCACCCATGAGAAAAATCTGCGTGCCGAAATCCACCGACGCGAGACCGTTTTGTCCGGTACGAAACAGCAGGATCGTCAGCAGGGCGAACGGCGCGACGAGCATCAGATGCACCGCTGTGCAGACGACCGCATCTTTTTTGACGCCTTTCATAAACGCAGCATAAATCGAAAAGCAGAACATCAAGCCGATCGAAATCAACGGCGCGTTTCCAAAACCGCTGCCCGAAAGCAGCACACCGGTCAGAATCAGTGCCGCAGCCGCAATAAGCTGCCACGTCAGCTTCTCGTGAAACACGACCACCCCAAGCGCGCAGACCACCAGCGGTGCGACATAATAGCCCAGGCTGGTCGCCAGAATGTGTCCGCTCGTGACTGCGAACAAATACAGCGCCAGATCCAAAAAATTAAAGAACGCGCCCGGGATCAGATGCTTCAGCATCAGCTCTTTGTCGCGAAAAGTCTCTAAAATTTCTCTGCCGCGTCCGCGCAGCAATACGACTGCCGTTACCAGCACGCAGCCCCAGAGGATGCGGCTCATCAACAAAAACAGGCCGTCGATATCCGGTTTTAAGTGAAAATATAGCGGTTGGAATCCCCAAATCACGTAGCAGGTCAGCATACGCAGATAATCGCCGCTTGCGGTTTTTTCTGTTTTTTCGATTTCGTCCGTTTTCATACCTAAATTTCCTCAAATTCGTCCTGGCGTTTCTGACTATTTCCAAAGTTTATCCGGATACTCGCCCTTATCCTTCATCGACTGCAGCGCATTGACAACGCTCTCTTTGTCCTCTTTATATGTCACGCCGTACCACCGGTCGCGCGAACGCAGTACCTTGACATCGGCCTTGCCCTCGTGAAGCAAGCGATCCACCACGCCGGGCAGGAAATATTCTCCTTTGAGCGGATTTTCCGCGAGGATCTTGTCGAGCACGGCAGGAAAGCCTGCCTCCATCTCCCGCAGCATGGATGCCGGAAAGCCCCAAAAATTCATGGAAACGATCTGTCCGCGTGGGATTTCGCCCAGCACCGCGCCGTCATCGTCCGTATAGACAATCTTTTCTCCCTGCCACCGGATCTTCGTCCGCTCTGTGATTCCGGTCAGCATACCGCTTGCGTCGGTCTCGCACACGCCGCGGGAAACAAACCCGTTCTCGGTCAGAGTGTTCTCAATTTCGTAGCCGACCATACAGTAATGCTGCCGCGCAGGCTGCACCTGCCTCGTCTGTGCTGCTGCCGCCTCACGCTGCGCATTGGCCGCGGTCTCTGTCTGTTCCTCAGCCTTTGCCAAAAATTCATACATCGTCTGAAATGCCCCAGGTCCGTAATAATCGTCCGCGTTGATGACCGCAATCGGACCATCCGCGAGCTTCCTCGCCGCCAGTACCGCATGTGCCGTTCCCCACGGTTTCACGCGCCCTTCCGGCACTGTGTAGCCCTGCGGCAGATCCGTCAGTTCCTGATACGCGTAAGCGACATCAATGTACTTTCCTGCTTTTTCGTCGATCAGCGCGCGGAAATCGTCTTCATTTTCTTTTTTGATGACAAAAATAGCTTTACGGAACCCCGCCATCACCGCGTCATAGAGCGAAAAGTCCAAAATAATCTCTCCTTTGTCGCTGATCGGTTCCATTTGCTTCAATCCTCCGAAGCGGCTGCCCATGCCCGCCGCCATGATCACCAAGATCGGTTCTTTTTTCATATCCTCAAACTCCTTCTGTTCACGCTGTCTGTGCGGAGGCGCTTTGCCGCCTCCTTGATTTTCGCTGTGTGAAAATATCATACAATAATTCTGCAGTTGATTCAAGCGGCGCGGCAAAAAGCTTTTGGTTTTCACGAAAAAATCCTTCCTCCTCCCTTTTTTCATGCACCTTCCTTTCTTGCGCGCGATGCTCTTGTTTCTCTGTTCTCTTTGTGCTATCATGTTCTTATCCGGCGAGAACAGACAGGACGCGTGGCGTCCCTGCCGAGGTTCTTGCCGCAGCGAAAGCTGTGCCGCCAGGCAAGGCTTTTGTGAGATATTTGGGAATACATCTGTAAACACATAGAAAGGATATCTTAGAATCATGTTAAAGACCATGCAAAGCGCGGAGCGCGATGCGATTTTTGCGGTTGCCGATCTGATGGCCGCCGCCGCGAAAACAGCTCCGAAGGGGAGCGGCAGAGATACGATTGTGACCGCGATCGTATCCGGAGAAACAAAGGATCAATTAAGAGACAAGCTGACCGAGCTCGGCACAAAGTATGAAGAAGCCTTCATGGTGCGGGATGCCGGAAACGTTGACAACAGCACCTGTGTCTTGCTGATCGGCTGTACTGACACCTATATGGGACTAAATCACTGCAGTATGTGCGGTTTCACAAACTGCGGCGAAACAAAGAAGCACGGAAGTCCCTGTATTTTTAATGTTTCAGACCTTGGTATCGCCGTTGGCTCTGCGGTCTGTGTTGCCGCGGATCATCGGATCGATAACCGCGTGATGTACTCCGCGGGCAGGGCCGCGATGAAACTCGGACTGCTCGGCGGCAATGTGAAAATCTGCTACGCGATCCCGCTCAGCACGACAAATAAGAGCATCTATTTTGACCGCAACCCGGGCGCTGTCCTGCGCTAGACGCCAGGCGCCGGGCACGCTCGTCGTGCGGCAGTGCCCGGCGCTTATCGTCAAAACAAGTCTTGTCCGCGTGGCAGCACAGCAATCAGACCCATCAGCGCAAAACTGTCGCGCGGCGTTCGAGCTGCGATTGCATCGTTAGGATACAAGGGTTCTCAGATATTCTTCCACATTCTGATACTGAATCCCCTCGATCTCCTGGTTATCCCCTCGGTAGAGGACAAACTTTCCGGTGATTGGGCCGTAGCGATGCGCTGTCTGGGTACATTTTTGCTCGTCGATCAGATGGCGGTACTGCTGCGGTGCGGGGGCTTCGCTATGCTTGATTTCGAAAATCTGACAGGAGCCAGCTTCCGGATCAAACACCACCATATCAAACTCGCCCACGGGGAATTGCAGAACAAATACCTGCTTCTTGGGGTTTGCCAGCTTGGTTTCCAGCAGGACAATATCTTCCAGCATTCGTCCCTTGATTTCAGTCAGGATACGCTGCTGCACGGCGGTGCGTTCTGCCAGAGACAGGGCACTGAACGTTTCATCCAAAAGCAGACTTTGGATCAGTGCATTCGCCTGCGCGTAACGCAGACCGGGCTGCGCAATCACTGTACGTTTGGACTTTGTGCTGACATCCGGCAGATGCAGTACATCAATATCCTGCGTCAGATCCAATAAATCCAAATACTCTTTGATCTGCACCGCGTGAATATCATCCAGTGCTACAGTCCGCTCTGCCTTATTGCGAATCTCCAGAAGCTTCCGCAGGCTGTCGGTAACAGCTGCAAGATCGATGCGGTCGAGGATGTCCGTTGGATTCTCTCGATCCCGCCGCAGATTGCTGGCGGAAATGCCGAGGTCATGGGATTTCCAATCCTGTGATAGCACTTCCAACGTAAAACGGTGGTTGATATCCTCTACAACCCTGTTGATCGCGCTGGTCAACTCGCCTTTCTCATATAAATCGTGCAGATGGCGAAAATGCCCCCCATACTGATAGCAGCGCAGGGAGTGTTGGATGTTGCGGGCAATGGCGGTGTCCACATATTCGTCAGTGCTTTCCTTGTTAGCGAACGGGGATGTCTCGTTGTAGTGGATGCCGCCGAGACTCATCGTGCCGCCATAGCGGATATACTCGTCAATCCCATGGATGCCGAGGACAGATTCAAACTCTCGATATGGAATGAATGTCGTATGCAGCAGGATGCAGCGGTCATAAAGCTGCTCATCTTTGGTGATGAGGAAGCCCAACGAGTCTGTACCGGAGAGCACGATCTTCATGCCGCATGCCGCGAACACATCAGAAAACAGCGCCGCGCCCTCGATGAAATCCTCCATCAGCGTCACTTCATCAAGAAACACATAACGAAAGCCTTGTGCTTCCAACAGCTTAAGGTCTCGATTTACATCCGCCAATGTATCCCTTGCGGTGATCTGAATAAATGCCGACTTGGCAAGGTCTGCATCGTTCATCTCCGCAAAAATCTGACGAATCATGGTGGTCTTACCTGTCCGGCGCAGACCGCAGAGAATGAATACCTTGTCCTGCGGCTCGCCGTAGACAAAATCATGCAGCTGCCGGAAGCACGCGCGCCTGCGATAGCCGATAACAGATGCCGCAAAGGAACGCAGGGTTTCGCCGGTGCGGATATTTGTGGTAAATGCGGAGAGGCTTGCGGATTTTGTCTTAGGCATTTGTTTTTTTAGCGCTTTTAGCCTCTGCTCCAATTCCTTCCGCTGCGCAATCTGCGCACGGAAATTCTCCAACTCATCCGTAGGAATATACTTCTCCCGCCGTTTCTTGTTCTCCGTCCAACGGTGGTAGAAGTATGCCTTTCCGTTCACTATTTTTTTCGTAATAGAACCAGCCGGCAACTTTGCAATCTGCTGCTCCAGCTCCGCCGCCCGGGCTTGGATTTCGAATTGTTCCATGGCACACCTCTCGTTTATTCGTGATATTCTATACAAAATTATACCCTATTATACCCTTAAAGTAAAGGATATAATAGGGTGTCGTTTATCTCTCTCACTCTGTCCCGATGCCCAGTTCCTGAAACAGTGCTTCGACATCGTCCACGTACGGCGCGAGTTCGTCAAAGACATTGTAAGAGGTATAGAGGGAAAGGATGCGCTCTTTCGGCGCGGAGCCGAAGCTGAGCGTCCCGCTGCGGTCAACCGGCGGCAGTTCCCGATACGGCAGCTGGATCCCCGGCCTGCAGGCATAGACCTCAGCGTTCATGCCATAAGCATAACGCGCGTCACGCATCCATACATACAGATAACCGCGTTGATTCCGGCTAAACAGTGGATAAGAGTAGCGCGCTTTGAGATAGGCTCTGGTCATCGTCGATTCCCCGATCCAAGGTGTGACAATCGTCTCCTTCTCTACCTGCGGAACTGCCGTCAGCAGCTTGCCGCCCCGCTCACAGAAGACGCGGCCGCCGTATGCCCCGTCCCACTCATGATTAGACAGGAGGCTTGCGCCGTCTGCGATCCACGAATGCGGCTTTCGGATTCCCGTATCCAGATACGCATAGAGGAAAAACGCTTTTGTCTCTACACCCGCGGTCTGCACATAGATGATACTGCCCTGCATTTTTGAGGAACGCTCCCCATTCTGCGCCTCATCGTAATCGACGACGCGAACGTTCAGAATTTCGCAGCCTTGCAAATCCGCAAGATCCTCGTCCGCGATCTGGGCGAGTAAATCCGCGCGGAACCCCTTGGCTTCCAGACTTTCTCGCAGGGCACGCATCGCAGCCGCATGATTTTTTTCCGCCTGCCCCTGCTGCGCATCCGATTCTCCTGCCGCCTCTGTTTCCGCTTCCGGCGACAGCTCTGCCTGCGTCTGCGTCTGGCTTGCAAGCCCGGCTTCCTGCCAGTCTACCGGTGTATCATGAAACGCGATATTGCAGGCAATCAAGCCAACTATGAAGAACACTGCCAGCCCCACCCACAGGCGTTTTTCGGAGACGCGCACAGGCGCCGCCTCCATCTCGTAGCCGCTGTCCCGGATTGCGTCCGCAAGCTTCAGAATACTGCGCAGCGTTAAGATAAACAGCACAAGCATCGCGATTGCAAGAACGGTCATGTAATCCTGTCCGATACGGCTGCTAAGCAGCGTCAGCGCGATGACAGCCAGTTTCCAGAGTATGATCGGCAGCGTCGGATTTGCTGTCTGTTTTGTACCCGCAGTGCTGCCGCGATTTACAGCCTGCATACCCTTCCCCATACAAAAAAGCAATGCAAGCTCTATTCCCGCGCCGGCCCAGTTGTTCCATCCGGCGATTTCAGCGTACAGCGGAGACGCGCAGGCGAAGATCACAATACTGTGATACAGCAGAGCGACCAGTGAAAATATCCATGCCGCGCGCATCCAGCGGTTCACACAACGCAGCCCGCGCATACCGCTGTAGATCAAAATCAAACCGACCAGCGGTAAAATCCACGCAAGACCTAAAAAGTTCAACGTAATACTTCCCAGCACCAGACCTGCGATGATTCTCGTGATGAAATCCCGAAACGGCGTGATATCCGCGGCATAGATCCGCACGCATCCGGCAGCGGCGTCCGTATGATGTGCGTCCTTGTCGAACTCCGCACGCAGCAGTGCCTCCAGCATCGCATCATCCGGCATCCTTGCGGTGCCACGTGTCTCGTTTGCAATCGTATCGCGATGATCACGTATCGCTTTTTGCGCACTTTCATCTCTTTTCGTGCCTTTCCTATTCCACATGCGTGCTGCCCCCTTTCCGCTGCCGCTCGATGTCCGCGAGCAATTTTTTCTTGATGCGATACAGCTTCCCCTCCGCGGCGCGCAGGCTCATTCCCGTCTCTGCCGCGATCTGTGCCATCGGCTGCATATAGTAATACCGCCGGAGAATCAATTTTTTCTCACCCTCCCGCAGTCCCTGCAGCGCTGCCGCAAGCTCCTGCAGATTTTCTCTGCGAATCAGGAACGCCTCCGGTGCGTCGTGATCCTCTGCTGCATCGCCGCGCCTTTCGAGCACCGCCGCGGCCTCTTCACTTCCTGCCAAAATCTGATGTTTCCGTTTTTTGATGAAATTCAAGGCGCCGTTTCGCGCGACCTTTGTCAGCCATGCTGTCAGCGACCCCTTGTTTTCATCGTAATATGCGTCGTATTTTTGTATGATGATTTCGCTGATCTCACTGAAACAATCCTCTATCAAATTTTCGTCCCCGACGATCGGCCGGATGATATAGCAAAGCAAACCGCGATATTCGGTCAGGACACGCGATACGTCCAACCTTGCGCCGCTGCCGCTGCCCGCATCTGATTTTTGTGTCCGGTTCTCCCGCATCTGCCGCCCTCCTTTCTATCCCTTTGCCCTATAATACAAGAAAGGTTTTCAAAACCCACGAAAAAAATAAAAATCCCTGCCTGCTGCCCTCTCGGACTTGTGGATCAGGGATTTTTGCGCACACTTTTACGCCAGGTGTCAGCCTCGCATCGCACTGCGGCGTTCGAGCTTTTGTAAAATCAGAATCGCGATAAGCAGCACGCCGCCACCGATGCACCAGCCCGCCAGCACATCCGTCGGCCAATGCACGCCGACGTAGACGCGGCTCGGTCCGATTGCGATTGCCAGAATTCCGCAGACCCAGCTGAGCGCGGTTTTGAGCTTTTGGTTTTGACAATGCTTTTGAATCAAATAAAGCAGCAACCCGTAAAAAACGATGGATGTCACCGAATGCCCGCTCGGAAACGAATAGCCGCCCTGTGTCACCAAATGAAAGACCTCATCCGGCCGCGCACGCAGCACGAGATGCTTCATCGGCTTATAGACTGCCACACCTCCAAGACAGGCCAGTGAGACCGGCAAGCCGTAGGTTTTTCGATTCGGCAAGAGCAGCAGAATCAGGCAGAACAGCACGATCGTCATAGTATCTGACAGATGCGTCAGCGCGCAGACGATCACATTCTGCACCGGCCCCCGCAGCGAAAAGAAAAAATTCTGTATGATAAGATCCGCCGGCGTTGGCATGGTTTCATAAACCGTACCTACCTGGTATGTAATCCATCCCGCGACCGCGAACAAAACGCAGGCACTCAAAATCAGCCCCGCGGTATATATCTGATGTTTTTTTGAACGATGCATAGAATCCCCTCTCATCCTTTTTTGCTTTATCTTACATCTTACAGGATTCCCGCCGGATTTGCAAGCATCCCCGCGAAAATTTACTTTATCGCAAGGCGCTTTGATGAAAATTTACTTTTCGCTGATAGCCTTGCGTCCGACGCGCAAAATGTGTATAATAATTGCAGCGCTTCACGCGCGATCCACATCATCAATTTACGGAGGAACTCATTTTGAAATTATTTGATAATATATCCGGTCTTTCCATCATCGGCGGCGGTATGGCAAAACTGGGGCCGAACAAAAAAGCCATCGAAAAGGCGAGAGCAGAGGGCGATGTCAAGACGGAGCAGGCGGAGATTCTAAAAGCCTGCCAAATCTGGTCAAACCATATTGTCGAGCGCATGCAGGTTGATATCCGTGTCATTCACGAGGAAAACCTCCCTAAGAACGGTCCTGTCGTTTTCATCGCTAACCATCAGTCCTACGCAGATATTCTGACTTTTTTGTATATCGTAAAAAATCATCAGGTCGCGTTCATCGCCAAGGATAATCTCGAAAAAATCCCGTTTTTCGGCAAATGGGTCGAGCGCATCCGCGGCATCTATATTCACCGCGGCGATGCCAGAGCCTCGCTCGCGACCATCAACGAAGGCGTCGAATACCTCAAGCAGGGATTTTCTCTGGTTATCTTCCCGGAGGGAACCCGCAGCCGCTCCTCGGAGATGGGCGAGTTCAAGCATGGCAGCTTCAAGCTGGCGACCAAAGCCAAGGTGCCGATCGTTCCGGTCACCTTAAACGGCGGCTACCACACCTTTGAGGATCATGGCGCCGTCACCAGGGGGCAGCATATCGACGTGCTGGTACACCCGCCGATCGAGACCAAGGATATGTCACGCCAGGAACTGGCAGAACTACCTGCACAGGTGGAAGCCATCATCCGCGCAGGGCTCGCGGAGCTGGTGCAGCAATCGGGACAAGAAGAGAAATAAGGATTAGAACGTAAGCGTCTACTTTTCTTGACTGGTACAACATGCCGACGATTGCGCGCCAATCGTCGGAAAAATTCTTCGCCAATCGTCGGAAAAATCTTGTTTTATTTGTCTCGATGGGGTATACGAAAGACCATATCGGCGTCAAGATGGTGTCTGCGTTGTCCCCATCGGCTGCCTCAAAAATTAAATCTTTCTCAGATTCTTTCCCCGGCGGCAGTGTAACTGCCGTCGTTTTACCCAAAAGGCTTGCCCGCCTTATACCTTCTGCGTCTTTACGTTGCTGTACTGTCCGTAGATTTTCTTTCCGTTTACGGTCTTATACGCACGGACTTTCACATAATAGGTCTTGCCTTTTTTGAGTCCGGTTACAGTCTTTGACAGTCTCTTACCGCTGACGGTGGTTTTGACCACATTCTTGCTAAACTTCTCATCGGTCGCGCAGGCGATCTGATAGCCGCTGACCGCAGCCGTCTTGCTCAATGTCGTCTTGGCGGGAACATCCTGATAGAAGAATGCCAGTGCATAGTAGGCCTGCTCGGTTGCCATCTGGTCGACTGCCGGCTGAAAGCCGCCGCTTGCCTTGTTCACATGGCGGAAGCCTCCGGTCTTTTCATCGTGGAAGGTCAAAAGGGCATCCACAATGCTCTTGCCGTTCTTCACAAAACGCTTGTCCGTATTCGGATTTACACCGCTTAGATACGCGAAAACCCATCGGGGCGTTTTCCCGATGAGCCTTCGCGTGTTTACATACAAGTTTTTTAAAGATTCGTTATTTTGCTTTTGACCATGTTCTGGTTGCATACTTACACTGCTTCAGCGCTGTCTTTGCAACGAGTTTGCCGTTTTCGTCGTATGCTCTTACCTGCACTTTATAGAAGTATTTCGTGCCTTTCTTGCCGCTGGTATTGGTGTATACAGCAGTCTTTTTCGTGACGGCTGCTTTGTAGCCTGCGGCTTTCTTCGTCGAGCGATAGAAGCGGTATTTTACGGTATAGCCCGCATCTTTGAGTTCTTGGATCATCGCCTTGTCCTGCTTGTCGAGGCTGACGGTAACTTTAACGTTTTTCTTCGCGGTTTTCGCGGAACGTGCCACCGGTGTCAGCTTCGCGGTCAGAGCCTTGGCGTCTGTCTGCGGTTCTTCTTCTGCTGCTTTTTCGATTGCAACGGTTACTGTAGATCCGGTTGCAGCTTCGGACATTGCTTTCAGCTCTTCCTGCGTGTAAGTCTTATCACCAAACGGTGTTCGTATGGTCAGTTTCGCATTCGTATCCTTTACGATAGAGTTGATAAAGCTCTTATCAAGCGTCACATCCGCTTTCGTCGCATCGCCGACTTCTTTGCTTGGAACTACCAAGATGATTTCGTTTGACTTCTTTTCCTTCGCCTGTTTCAGAATTTCCTTCTGATTGTCGGCAGAAACCTTGACATCCGCAACCTTTGTCTTTGTCCCGTCTGCGTTTGTCTTTTCGCTTACCTTGACTTCGGTAGGAGCGGTGGTTGTGCCAGCCTTGGTGTCGGTTGTGACATTCTTAACTTCTTCGACAACACCGCCGCCCGGTGTATTCCAATCTTCGGAACCCTGTTCTACCGTGTAGTCATCGGTATAGTGGAAGACAATCTTGTCGCCATCCTTTAAGAACTGCTCGCTGACTGCAAGCAGCGGGTGTTTGCCGTTCAAGGTATACATCCAGCCGGAGCTTGGGCCATTATCCATTTGTCCAAGTTCAATAGTACCATTAGTACCATTATAAGTTACGGAAGAAATATACATTCCGTACTGCGAATTTTCCGCATTAAATTTAACACTTGGATTCGTAGCTTTCTTTTCTACTTCCTGCAGGAAATCCCAAACGGTTGCATTGAGGTCTACTTCATAGTCCTTGCTTGGAAGCCATTCTGTCAGTCCACCGTTTTTCAGAGTATGGCTTTCGCCATTTTCTCCGTGCAAGCTATCACCTAACAGTGTAAGGTTGACTTTGATTGTGTTCGGATTCGTTGGCGTACCGTCTGCGCGTTTGTTGATTTTTACCGTAAAGTCGCAGGTTGCATTCTCATAGGCCGCAGTCAGGTGTACGATTGCCTGCTTCGAGGAATCAAAGCCGGTAACTGTAACGCCGTTTTCCAATGTCGGGTTCGTGGTCGTTCCGTCACTCCATGTTGCAGTAAACTGAATGCCGCTTAAATCGAGCTTATCGCCGATATAGTATTCTTTCTGGTAGTCACCACTGACTTCGATTTTATATGCAACTGCCTTATCGGAAAGTACCGGACAGTTTTCGCCCTGTACCCAGTTGTGCATACTGCTTGCATTTGCGTTCAGTAGTTTAACAATCGTGCCATCTGTCATTTCTTTTTGCGTGCAGGCTTTTGCGAGGTTATCCTTGTCTGCACCCAACGGATCGTCGGTGCGATTATGGTTTATTCTCGTAACAGCGGAATACTCTCTTCCAATTCCATCTTCTCTATCTACCCAGTCACAAACCTCTTTCAGACTGTCCTTGGAGGTATCATAATAGTAAACACCATCATGCATTCCCATTGGACGAATCTTGCTCGTGTCAATATGTTCGACAGCGCCGATACCTTTTTCTTCCTCACCGTTTGTGATGAAATAGTAGTTATTTTCAATGACATTGCATTTGTTCAACGAACGCATGAAACCTGCAACAGCGCCCTTCGAGCCACCAATGTTATCTGCAGGAACGGCCTGCGCCGGCAGAGGTGGTGCAACTTCCTTATCGTTTAAGTGGAGTGCTCCGTAGAATACACTGTTGCGAATATATCCAATACCGTTATCCCATGCCTGATCGCATCCGCCTTCGCCGCCAAAGAGGCCGCCAACGGCACGTGCACCGGTAATGTCCGCGTTCACATAGCAGTTCTCAATCTTTACGCACAATGTGTTCGGTGCACTTTGGGCGTCATAGCCGCCACCCAGAATGCCGCCGATATATTCTCCGTCTGCATGTATGCTTCCGCTGAACTGTGAATTCTTAATGCTGCAGCCTCGCATAGAAAAGCCCTTATATCCTGCAAGTCCACCAACATAATTCCCTTTTGAAGTAACAGCTGCCGCGCTTTTGCAACTTAACAAATTAAAAGCACCGCCACCCACGATGGAGCCTACAGTACCATATGCCCTCGCTTGATTGGTATCCGCATCCCAACCAATTTTGACATTGGACTGCACTTCACAGTTCGTGACATTGACTCCTCCGCTATTGCCAATCAGGCCGCTAGCAAGCGTTGTTGATCCACTCAGAAGCTTACAGTTTTGTACATTTCCCGACTTTCCACCGTATTTCTGCGGCCCGATGTAATCCACCAAACCGGCAGAAGCGATATACTCGCCTTGCACCTGCACATTCTTGATTGTTGCGCTTCCGACCGAACTGAATAAGCATTTTGCTCCTTTTGCATAGGTCAATGTATGATCTTCTCCATCAAAGACCCCCTCAAACCGTGTCTCTTTCGTACCAATCTGCTGCCAATCTGTTGGAATGATGATATCATTAGTTTTCAGTGCAAAATAAATATCTTCAAAGCTTTCTCCATCTTCTACACGCTCTGCAATACGCTTCAGCTCATCGTATTTTGTGATTTGATATGGGTCTTCCTTTGAACCTGTTCCCTTGAGCGTGAAAGAAGCATCCCGCAGGGTGACAGAAATGGGTTCGGATACCGTCATTGTAATTTTGTTGTCTCTTGTCTTCTTGAATGCCACACAAACATAGTTCCACGTGCCAAATTTGTTGACTTCTGCCTGTTTTTTCAAATTTAGAGTAGTCGTCAAACTGCCTGCATCCAAACTATAGTCACTTTCTTCGAGTGGATGAAGCTTTTTCAAGCCATCTGGCGTGTCAGTGGTATAATACCAGTCCGCTGTAATTTTATCGTCCGAAACCGCTGTCTCTCCATCCGGGTACTGTAGCGTAATTGAAATGTTTTTGTTTGCCATTTCTTCAGCATCGTTGCATACAAGTTTATTTGATTTTGATTTTACTTCCAACTTACCATCTTCGGTTGTTGGCTTTTGATAGTCACAAATGACCCCAGCTTTACACTTTTGGTCATTTGGATCCATCTTCTGACTTTTCCACTGTGAACTTGTCCCTGCAAAGTAGATTACAAACTGATCTCCTCCGAAAGAATTTTTTTCAATGCTTTGTACTGTTGCTGGTAAAAAAACGCTTTCCAGTGCAGAACAATTATTAATCATGTTCGACGGAATTTTTGTTACGCTACCTTGAATCTCGATGCGCTCTAACGAATCACATCCGTTAAATTGATTTGCATTCAATTCTGTAATCCCTTCCGGCAGAATAATTTCTCGCACAGAAGTACCTTTGACCGCCTGTGCTCCAAAACGAGTTACAGTTGTTGGCAAATTTAATTCTGTAAATTTAACACAGTTTAGGAATGCACTGCTTTCAATCGTCTGTAGACCTTCCGGCAATTTTATTGACTCTAATGCAGTGCAGTCAGCAAATGCACTGGCATGGATGCTTGTTAATCTGTTAGGCAGCTTAATAGCTTTTAACACAGTACATCCACTGAATGCAGAGTTTCCAATTGTCTCCAATGCATTTGGTAAAACTACTTCCTGAAGTTTGGTACATCCTTCAAAACACTCTGCCGGAATTTGCGTCAATTGGCTTCCAGTTTCAAATTCCACTTTAGTGATTCCAGTGCATCCCGCGAAAGTATTTTCTGCTAACGAAGTGATACTTTTCGGAATCATAACGGTTCCCTGCACGGTTGGGTTAAAATAATACAGCTCTGTTTTCTCCGCATTATAAATTGCTTTGTAACCGTTGCTCGACTCATTTTTATCAAAATAAAAGTTACTCGTTCCTTCACCAACAAATTCGAGGTTTTCCAGTGTTTCTAACGGAAATGGATTTGTTCCCCATTCTGTCAAAGTTGCCGGTATAGATACCTTTTTCAGCGAAGTGCACGCAGCATATTGTACGCCTCCGCGTGTACATCCATTAAATGTCGAATTTCCAAAGGTAGTAACTCCACTTGGATAGATGACTTCTTCTAATGCTGAACAACCTGCGAACGCACTACTTGTTGCCTGATAGACTGTCGCTTTTCTTAGGGATGTGCAATCAGCAAACGAGGCTACACCCACTTTTACTCCTGCAGGCAAGCGTATCTCCTGTAAAGATGTACAACCTTTAAACATTAATTGGCCTAATGAAAATTCGCATTCATCATCAAAGGTGATTGTTTCCAAGTTCTTGCATCCAGAGAACGCCTCTGATGCATTAACTTGTTTTATTCCTTTTGAAAAATGAACGCTTTTAAGATTCGAGCAGTCATAGAATGTACACCAAAGTGTAAGTCCGATATTTTGGTCTACCACTGCCGGTATTTTAGTCTCGATAACAATATGCTCAATCTCGTTCGAATATTGACTCCATGGCATTTTATAATCCCATTTCTTGTCGCCTACAATGGTATCAGCAAAGCCGCTGATAGTTAGTGTTTTTGTATCAGTAGCAAAACTCCATGTTACATTTGGTTGGGTGCCATCTCCTCCGCAGTTTCCCCCAATGTCAATAGTTTCTGCCCACGCCATGCTCGGCATATAGGTAAATACCATGATAACCGCCATGAGAACGACAAGTGCTTTTTTGAAATAACTTCCTTGTGTGTTCATATGTATTCCTTCTCCTTTTTCATATATTTCGCTTTGAGCCTTTCTGATAAAGGAAAGCTACTGCGATGTATTTATGTAAACACTTTGTTTATGTAGTGGTCCGTTATTCTGCGGCAGTTGCCTGCACAGTTTCCGCTGCCTGCTGCTCGCGGATCTGCCTGCGATACTCTTTATGCCGTGCCCGCTTTTCCTGTCTCCTGCGTCTTCTGTCAAGATAGGACTGCGCGACTTCTTTCACGCCTGCTCTTTCGAGCATTCTGCCCCACGAACCGAAGCGTTCTTTCAGTTCGCTCTGGTCCATGGTTCTTCCCCGTATCTATAGATTTCCTTTGCCCCATCGGGCGATGTCAGCCTGCGGCACCGCCCGGTAAAGGATGAAAAGAACGATTTTGCAATCAAAAAAACGATGATTGTCCAATCATCGCCTTTGTGTCTTGTATGTCGAAATGCCCTGCGCTTTTTCACACAGGTTTCTTTCGTTTCGGTGGTTTGTAGGTCTTCTGACTTATCCATTCACGTGCGGAGAATTCTTCTCGCACAAACGCATTGTTTCAGCCTTCTCTCTGAGCCATGACAGCTCTTCCAATGACCGATTTTCATCGCACGCAAGATTTGCCTTGCATGGAAACAATCCTTTAGAAATACAGCTACTTTTCAAATCCTATCTTTCTCTTGCTCTTGCCGAGAAAGCAGATTCTTTCCGTGTCCGGGATTCTCACCCGATTCCCTTGTTCAGCGAACAAGCATGCGTGTCCGATTAGTCGGGTCGCGCATTTGCCACAAAAGCCATGGTATGTAATTTTAGGTACAATTGCAGTCGTTTCCTGCGAATCAAGCTTCGCAAAGCTCGCTTTCTTCGGGAAACGTTGCATAAGGAGTTTCCACTGTTTTCTCCGAAAACAGGGACAACTCCATTAAAAAGACCTCTCCTGCCTAGCTAAATGCCAAACAAAAGAAGTCCTAGTTTCTTAAAATATTCGATTTTATCGCACGCAAAAACTACAGGACTATAGCCTGTTGATTGATTGATTGATTGATTGATTGATTGATTGATTGATTGATTGCAAGAATCATACCATTACAATTTTCAAATCGTTTTGCGTACATGTGTGATTTCCTCGTATTTCCAAAATCCACTCTCATTCTACATCAAGTCTTCACACTTGTAAAGAGAAATCTTGCTGCAATCACTTTTTTATGGGATTTTGATTTTTTCGGCGTATCGATATTTCCTACATACAAAAAACGCTGTATCGCTACAACGCTTTTGTCTTACTCGGATAATCCTTTCGAATATCAGCAAATGTCGCTTGAACGGATTTTATCCTTCCGTTTTGCATGTCATCGCAGCCCTTTTGAAGCTCTGCGTCCATTTGTTCGGCAGAAAGCGTACTTGCATCGAGCAGGATATTGGCTGACATTTTTACGTCAAAAGGTAATCCTCGTCTAAGAATAATCTGCTTATAGAACATTGTAATTGCATTGAAAGTATGCGTACTTTTATCTTTTGGTTCAGATCAATATCCGGTTCCCAGTCCGAAGTATGCTCTGACGCGCTGCATGGTCTTTTGCGCGATGGCGTCGGCTTTTTCCGCGCCGTCGTTTAAGATGGTCAGCAGCTCTTCGGAATTACGGATGGCTTCGTATCTTTCTTTGATCGGCGCAAGCGACTCTACGGTCACTTCCACCAGATCTTTTTTGAAGTCGCCGTAGCCCCTGCCCTCGTACATGGTTTCCAGTTCGGCAACGGACTTGCCGGCGAGCACGCTGTAAATGTTCAGCAGATTGCTGATGCCCGGCTTGTTTTCTGCGTCGAATTTGACTACGCCGTCGGAGTCGGTCGTCGCCTTCATAATCGACTTTTTGATCTTGGACGATTCATCGAGCAGGGAAATGCGGGAGTGTACGTTCTCTGCGCTCTTGCTCATCTTTTTGGTCGGATCATCCAGCGCCATGATGCGCGCGCCCTCTTTGAGGAATCTGCCGTCCGGTACGATGAACACATTGCCTTTGCCGTCCACGCCCTTCGTCTTTTTATCGCCGTATTTATTGTTGACGCGAATCGCCAGGTCGCGCGTCAGCTCGATGTGCTGCTTCTGGTCATTGCCGACCGGAACGATATCCGTATCATACAGAAGAATATCCGCCGCCATCAAAACCGGATAAGTCAAAAGTCCTGCGCCGACGGATTCCTTACCCTGACTCTTTGCCTTGAACTGCGTCATGCGGAACAGCTCGCCTGTATTGGCGCAGCAGTTCAAAATCCATCCAAGCTCCGCGTGTCCCGGCACCTGTGACTGCACGAAGACGATGGATTTTTTCGGATCGACGCCGACAGCCAAGTAGAGCGCCGCGACGTCCAAAATGTGCTCCTTGAGCATCTTCGGATCCTGCGGTACGGTGATCGCGTGTTCATCTACGATGCAGTAGATGCATTCGTGATCCTCCTGCAGCTCCACGAATTGCTTGAGCGCCCCAAGGTAGTTTCCTAAATGGATATTTCCGGTAGGCTGTACGCCTGAAAAAACTCTTTTCATTTATTCTCATTCCCTTCCCATCGGTTTCGGCGCCGCGACGCGCCTGCGATGTATTAATGTCTGTTTAATTCTTTTTTAAAGGCCTCGATGATGGCTCTTTCCGAACGGGAAACGGTCATCTGCGAAATACCGAGTTCTTTCGCGATCTGCGATTGGGATTTGTTATGTAAAAACCGTTCTCGGAAGATAAAACGATAAGTGTCGCTGAAACCCGACAGCACGTGGTCGATAATCTCGCCGAGTTCCACGCGTTCGTAACCGGAATCCTCAAAGCCGATATAGCGCTCCAGCGCATTCGCTTCAGCTTCTTCATCCGAAGACGCGCCCATGCCGTCCAGAGAATAGGTTCCGTAGGCCTTGGCGCTCTCCATCGCCTGCATGATCTGCTCATGTGTAAAGCCGGTTTCTTTCGAGATTTCCTCTACATCCGGCGCGCGGCCAAGCTGCGTGGTCAGGCGCTCTTTGGCTTCCTGCACCTTACCCGCCGTTTCCTTAAGGCGGCGCGGCACCTTCAGGCTCCACTCCTTGTCGCGAAAATACTTTTTAATTTCTCCGAGGATGGTCGGTGTCGCGAAGCTGCGGAATTCAAAGCCTTTGTCCGGATCAAATCTTTCGACAGCCGAAACCAGAGCAATGGCGCCGACCTGATACAGATCATCATAATCCACGCCCTTGCCCAGATATTTTCGGATCAGAATATCCACAATATACAGATTCTCTTCCACCAGCTTATTGCGAAGCTCAATGGTAGGATGCGCTTTGTATTCTCTAAATTCTTCGCTTATTTTCGTTTGTTGCGTCATTTTTTCTTTTTTACCATTCGAATGGTTTTTTTACCTTCCGGATTTTCAATCAGCTCCGCGCTTGTCATCAGTGTTCGAATGACAAAGACGCCGATATCGCCTTCATTCGGACAATCCATGCATTTCATGGTGACAAGGCTCTTGTTAAATTCTTCTTTGCCGGTATCGGTGATGGAGATCGTGAGCTCCTCCTCGCCTACGATGCATTCCAGCGTGTACTCTCCGGCCACGCCGTCCTTGCCATGGCAGCAGATTGCCTTGCAGGCCTCCTGCACCGAGGTTTTGATGTCCTCGATCTCTTCAAAATTAAATCCGGCAGTATCCGCGATCGACCCAAGCGCCAGTCTGACCATCGTCAGATATTCGGGTTTTCCGGGGATAATAAATTTGATTGTATCTGCCATCTTTTTAGGACCTCCCTTTTATGTCACTCCTATATTTTGCCGCGAAAATCAAAGCTTCATCTGCTCCTGATCTTCTCCGGACTCCTTCTCTTTGGCAGCGGCCTGCTTCTTCTCGCTGTTCTCTCCGTCCAGCTCATCCTCCTTGATGACCTTCGCAAGCGCGATAATGTTGGCATCCTCTCCGACATTCATCATTTTCACGCCCTGTGTCGCGCGGCCGAGCTTGGAGATTTCTTTCGCCGCCATGCGGATGATGATGCCGTCGGAATTGATCAAAAGGATATCGTCATCCTCATCTACCGCCATCGCGCCAACCAGTTCGCCGGTCTTTTTGAACTTCGCCTTATCGTAGGTCAAAAGACCCTTGCCGCCTCTGACTTGAATCTTGTAATCCTCAACCTTGGTCCGTTTGCCGAAGCCCTTTTGGGTAACGACCAAAAGTTCCTGTCCCGGCTCCACAAGCTCCATCGCGACAACTTCATCATCCGCATCGAGCTTGATGGCTCTCACACCACCGGCGATCCTGCCCATCGGACGTACATCGTCCTCCGAGAAGCAGATGCACTTGCCCTGCTTGGTCACAATGATGACGTTATTGGTGCCGGATGTCTGCTTAATGCCGATCAGTTCATCGCCGTCCTTGAGGTTCATCGCGATCAGACCGGTCTTGCGGTTCGTGTCAAACTGCGAAAGCGCAGTCTTTTTGATCGTGCCCTGCTTCGTGACCGCGATCAGATACTTATCCTCCGCGAATTCCTGAATCGGAATCACTGCGGTGATGCGCTCTCTCTGCATCAGATTGAGGAAGTTGACCGCAGGCGTTCCCTTTGCGGTTCTGGTCGCTTCCGGTATCTCGTACGCTTTGATCTTGTGTGCCTTGCCGGTATTAGTAAAGAACATCAGATAATCGTGCGTCGAGGTCATGATCATGTTCTTGACAAAATCGTTTTCGCGGGTCGTGATGCCGGTTACGCCCTTGCCGCCGCGCTTCTGCGACTTGTAGGTATCGACCGGAACACGCTTGATATATCCAAGGTGTGTAAGCGTAATGCAGACGTTTTCTTCTTCGATCAGATCTTCCTCGTCGATTTCGCTCTCCGCGCGCTTGATCTTGGTTCTGCGCTTATCGCCCCATTTTTCTTTGATCTCGGTCAGCTCATCCTTGACCACGCCCATCAGCTTATGTTCATCGGCAAGCAGCTCGTTGTAGTAAGCGATCTTCTTTAAGAGATCCTGATATTCGTTTTCGATCTTCTCTTTTTCCAAGCCCTGCAGTCTTCTCAGCTGCATATCGAGAATCGCCTGCGCCTGGATCTCGGATAAGCCGAAGCGCTCCATCAGTTTTTCCTTGGCGTCGTTATAGCTGTTTCTGATGATATGAATGATTTCATCGATATTGTCGAGCGCGATACGGTAGCCCTCTAAAATGTGGGCTCTGGCCTCAGCCTTCTTTTTATCGTAAATCGTTCTTCTGGTGACGACTTCCTTTTGATGCTTAAGGTATTCGTCGAGGATCTCGCGCAGGTTCAGGATGCGCGGTTTACCGTTCACGATTGCCAGCATGATCATGGAGATCGTTTCCTGCATCTGCGTGTGTTTGTATAGTCTGTTCAGGATGATATGCGCGTTGGCATCTTTTTTGAGTTCGATGACAATGCGCATGCCCTTGCGGTTGGATTCGTCCCGGATCTCGGAGATGCCTTCAAGACGCTTCTCCTTGACCATCTCTGCCATCTTTTCGATCAGTCTCGCCTTGTTGACCTGATATGGAATCTCGGTGACGATGATCTGCTGTCTGCCGCGGCTCGTTTCTTCAATTTCGCTGACAGCGCGCACGATAACCTTGCCCTGTCCTGTGCGGTAAGCCTCCTTGGCAGCATTCTTGCCCATGATCACCGCGCCGGTCGGAAAATCCGGTCCCTTAACGATGTTCGTCAGATCGTCGATCGTGCAGTCCGGCTCGTCAATGATCTTGATTGCCGCGTCTATGGTTTCCGCCAGATTATGCGGTGGGATCGAGGTTGCCATACCGACGGCGATACCGTTGGAGCCGTTAACCAGGAGATTCGGGAATCTGGACGGCAGTACCACCGGTTCTTTTTCTTCCCCGTCGAAGTTCGGGATGAAATCGACGGTCTCTTTCTCAATATCGCGCAGCATTTGCAGCGCCAGCGGTGTCATTCTCGCCTCGGTGTAACGCATGGCCGCCGCGCCGTCGCCGTCGACGGAACCGAAGTTGCCGTGTCCGTCCACCAGCGCGTGGCGGATATTCCAAGGCTGCGCCAGTCTGACCATCGCGTCGTATATCGAGGAGTCGCCGTGCGGGTGATATTTACCCATGACTTCACCAACGATACGGGCAGATTTTTTGTGCGGTTTATCCGGCGTTACCCCCAGCTCGCTCATGCCGTAAAGAATTCTTCTGTGTACCGGCTTCAAGCCGTCGCGCACGTCCGGCAGGGCACGGCTGACGATGACGCTCATCGCGTAGTCGATATAGGATTGCTTCATTTCGTCATGAATCTCATGCTGAAGCATCTTTTGATCTTCTAATAAAGTTGTCATTTTTTGCCCTCCTTCCCTTATGCGTCGATTGTCGCGTACTGCGCGTTGTCTTCAATAAATTTTTTGCGAGGCGGAACCTTATCGCCCATCAGTGTCGTAAATATCTCATCGGCCGCGGCGCTGTCCTCGAGCGTAATCTGCACGAGCGTTCTGTGATTGAAGTCCATGGTCGTCTCCCAAAGCTGTTCGGCGTCCATTTCACCAAGACCTTTGTAGCGCTGAATATCCGGCTTGCCAGGCTTGTCCGCAATGTCCGTCATCAGTTTCGTCTGCTCTTCCTCACTGTAGGTATAGTAGACCTCTTTGCCTTTTTTGACCTGATACAGCGGCGGCTGCGCAGCGTAAACATAGCCTTCCTCAATCAACGGCTTCATATACCGGTAAAAGAAAGTCAAAAGCAGCGTCCGAATATGCGCGCCGTCCACGTCGGCATCGGTCATAATGATGATCTTATGGTAGCGGAGTTTTTCGAGGTTAAAATCTTCGCCGATTCCGCAGCCGAAGGCTGTGATCATATTTTTAATTTCTTCGGAGCTTAAGATGCGGTCCAGTCTTGCTTTTTCGACATTGAGAATCTTGCCTCGCAGCGGCAGGATGGCCTGGCGCTTCCGGTCTCTGCCGTCCTTGGCGGAGCCTCCCGCGGAATCACCCTCGACCAAAAAAATCTCAGACAGCGCCGGATCTTTTTCGGAGCAGTCCGCGAGCTTGCCCGGCAGTGAAAAGCTTTCGAGCGCGCCCTTTCTTCTGGTCAGATCTCTGGCCTTTCTGGCTGCCTCTCTGGCACGCGCAGCCCGAATGCATTTTTCGACGATGATCTTTGCCTGCGCCGGATTTTCTTCCAAAAATGCGGTCAGGTTCTCATTGGTTGAGGTTTCGACAAAGCCGCGAATCTCCGGATTGCCGAGCTTCGCCTTGGTCTGTCCTTCAAATTGCGGTTCTGAGAGCTTGACGGATACGATCGCGGTCAGACCTTCACGAACATCCTCGCCGCTGAGCACGTCATTCTCCTTGAGAATCTTGCTTTTCTTTCCGTAATCGTTGAACACTCTGGTCAGCGCGCTCTTAAAGCCGACGATATGCGTACCGCCGTCCGTCGTGTTGATATTATTCGCGTAGCCTAAGATCAGCTCGCTGTAGCCGTCCGTATACTGCATGGCAATTTCGACTTCACAGGTCTCTTTGGATATCTCAAAATAAATGATATCCGGGTGCAGCGGTGTCTTGTTCTGGTTTTGGAATTTGACGAATTCCTTGATGCCGCCTTCGTAATGGAAGGTCTCACTGCGCTTCTGTCCCTCGCGCTCGTCCTTGAATATGATCTTAATGCCCTTGTTCAGGAATGCCATCTCTCTGAGGCGATGCTCGAGGGTCGCGAAGTCAAAAACTGTGGTCTCAAAGATTTCCGGATCCGGCCAAAAGGTCGTCTTGGAGCCGGTCTTTTTGGATTCGCCGATAACCTCCAGTTTGGAAACGGTCTTGCCCTTTTCGTAGCATTGTCTGTAAATCTTGCCGTTTCGCTTGATCTCGACTTCCATGTGTGTCGAAAGCGCGTTGACGACGGACGCGCCGACACCGTGCAAACCGCCGGATACCTTGTAGCCTCCGCCGCCGAATTTGCCGCCGGCATGCAGAACCGTATGAATAACTTCAACCGCCGGAATACCAAGCTTCGGATGCTTGTCCACCGGCATACCTCTGCCGTCATCCTCTACCATGACGGAGTTGTCCTTTTGAATCGTGACATGGATCGTTTTGCAATATCCGGCGAGCGCTTCGTCGATACTGTTGTCCACGACTTCATAGACCAGATGATGCAGACCCTTGGCACCTGTACTGCCGATGTACATGCCGGGTCTTTTGCGAACCGCTTCGAGTCCCTCAAGGACCTGTATCTGGGCCGCGTTATACTGACCATTTGTTTTTTCTTCTAGACTCATGTTTTTTCCTCTTTTTTCTGTATTTTTCGACTTTGTTCGACCCTATATTTTGGGATTCGACCTTCGTTTTTTTGTGAGATTTATACAGGGTATAGTATAGCACCGTTAGACGAAAATTTCAATACAAAAAGAGGATTTTGCGCGGTTTTGATAATTTATTTCGAATCATCTTAAAAAACTCGCTGAAATCCTCTGTTTCGCGCCTTTTATTTATTTTTTATTTTTAGATATATATCCTACATTCTTCTGTTTTTCCTTTTGTACAGAAACAGCCCTGCCATTTGCGCGGCGCATACGCCGCACAAACTGATCCAAAGCGGCAGGCAGGCGTGATCGCCGGTCTTCGGAATTTCGATGGTTTCCTCCGGCTTCTGCGGCTGCGTCGGAATCTCCGGTTCTTCACGAGGCACCACCGGAATCTCCGGTTCCTCCGGCGGTGTCACAGGCGGCGTGACGGGGATATCTGTTTTGGTAAATTTCGGGCACACGATCACCTCATAATTCCAGTTCTTTCTTTCCGCGTCCTCAGACGGCAAAAAGACAAGGCAGGAAGAAAGCGTATAGCTGTATCCGTTCTGCCGCGCGCTGCCGCCCACGATGAGATAAAGCCCCTGCTCCAGTTTTTTTCCGTCTTGCGGAAACCGCAGCATACCGTTCTCGTCAGTATAACCGCTATCGACCGGCGCGAAGTTTTCACCTTGCGTCAGTTGACAGAGCTCTTGTGTCAGGTCCCTCCATTCGCTGCCGCTTAATTCGCGAAGCTTCGGCAGCCTTCCGTCGAACGCGGCGTTCGGAATAATCTCCGCCGCTTCCGTAATCCCACCGATTTGGTAGATTTCAAACCCGGCATTCGCGATGCCGCGGTCTCCATCCTTGCAGCTGATGGTAAGCGTCACTTCTTTCGTCGTATCCAAAATGCCGACAGCTTCCGCCTTCACAGGGAAAAACAGCAGCGCTGTCATAAGGAAAAGCATCATACCCTTTATGCGCATGTTTTTCATCCGATTTCCTCCTTTCCTTTTCGTTTTTTTCGTATCAGCAGGCATACCGCAAGCACGAAGCTGCCCGCGATGAGAACGGGAAGCAGCGGAAGTTTTTCACTTTGCGGCTCCTCTCCGCTCTCCTGCCTCTCCTGCGCGGTGTCTGTGTCTGTCAATATACCGCGGATAAGCAGGCGCTGCGTATTCACGCCATAAGGCGTGCAGGTCATCAAGGTGCAGTAATTTTTTTCAGGCTCGATTCGAAGGGCTTCTGTTTCCGTAGGCGCAACCACACAAATCTGTTCGACCTGATAGGTCAGAACACTTCCCAAAATATGCACTGAAAAAGCATCATCCTCTCTCAGCTGATCCAAATCCGTAAACAGTTTCGCGCTCGGCAGTCCCCGATGTCCGGATAGAACGCTGTGCACGCTCTTTCCCTCGATAGGCAGCGAGGTCCAGGACAGGTGCCCCACCCCTTTTTGCAGAACCGCTTCCTCTGTTCCGTGATAAATCGGAAGATAAACCCTGATAGATGGAATTTCGAGGTATCCCATCATCCCGTTTTCGTCCAGCCACAGCTGCTTCCGGTAGCCTTTCGCTTCCTCGCCGGACAGAAAAATTTCCTTCTGCGCCGAGGCCAAAGCGCGATTATAGCGCCGCGCTTTTTTCATTATTTCTGCTTCCTCGCCATGATCCGTCTCTTTGACCGTCGCACGGTAAGAAGCGATGACCCTGCTCGCCATGCTTTCATTCCACAGATTGCTGAGAGAAGGGTAAAGCAGGATCGCGATGCCGACAAGCAGGAGAAGTCGGTATCTCCATCTCTTATTTTTTTGCTTCCTCATCTTCTTTTTTGTGCTTGAGCAGGCATCCCGCGCCCATCGTCAGCAGCGCGCCGACCACATAAAAAAGCATCGTTCCGCCGCCGCCTGTCGTCGGCAGTTCACCACCGGTCTGATTCAGCACTTCGACGAGATTCTGCGCGAGCTCTGTTTTTTCATTTCCCTGGCACAGATAAGTCTTACCCTCGTGGTCGATTTCGATTTTTACCGGCGTGCTCAGCGGATAATATCCGGCAGGCGCGTTGATTTCCTTGAGGTAATAGTATCCCGCGTCGAGACCTTCTATGACAAAACGACCGCTTTGATCCGTCGTGATAGAGGAAATGGTCTGTTCCCCGCTTACAGCAGCGCGATAGATCTGATTTTGCTTCGCGGTCAGTTTCACCGGATTTTGACAGGCTTCATCCGCGTAGAGTATGAATTCCGCGCCGGCGAGCGGGATTCTCTCTTTGACTCCCTCCGCGTTCGCTTCTGTTTCCGTAAATTTATATACGCCGAAGCTCCAGTTAAAGGTCTTTGTTGTTTCTATCGTGGTTTTTCCGTTTTCGCCGTAGGTCAGGTAGACGCTGTTGGTTTCCTCATCGCAGACCTTCGCGTTTTCGTTCAGCAATGCGGCGTAGCAAATCTTCACCACATCGTTGGTATGGATGATTCCGTTTTCAAAATGAATCTCAAAAGTACAGGCAGCATCTTTTTTTCCTTCCTCCTGTCCGGTCAGAATTCGATATCCGCTTGTAAGCGGCGTTTCGGCATTGTTGATATATACACTTACTTCTTCTTTCAAAAATGTCAATCCTGCACTCATCGTATCATGGAATACATAATTGCTCGGATTGCCATCTGCCGCGGTAATCACGCTTTGATAAAGTATTTTATCTCCGATCTCGGCATCATTCTGCTTTCCCCAGCTTCCGGTGCTGTTTTCCTGTACTTCCTTCGTCACGATGGGCTTTTCGTTTTTTTCTTTGATGACGGCCTTCGGATTCGTGGTGTCGATCGCGCACAAAGCGCCGAGACTTGAACGTACAAGATAATAGCCGAATGGAAGATTCTTAAATTCCACGCTTGCGGCTCCTGTATTTGTCACTTCCTTGACAGGTGAGATGCTTTGCTCTTGAGCGTATTGTCCCGCAATCGCGACAAAGGCTGCGATATCTTCTGCCTTATCCTTCTCTGCCGCCCATGTAATATGTCCGTCTGTTTCATCTATTTTGAGATAGATATCTTTGATCTGCGCGCTGTTTACAAATCCTTCCCACGCCGCGTTGGCCGTATAGCGATACGCGCTCGGTTCGGTTTCACTGTCTGTATCCAGATCCAAAATACGATAAATGCTGTAAGTTTCTCCGCTCACCGCGTTTTGAACAACGATACTTCCGCTCGTCTTCGCGGCATAGGCTGTGCTTGCCGTGCTCAGGAGCAGAAGCGTCACTAAAATCATGGCTGTCACAAGGTTTCTTTTTTTCATCTCATTCTCCCCTTCTCATTCTTTTTTAAATTATATTCTCGCAGCAGCGCCATCAAAATCAAAAAGCAGCCCACCGCTGTGAATATCGTGTTTCCTCCCGCTCCCGTTTCCGGAAGCTCATATCCTGCCCGGTTGATGATTTGTATTGGATGAGCGGCATCGAGCTCCGTTTCGCTGTTGTCAGAATGTGATACGAAAACCGATACCTTATCGTAAGCGGCTGTTACGCGGTACTGCTCATTATTTTTTGTGTAACCGGACGGAATTTTTGTTTCAGTCAAGGTATATCGATGACCGGACGGAATTTTTTCAAAGCAAAACGCACCGTTTTCGTCAGATACTGCCTGCATCGGCAAAAGGAATACGCTTCTCTCATCTCCGCGGCAGCGGCAGCAGCGCGCCTCATCGTGTTCCAACGTAAATTCCGCTTCTGCGACCGGTCTGTTTCTTTCATCTGTTTTGACGAAACGCAACGCGACATCGTAGCCTTTGACAGAAGGAATCGGAAATTCAATTTTTCTTTTTTCGGAAACGACCGTTTGCTGGTTCACTTTTTCTATGATTTGATATGTCATTTTGGTGGGATTGTTGGTCGGATATGAGGTTTCCTCCAAAAATGCCGCGTTTTCGTTTCGCAGTCTGACGCGATACGTGAGTTCATATTGATAGAGTGTCTGCCCGGCTTCTTCTGTTTTTTGATAGCCGGAGCTTTTGAGATCCCAATGAATCGCCTTGGAAGCTGTTTCAAAGTCCGCGGTATTTTCCGCGTGCGGCTCATACATGCCATTTAAGGAATTCGATACCAGCTCCTGCGATTTATCATAGAATCCGATAAATTCCACAAACGCGTCGCTGCCGCGCGTCGGCATCGGATCATTGACCATCCAGATTGCCTTTGCTTTTTGCTGCCGTTCCTCCTGAATCTTTTGGAAAATTTCGGCGTAGGCTTTTTCTAACTCTGACGGATTGCTGCTGTCATAATAAATACCGGAGCCGATGCGATTTTTAAGCCAGCTTTGATAACTCGTCGGCTCGGAGGCACTGCCGATTTCGTAATTTTCACTCATTCGATCTACAACCGAAAAATTCTTGCCCGCGGTCTGATCGATAAACCTCTGAATGGTCTGTCCGCCGATATCAATGCCGATACTGAAAATTTTGATTCCCTGATTTTTGATCGCGGCTGCGGCAGCACCGGCTTTTGCCGCTGCTTTATCGCTGTAACTGGTGCCGTAATTGCAATACTTTCCGGTAACCGCGTCATAAAACACGCCATCCTGTCCCGCACTCCCGCCGCTGCAGTACGGCTGATAGCCTTGATATCCGCTTCGTGTGTAAGTGGTCGGGAAACCGTCACTTAAAAAAATGATGTATTGATTTTCGTTTGCGTTGCCCTCCGCGCCGAGCATGTGTTCTGCCATCTTTAAGCCTGCTTCAATGTTGGTAAATCTTTCTTTGCTGCCCGCGTAACCGTTCCGATGAATAATCTCTTCGCTCTTCCTTCTGATTTCATTTTTTAGATCGTTTACATTTTTTTCGCCGCAGTTTTGCATGTTCAAGATTTGATGCGCGTCTGTGTTAAACGCGACATATCCGATTTTGCTGACATCCGAGGACTGCGCCGCGAAATTATCAAAAAAGGCTTCGGCTGCCTGCATTGCTGCTTCATATCTGGTGGTTCCTCCGAAGCTTTCATTCATGGTGTTGGAAATATCCATGACAATGACGACGGCCATATTCGGCTCGCGGCAAAACTCATAAATATCATTTTTTGTTTCCACCTTCAAGGTAATGTCAAAGACATTCTCCAGTTCCGAAGCCGCTATCGTCTTGCTGACCTTAACCCTTCCGTCCTCCGAGACGCGCGATCCGCCGGAGTCTGTAATCTGAACAGCTGACGTTTGCTGATTTTCCTCTGCGTCTGCAATATAAAACCGGAAACCAACCATCAAAACGCACAGCGCGCACACTGCGGCAAATTTTATGATCGGCATGCACTTTCGCATTCCATCACCCCCTGCATGTTATTGCCCTTATTTTAATCTTTTATTTTGTTCGTGAACGATGTTTTTACCTCGATTTTTTTGCATGTTTTTTTAATTTCTGACTATTTTATGGATAAAAAGACGGATTTATGCAAAATCCTCTGCTCTTTTTGAAACAAAAAAACTCCCGCGGGAAGCGGGAGGGTGACGAATTGCTGATTCCTTTTTGGAACTATCGCTTTTATTCTTTTATCATTTCCAAAATATCGGATTTTGGGCGATAGCCGACGGCTTTGGTAATAAGCTTTCCATCTCGAAAGACAAGCAGAAGCGGAATACTGGAAACCTGGAATCTTCCGGCAAGCTGCGGCTGTTCATCGACATTGATTTTTACTACTTTGACAGTATCGGCATTTTCTTCGGCGATTTCATGCAGCACCGGAGAAAGCATTTTGCAAGGTCCGCACCAATCCGCGTAAAAATCCGCCAATACGGTTTTATCTGCTTGTAAAACTTCTTTTTCAAAATTTTCATTTGTGGTTTTCATTTCCATTATTTTTCTTTTCCTTTCTCTTCGTCCCCTAAAGATTTATAGTACAGCATACAATGGCAATAACCTTCAAAATTCGGGTCCTCGATTTGTCTTTTAAACTCTTCGCACATACATTTGTTTGCTTCTGTGCGTTCCCTGCGGCATGGACAGTAGCCGCCTGTCTTTTTTAACCCCTCTCGAATCGTCTGCACGATTTCTTTATCCGGATTTAATGTAATTTTCATTTTGTTCACCTCGTTTGTTTTGATACCCTGATTTTATCGCTTTTAAAACCTTTTTTCTGTAACAAAGTCACATTTAAGATTCATTATTTTTCCCTGCGCGCCTCTTTTTGATCTGGAATTCTCAAAAGCCATAAATACAGGCAAATTTTCTTTTAGATTCAGAAGTCTTGCGAAGATACAAAAAAAGACGCCGGGCCGCGTCCTTTTATTTGTCTAATTTCGCAAGTGCCTCTCGGTCGCACAGGATAATCGCTCCGCGCTTTAATTCCACCAGTCCTTCTTCCGAAAACTGTTTTAAAATCCGAGCGACTGCCTCGCGAGCCGAGCTGATATGCAGCGCGATCTGTTCGTGCGTCATACGAATGGTATCAGAACCGACACGTGCCTGCTCCGCGATCAAAAAATTAGCCAAACGTCGATCCAAACCTTGAAACAAAATTTGCTGCATCGACCACATCACATCCGAAAACCTCTGCGTCGCCAATTCATAAAGGAAACAACGTACATAGATATTCTGCTCCTTTAATATAGAAACCATACCTGCAGGAATAATCAAAACTTCCGTATCTTTTTGCGCGGTCATATGCGTTTCAAAGCTGATTTGACTGATCACACAGGAAGTGGCCAGCACGCACACTTCCGTCGGATACAACCTAAAAAGCGTGACTTCTCTTCCCTCGTCGGACAAAAGATAGGTGCGAATCTCACCGCTCGTCAGATAGAGCAGGCCGAGACAATCCTTATCTCCGCTGTAAATATAGGAGCCTTTCGGATATTTTCGCGTCAAAGCGCTGCGCCTGAGTATGTCTTTTTGTTGTGTCGTTAAGGAATTCCAAAATGGAAGTTCTTTGATTCTTTGCTCTTTTTCCATGCTTCTATACCTTTTTAGACTGTGCTGTTACCGCTTGGAGCTGGCGCTGATTTTGCCGCTTTCAACCTGATAAACGCGATAGTGAGGAAATTTTTGAAATAAAATATCCGGTATCTCGGTAGTCGTGATAAAAAGCTGCACATCGGATAAGGTCTTAACCAAAAATTCCTGCCTTTCAAAATCCAGTTCACTCATCACATCATCGAGAAGCAAAATCGGATCCTCGCCCGTTTCCTCCTTGATAATATGGATCTCCGCGAGTTTCAGCGAAAGCGCCGTTGTCCTCTGCTGCCCCTGTGAACCGAAGCTTCTGACATTAATATCATTGATAAAAAATTCTAAATCATCTTTATGCGGACCTTTGGTTGTCGCGCGCTGTCTGAGATCCTGCTCCAGCGATTTTTGGAAAGACTGATATAAAAACTCCTCCTGCTCCTTCTCGGTTTCGCAAAGCTTGACGTTCGGCGCGTAGCACACCTTAAGCGCTTCCTTTTGGTTGGTGATATCCCGATGAATTCCGCTGCTGATCTGATTGATTTTTTTGATAAAACTTTCTCTTTGCAGCATCATGCGGCTGCCGCACGCGGCAAGCTGGCGATCCCAGATATCCAGCACCGCCGGTTCTACCTGTGTTTCCTTCAAATAAGCGTTACGCTGCATGAGGATACGGTGATAGCGTGTGAGATTATCGTAATACAGAGGCTTGATTTGACAAAGCTCTCTATCGATGAATTTTCTTCGTTTTTCCGGCTCTTCCTTGACGATTTTTAAATCCTCCGGTGAAAATATAACCAGATAAACGTGTTCCAAAAGCTCTGAGGCTTTTTTTATCTTCACACCGTCTATTTTCGCTGATTTTTTGGAATCCTTGCTGAGGATAAGCTCCACCGAACCTTCCTCGTCCTCTCGGCAGGTTTCCACAAACACCTTACCGTAATCCTGTCCGAAGCGAATCAGCTCGCTCAATCGATTGGTACGAAAGGATTTGCCGATAGAAGTCAGATAAACAGCCTCAAGAAGATTCGTCTTTCCCTGCGCGTTTTTTCCCAAAATTAAATTAACGCGCGGATCAAAGTTTAAAGAAAGATTTTCGTAATTACGAAAATCCTTCAGTTCTATGCTTTTTATATACATGTTTCTTTTAATTGTTGGTGATTCTGACCGGAAGCACCAGATATTCATAAGCCTCTCCGGTCAGCGGCCGGATCAGGCAAGGGCTGATGGCGGTATTGAACAGCATGACAATTTCTTCATCATCGATAGCCTTCAGCGCGTCGGACAAATATTTGGAATTGAAGCCAATGATAAGGTCACTGCCTTCCTTTGAAACGATAATCTCCTCCTTGACGGTACCTTCCTCTGATTTTGAAGTAATTTCCATATTATGATCTTTGATATCCAGTTTGATCAGATTGTTCTTGCCGACCTTCGCCAAAAGAGAAGCACGCTCAATGCTGTTCATAAAATCGCTCTTGTTGAGCACGACTCTGCATTGGCTGTCCTTCGGCAGGATATCCTCGTATCTGACAAACTGTCCCTCCAGGAGTCTTAAAATTACCTTGGTATCATCGAAAAGAAAGATGGCTTTTTTTGGATTCAAATAGAGATCGACCGCGGTTTCTTCCATCTCGGATTCCGATAAGATTTTGCTGATTTCGTTGAGAATCTTAGCGGGAATGATGATGTCTTTGTCCTTAGCGTTTCTGATTTTTTCTCTGGCGACTGCCATGCGGAAACCGTCCAGCGCGACCATGTGCAGTTCTTCCTCTTTCATCTCAACCAAAACGCCTGTAATCACGCCGCGTGTTTCATCAATACTGGCCGCGAAGGAGGTTTTTTTGATCATATCATTCAGCAGCTCGCGTTCAAATACGATTTTGTCTGTAATTTCCTCGTTGTCTTTAATATTCGGAAATTCATCCGCGGCAAAACCGACAATATTAAATTCAGAGTTCGCGCATTGAATCAGAAGATTTGTATTTTGTTCGGACACATGAATCATGCTGTTTGGCAGTTTGCGAATGATGTCACCGAATAATTTAGCCTGTACGACAACTTCGCCTGCTTCAGCACCCTCCACCTCTAATTTTTTTTCGATGGTTAAATCCAAATCCGATGCGGACATGGTTAAAATACCGTCCTCGCTGACCCTGAGCAAGATTCCTTTGAGAATCGGAATGGTTGTTCTGGAAGTGACTGCTTTTGAAACGATATTAAAGGCTTTTGTCAGCACTTGTTGACTGCATGAAAATTTCATTTTTTCCCTCCGCTTATTCTTTTATGATTATATTTTTTGTAGTAATAGTAGTAGTAGGGGGTGTGGAATCTGTGGATAACTCGTCCTCCCTTTGCAAACACTCAAAAAACAATTGTTTCAAATCTGTGGAAAACAGTTTTAAATTATCCTTCATTTGAGGATAAATCTGTGTATAACATTTAATCCTTGATTTCTTCTTTAAGCTCTTCTATAAGGGTTTTGAGCGACGGGTCGTTTTTCATTTCGGTTTCCACCTTGTCGCAGGCATACATAACGGTCGTATAATGCTTGCCGCCAAAATATTCTCCGATCTTTGGCAGAGACAATTCAGTCATATTCCGCATCAGGTACATGGCTATCTGTCTCGGAAAGGCGATGTTATTCGTCTTTTTGGAGGATTCCAGATCTGCCATCTTGATATTGTAGTGTTCACAAACCTTCTTTTTGATTTTTTCCGGCGTGATGGTCATTTCGTTGTTGATCAGAATATCCCGCAAAATACGCTTCGCGAACGCCTTATCCGGCTTTTCGTTGAGCAAGTGAGAAAAGGATACAATACGAATAAAAGCTCCCTCTAGCTCCCTGATATTGTCCTTGATTTTTTCCGCGATCAGACAGATGACATCGTAGAGGTCTTCATCGACCTCGATATCCATATTTTCGGCTTTTTTCATCAAAATCGCGACTCTGGTTTCATAATCCGCAGGTTGAATATCGGCAATCAGATTCCATTGAAAACGGGAGCGCAGACGTTCTTCCAGATTGACTAGCTTGTTCGGCGCGCGGTCGCTGGAAATGATAATCTGACGGTTCAAGTCGTACAAAGTATTAAAGGTGTGGAAAAATTCCTCTTGTGTGTTTTCTTTTCCCTCCAAAAATTGAATATCGTCGATCAAAAGCACATCGACCTTGCGGTATTTGGATTTAAATTCATTCATTTTTTGTTCCCCGATGGCGCGTATCAGCTCATTGGTGAACATTTCCGAGGAAACATAGAGCACATTCATGTCCGGATTTTTTTCTAAAAGGTAGATACCGATGGCATGCATGAGATGTGTTTTGCCGAGTCCTGATCCGCCGTAAATGAACAACGGATTATATGCCTCGGACGGAGATTCCGCGACGGCGAGCGCAGCCGCGTGCGCGTATTTATTACTGCTGCCGACAACGAAATTATCAAAATTATATTTTGGATTGAATATCTTCTGCTTATTGAGCACAGTTTGCGGCGCTTTCACCCTTTTGGGAGTTGTTTCCTCTGCTGAGATTTCTGTTTTCGCCTCTCGCTCATACTCATCGGAATCCTTGAGCACCACGCGAAAATCCTCGCCCATCACCGTCTTGAAGGCGCTCTGCAGATATTGCATGTATCTTTTTTTGATGGTATCGATGATAAAATCTTTTCCTTTGTCGGATTTTAACTCAAGATAGACGATGTTCAAATCGGTGTCAATTTTACGGATGCGCAGCGGTTTGAACCAGGTTTCAAAACTGATTTGTGTTGTGTTTTGCTCAATGATGTCCAAAACGCTCTGCCATATAACAGTTTTATCTTTTTGGTTTTCCATACTTCGACCTTCTTTTTCTTTTTTCCTTCTGTATTTCTATTGTATAGAAAAACTTATCCACAAGCAAGTATGAATTGTGGATAATTCAAAAATAATCTTTTCTCATGGTTATCCACAAGATGTGGATAACTTTATGCATAAGTGAAAATCTGATGCGCCGCAGTCCAAAAAAAGCCTTAAAATGACCGCTTTCGACTTTTTTTCGCTAATTCGATTCTTGACAAGTTTTTGATTATAGCTTATACTATATAAGCTTATGTGCCGAATTGTAATTTAGATCGGCAAAAATGAAATTTTGAAATTAAGAAAGGAGACTGATTGCTATGAAAATGACTTATCAGCCTAAAAAAAGACAGAGAATGAAGGAACACGGTTTCAGAAAGAGAATGTCCACGAAGAACGGCAGAAACGTGCTCAAGAGAAGAAGAGCGAGAGGCAGAAAGAAATTAACTGCTTAATCTTTTGATGCCGGATATACCGGAGGAACTATGCTGAAAAGAAATGTTTTAAGAAAAAAAAGTGATTTTTCCGCGATTTACAATAAGGGAAAATCCGTCGGAGATCGTTATGTTGTGCTTTTTTACAGAAAAAACGGTCTTACTTATAATCGAACAGGTTTTTTGGCAAGTAAAAAAGTCGGAAACAGTGTGAAAAGGAATCGCGCCAGACGCTTGATGAAAGAGAGTTATCGACAGCTTTCATCCGGACTGCCGCAGGGCGGCTATGATTTTATCATCATCGCCAGAAACACGATTTCCGGTAAAAAATGCGCGGATGTGGAGAAATCTCTTCGCTCTGCCTTTCGTAGAACCGGAGTAATGGAAAAATAATGAAAAGGATTGGAAGTTTTTTTAAACGTTTGATGATATTGGCGATTCGCTTTTATCAAAAATTTATTTCCCCTTTATTTCCGCCTACTTGTCGGTTTTATCCTACCTGCTCCACGTATTTTATTCAGGCACTGGAAAAATACGGAGTTTTGAAAGGTAGCTATCTAGGAATCAAACGAATTTTGAAGTGTCACCCTTGGCATGAGGGAGGCTATGACCCTTTAAAATGATGGAGGAAATGAATGGGAATTATAGCAAAACCATTGAGTTATTTGCTGATTTGGTTATATGATCTTGTTGGAAGCTACGGCATCGCGATCCTCATTCTTACAGTTTTGATCAAGCTTTGTTTGTATCCACTTTACGCGAAGCAGATCAAATCTACCATGAGGATGACGGACGTACAGCCAAAAATCAAGGAAATTCAACAGAAGTACGCCAAAGACAAAGAGATGATGAATGAAAAAATGATGGAGCTGTACAAGGACGAGGGCGTCAGCATGTACGGCGGCTGTCTTCCGATGATCGTGCAGATGTTCATCATCATGGGCTTATTCGCGTTGCTCAGAACGCCGATGTCCTATTTGGATACAAATATGCTCTTCGCGATTCATGAACCTTTCCTTTGGATCAAGGATTTGGCGCAGCCGGATAAATGGATTCTTCCGATATCCGCGGGTGTCGCGACCTTCTTCTCGTTCTCGATGAACAGCTCTATGTCATCGATGGGCGGAAACGCGCAGCAGACCGCGATGATGTCAAAGGTCATGAAATACTTCTTCCCGATTATGATTTTGTGGTTTGCGAGAACTTATCCGGCCGGATTGGCTCTTTATTGGTTCGGCAGCCAGGTAATCCAGATTTTTTACAATCTGAGATTCAACAAACTCAAAAAAGCACAGCAAGAAGCGAAACAGGCAAAAAGTAAAAAGAAAAAATAAGAGCATAAAACATTGGAGGAAAATATAACATGGATTCTTCTGTAAAATGCGCAAAAGATGTGGACAGCGCCGTAAAGCTGGCGCTCGAAGATCTGCAGCTAGGCATAGATGAAGTCGATGTCACTGTTTTAGAAGAGCCTTCACGCGGTTTTTTCGGAATCGGACAAAAACTCGCGCTTGTCAAAGTCGAGAAGAAAAAAGAAGCAAAGGAACCGCCGAAAGAAACAAAAAAACCTGAGGTAAAAAAGGAAAAAAAGCCTGAAAAACCGCAGGCAGCTTTGGAAGAGAAACCGAAGGCCGCAAAAGCAGAAACACCGAAACGCAAAAAAGAGAGAGCTCCAAGAAGAGCTGAAAGAGAAATGCAGGATTTGGAGCCTGTCATTGAAAAAATTCCTGAAGACGAATTGATCGATGTGCAGGATCATGCCGCGCTCAAATTCCTTGAGGAAGTTACAAAGGAAATGGGACTTGATCTGGATATCAAGGCGAAGGCCGGTAAGGAAACGCTGTATATCGATATTCAGGGTAAGGATTCCGGAACAGTAATCGGTAAGCGCGGGCAGACCTTGGACGCGATTCAGTATCTGACCAGCCTTGTCGTGAACAAAGAGCAGTCTGGTTACACGCGTGTTGTGATCGACGCCGAGAATTACAGAGCGAAAAGAGAAAAAACTCTGGAGCTTTTAGCGATCAGACTCGCAAAAAAGGTCGGTAAGACCAAGAGAAGCATCAAGCTTGAGCCTATGAATCCTTACGAACGAAAAGTGATTCACGCAACTCTTCAAAATCACCCTTATGTCACTACCAGAAGTGAGGGACAGGATCCATATAGAAGGGTTATCATTGAATTGAAACACAAATAATCATGTATAGCCCGCTTTTTTGGCGGGCTATTCTTGTATCGCGGCAGAGCCGACGGAAAGGGTGGGAGATTACAGATGGAAGATACCATTGCGGCAATCGCGACAGCGCCCGGAGAGGGCGGTATCGGTATTGTCAGAATCAGCGGAGAAGCTTCCCGCGCGATTTTGGAAAAAATTTTTAGCCGAGTCAAAAAAGAATATCATAAACAGCAGTCTGTAAGTCGGGAAGACGAAAAAAAATTTTTTTTCCTGCCGGACGCGATGAGCGAAACCATTGGGCTTCCCATCGAGCCACGCAAGATGCATTACGGATTTATCTATGATAATTTTAGCGGGGAACTGATTGATGAGGTGATGGCGGTCTGGTTCAAAGCGCCGTATTCCTACACCGCGGAAGATGTTGTTGAAATACAGTGCCACGGCAGTTTGGTATCGCTGCGCAAAATTCTCGCGCTTACTCTAAAGAACGGTGCGCGGATGGCGGAGGCCGGAGAATTCACCAAACGTGCCTTTCTCAACGGCCGCATAGATTTATCGCAGGCGGAGGCTGTCATCGATCTGATTCGCGCAAAATCCGACAAGAGTTTTGAAAATGCGCTTTCGCAGCTGGAGGGCAGATTTTCAAATGAAATACGCACGCTGCGAAGCATGCTTGTCGATGTTTTGGTTCAGCTGACGGTCAATATCGATTATCCGGATGAGGACATCGAGCAGTTGACCTTTGAGAAACTCACATCGGAGCTTCGAAAAATCAAAGACGCTGTTGACGCGCTGCTTGCTACCTCCGCGACAGGAAAAATTTTGCGCGAAGGGATGCAGGTCGCGATCATCGGCAAACCGAATGTCGGTAAATCTTCTCTGATGAACGCGCTGCTCAGAGAAACCCGCGCGATCGTGACAGAGATTCCGGGTACAACCCGTGATACCATCGAGGAGGCGCTTTCGATCCGCGGCATTCCGATTCGCTTGATTGATACAGCGGGAATTCGTGAAACAGAAGATGTCATCGAAAAAATCGGCATCGAAAAAAGTAAAGAATCCTTCCAGCGCGCCGATCTGGTTATCTTTATGCTTGACCGCAGCATCGCGCTTGAGGAGGAAGATCTCGAAATCATCCGGCATTTAGATGGCAAAAAGACCATCGTGATTTTGAACAAAACCGATCTTCCACCGGTTGTGAGCGACGAGGAAGCGCGCGCGCTGCTGCCGGAGGCTGTTTTGATAGAGGCCGCGGTCGGACAGAATATCGGCATTACAAAATTAGAGGATGCCATCGAAAATTTGGTTTACGGCGGCAGAGTGAAACAGCAGGACAGTGTTCTGGTGAGCAATGTACGCCATATTGCTCTGCTGGAAGAAGCGGGACGCTCGCTCGGCGACGCGATCGGCATGGCGGAGTGTATGCAGCCGCTCGAGTTTTTGGAAATCGACGTCAACCACGCCTATGAACTTCTTGGAGAAATTATCGGCGAGGCGGTTGGAGATGATATTATAGAAGAAGTTTTTGCGAGATTTTGTCTCGGAAAATAGAGTTTTCGGACAAAACAGAAGAAGAAAGACGGAAAAATTATGGAAAAAATTTTGATGGGCGATTACGATGTGATCGTCGTCGGCGCGGGTCACGCGGGATGTGAGGCGGCGCTCGCCGCGGCAAGAATGGGAAAAAAGACCTTGATGTTTTCCATCAATTTAGAGGCAATCGCGATGATGCCATGTAATCCTTCCATCGGTGGAACGGGAAAGGGACATTTGGTCAGAGAAATCGACGCGCTCGGCGGCGAGATGGGTGTCAATATCGACAAGACTTTCATCCAGAGCAAGATGCTCAATACAGCAAAGGGTCCGGCGGTACATTCCCTGCGCGCGCAGGCTGATAAACACCGTTATCATACCGAAATGAAAAAGACGATCGAGCAGCAGCCGAATCTGGACATGAAGCAGGGAGAAGTCACTGATCTAATCGTTGAAAACGGCAAGGTCCGCGGTGTTGAAACAAGAACGCACACTTATTATACCGCGAAGGCCGTCGTGCTCGCGACCGGAACCTTCCTGCGCGGCAAGATTTTTATCGGCGACAGTGTCTACGAGAGCGGACCGAACGGTCTCGCGCCGTCCAGAGAGCTTGCCGATAATCTCAGGAAACATGGCATGAAGCTGCGGAGATTCAAGACCGGCACACCGGCGCGTTGTCTGGCTTCCAGTCTGGATTATACCAAAATGATCCCACAGGAGGGTGATGCGAAGATCGTGCCGTTTTCGTTCCTGAGTGATGAAATCGGAGAGAATCGCGCGCTCTGCTGGCTGACCTATACCAACGCGGAAACGCATCGGATCATTCGCGAAAATTTTCATCGGTCGGCGCTGTTCGGCGGTCAGATCGAGGGTATCGGTCCGCGCTATTGTCCATCGATTGAGGATAAGGTCAATCGCTTTGCGGATAAGGAGCGTCATCAGACTTTCATCGAGCCGGAGGGACTGGACACAGAGGAAATGTATATTCAGGGAATGTCCTCAAGTCTGCCGGAAGATGTACAGCTGGCTTTTTACAAGACGATTGCCGGACTCGAAAAAATCCGCATCACGCGGCCGGCCTATGCCATCGAGTACGATTGTATTGACCCGCAGGATTTGCAGCGCAATTTGGAATATCGCGGTATCGAAAATCTGTTTTGTGCCGGACAGTTTAACGGCAGCTCCGGCTACGAGGAGGCCGCGGCGCAGGGCTTATTGGCCGGCATCAACGCGGCACTGAAAATTTCTGGAAAAAATCCGTTCGTGCTCGGAAGAGACGAGGCTTATATTGGCGTTCTCATCGACGATCTCGTGACCAAAGGTACAAATGAACCTTACAGAATTATGACGTCCAGAGCGGAATATAGACTGGTTCTGAGGCAGGATAACGCGGATCAGCGATTAACGGAAAAATCTTACAGTATCGGGTTGGCAACAGAGGCGCGTTATCAAAGGTATTTAGCGAAAAAAGAGGCGGTCGAAGCGGAAACGCGGCGTTTATCCGAAAAGACGATCGCGCCGAATGAGGCGAATGCTTTTTTGGAAGCGCGGGGAACCACGCCGATCTCCGGTCGCGTCAGCTTCGCGGAGCTTTTAAAGCGTCCGCAGATTCGCTATGAGGATCTCGCGGAAATCGACGATGAAACCAGACCTTGCCTTTCGCAGCACGCGATCACGCAGCTGGAAGTGCAGATCAAATATGAGGGCTACATTCAAAAACAGCAGCAGCAGATTCTAAAATTCCAAAAGCTCGAAAACAAAAAGCTGCCGCAGGATCTTTGCTACGAAACCTTGGAGGGGCTTCGCAAAGAGGCGGCGCAAAAGCTCAGCCAGCTTAGGCCGGACTCTGTCGGGCAGGCTTCGAGAATCTCCGGCGTATCGCCCGCGGACATTAATGTGCTGCTGATTCATCTGGAAAAAATGAGACGAGGACGGACATGATAAAATTAGAAGAAGCTTTACAGACCCTGAAGATTCCCTATACTCCGCAGATGCTCGCGCAGTTCGCGGCTTATATGGACGGCGTTTTAACATGGAACGAAAAGGTCAATCTGACGCGCATCACAGAGCACGACGAATTTGTGATTAAGCACTTCATCGATTCTGTGATCTGCTGCGGTTTCGACGAATGCAGGCAGGCAAAAACAATTGTGGATGTCGGTACCGGAGGCGGATTTCCGGGAGTACCGCTTGCCATTCTTTTGCCGGATAAACAATTCACCTTGATCGATTCCCTCCAAAAGCGGCTTAAGATTATCGACGAGCTTTGCGCGCGGACGGACATTGAGAACGTGACCACACTGCATGGACGCGCGGAAGATCTGGCGGCGCAGCTAGCCTATCGCCAGCAGTTCGATCTCTGTGTTTCGCGCGCCGTCGCGAATACCGCGGTACTCGCAGAGTATTGTCTGCCGTTTCTCAAGGTCGGCGGATATCTGCTGGCTTACAAGGGGCCGGATGCCGCAACCGAAGCCGCGGAAGCCAAAAAAGCAATCAGCCTGCTCGGCGGCAGTCTAACTGAGATTCGCGGCTGCAATCTCGCGGCTTATGGGTTGGATCACAACATTTTAATCATAAAAAAAGTCAAGGATACCCCGCAAAAATATCCGAGAAAAGCGGGAACTCCGTCGAAAGAACCCTTAAAATAAAAGTTTTAAGGGTTTTTTGTTGTACGAAAGCTCACATCGCGCGCGTGGGAAATGTTATGATTTCCCTATCAGAAAAAGTGTGTGCATTACAAAAAGGGAGGAGAAAATGAAAGTGATACAGGTTCCATTGCGGATGATTCAGCCGAACCCTGAGCAGCCGCGAAAAACTTTTGCGCCGGAGGAGCTCGAAGAACTGGCCGCGTCGATTCGCGAATATGGTGTACTGCAGCCGCTGCTCGTGAAGCGCGGCGCGGACAGAAGTTTGATTTTGATTGCCGGAGAACGACGCTTCCGCGCGGCAGGTCTAGCGGGTCTTGCGAAGGTGCCGGTCATCATGAAAGAGCTGGAGAGCAGGGAGTCGGCTTTGATCTCTCTGGTTGAAAACTTGCAGCGTGAAAATCTGAATTTTTTGGAGGAAGCCAGAGCTTATCAGAAGCTGATGACGGATTTTCATTTGACACAGGGAGAAATAGCTAAAAAAGTAAGTAAACAACAATCCACCATTTCAAATAAAATTCGTGTTCTGAGCCTGCCGGAAGACATGCAGGAGCTCATCATTCAGAATCACTTGACGGAACGGCACGCCAGGGCGCTTTTGAAGCTGCAAAGTGAAGCGGATCGTCGGCATGTCCTTGCGCGTGTGGTACAACATCATCTAAACGTAAAGCAGACAGAAAAGCTGATTGAAGACCTGCTGCTGCGTCGAGAAAGCGCGCGGAACGGGAAGGAGAGGATGAAGTATCTGCATTACAAAATTTATGTAAACACACTCAAAAAAGCTTTTAATCAGGTAAAGACGTTGGAAAAAGACGCGAAATTTACGCAGAGCGACATGGGAGAATTCCTTGAAGTTAAGATTATCATTCCAAAGGGAGAGAGATGTTTCACGTGAAACATCTCTCTCCCTTTCGTTTCTCTTTTCTAAAATTGAACAAATAAAACAGTAGAAAAAGCATATAAAATAGTGTATAATAATTTTGTTAGACAAATCATAAGAACTTCATCATTGGGAGGAAATATTTTGGGTAAAGCAATCGCAATATTTAACCAGAAGGGCGGCGTAGGCAAAACAACCACCAACATCAATCTCGCGGCTTGCCTCGCGCTCAAGGGAAAAAGGGTGCTGATTTTGGATATCGACCCACAGGGAAATACGACAAGCGGTATCGGGGTATCAAAGAAGAATCTGAACTATACTGTGTATAATATTTTGATCGATAAGAACTTTGACCCGCGCAAAGCCATCCTCAAGACCAAGGTCGAGAATCTTGATTTGATTCCGGCCAGCGTTGATTTGGCAGGTGCGGAGGTAGAACTCGTGGAAATCGAAGGAAGAGAGCGTACCTTAAAAAACGGACTCGACAAAATCAAGGATAATTACGACTATATCTTTATCGATTGTCCGCCGTCACTGGGACTTTTGACGATCAATTCCCTCTCAGCGGTTGACAGCGTTCTGATTCCGATCCAGTGCGAATTCTACGCATTGGAAGGCGTCAGCCAGCTGGTAAGCACGATTGAGCTGGTAAAAAAGAGTCTGAACCCGAATCTGGAAATTCAAGGTGTTATCCTCAGCATGTTTGACGGCAGAACAAATCTTTCGCTGCAGGTGGT
>OLSK01000358.1_pt1 | contig 42634 bp, 27 predicted proteins | sample 1672781 | NCBI WGS metagenome assembly OLSK01 (sample SAMEA3136723, study PRJEB25190) | human gut metagenome | biome: human gut; feature: human-associated habitat; material: faeces | place: Austria | collected 2013 | reverse complement strand
CGCCTCCTCGGCCTCGGCGGCGCGCGCACTTGAACGCGCGGCCTCAAGGCGCAGGGACTCAAGGCGGCCGCCAAGCGCGGAGATCTCGCCCTCGTAGTAGGCGCGCTGCACCCTGGCGCGGCTCGGCACGAGGTTGTAGCGCAGGGTGACAAGGGCGAAGGCGTACCCCTTCGGGGCTATGTCACCGCGGTTGAGGAGCCAGTCCATCTCCCCCTTCAGCCCGACGGTGAGGCGGCGGCCGAGGTCGGCCTCGACGTGGAGGGAGGCGGGGATGTAGAATGTGTTGAACCTCTCGTGGCGGTTCGTCGTGCGCACGTTGCCCGTGACCGTCACCGCGTCGTCGTTGCCGATGGACGCGCCGCCGGTGAGCGGGGTGGTACGCCCGCCCTGCGTCTGCGTGCTGCTGAAATGGATGCCGTACTCGTTGCCGCGCCCGAAGGTGTAGCCCGCGCCCGTCCCGGCCCAGATGTTGAGCCACTGCGCCCGGCGCTCCGGCCACATCTCCATGAGGTTGAGGCCCACGCCGAGCTTGGCGTTGTGGAGGTTCATCATGTAGTTGCCGTAGGCCTTCACGGGCATGGTGCCGGCGTCGAGCGCGGAGGGGCGCTGCTCGCGACGGTAGCGAGACCAGATGTACTCGGCGCCCACGCGCACCCATGGCCGGATGGTGAGGTCGAATCCGCCGCCGGCCGCCGCGGACTGCCTGTAGCTCATCTTCGCGTCGAGGTTACGGTACCACACGCCGGTGGCCCAGGACAGACCGCCCTGCGTGTACACGCTCCACGTGCGGTGGCGCAGCTCGCTGTTCAGGTCTCGCGGCGGCGTCAGGACGATGTCGCACGCGGTCCGCGCCTGCGACGGCGTGCCACCCTCAACGGTGGCCTGGTCCTGTGCTCCTCCCGGGCCGGTAGTCCGCGCCTGCATACCGCTCTCGCAGGTAGCCTGCGCCTGTGCGCCGACGGTGACGACCGCGGTGAGCAGCGCCGTCAGACACACTCTTGCCCATCGGCCGCCAAGCGGCCGGATGAGAGGTTTTGTTAGACTTTTGTTCATACTGCTTTTGAATTAGATATTGATGATTTGTATCATATGTTTATGGATTGATGTAACGCCTTGCTTGCCGCGCCGGGTTGTTATATTCAGCCCTGGCTTCCTTGGCTCCGGTCTGCCTGGCTTGCTGCCGTATTGTTTCATGATTCCGGTCAAGTTTCGTCATGAGTTGCCGCTGGGTTCATTGGTGATTCAAGGGATGTTCCTTCATCATCATATTCCGTCCTGTCTACAGTCTGTCCCTTTCAGCTGACTGGTTCCTTTCCGACTGGTTCATAATCACACGTGCTATCATTCGTGAAGATAAAGGAAAATCGCAAAAAAACAACCATTTGGGACAAAAAACTTCTCCAATCGGACATTTTGCTTCCGCCCCGGCTGCTCCAATCGGGTATAAATAAGGTTGTAAACACTTGATAATCAAGAAGACGCTATGAATATTCCGAATTCTTGTGAAAAATGGGGTGAAAGTGTTACCTTTCCGTGCCATTGTCTGGTGTTTAGGGGGCGAACTGCTGTGAAGAATAGGTGAAGGTGTTACAGTTCCGTGCCATTGTCTGTTGCTCGGGGAGCCGAACCGATAGACTTCCTCGCCGTTCGTCCGCCAATTTGTCCAAAGGTCAACGTTGCTCGGGGAGTCGAACCGGTAGACATCCTCGGTTCCTTACCAATTTTGTTTCCGGCAGTTAGACGTGACTCCACGGGCGGGAATCTGTGAGAAACACGCTTGCGGAGTCTCAAACGCTACTCCACGGGCGGCTTTTGGGCGGAAATCTCGCCCCTAGGAGCCACGTGTGGGTTCCGGACGCAAATCTGTCTTGGGGCAAGGGCTGGAAAACGGCGCTGACGGCGTTGCAGAAGGGATCGGCAGAGAAAGCAGGAAACAGAATCGCACAAGAAACACCGCCCAGGCCTTCCGGCGCGGGCTTTAGGCGCAATTCTGTCTTGGGACAAAGGCCGGAAAAAGGACTGTCTACCTACAACAGGGCCACTTCTTAAGCCTATCACCATCTTCCTTCTGCATGCTTGGATCCGCAAGCGATATCTGAAATAATACAAGGCTTTATCAGCACAATTTATTAAATTTGTAGTCTACTCGATGACTACGAATTAATAATTAAACAGATATTCTTATGAAAAGAGTGTTTCTTGTCCTTATGACAGCATTGCTGGCGCTGCCTTTCAACGCTGCTGCGAAGAGCGGCAAGCCCGCTGACATCAATGTGATTTCCTACAACATCCGCGTGGGGACAGCCAAAGACGGGACCAATTCTTGGGAATACCGTTATCCGGCTTCCGCTATGATGATCATGGATCAGAAGCCTGACATATTCGGCCTCCAGGAAGCCATGGACTTCCAGTTCAAGTTCCTTGAGGAGTACTGCCCGGGCTACAAAGGCGTCGGCGTGGGCCGCGAGGACGGAAAGCACAAGGGCGAGCACATGGCCATATTCTACAACAAGAAGGCGATCAAACTGATCAAATGGGGAACTTTCTGGCTTTCAGAGACTCCGGAAGAACCCTCAATGGGTTGGGACGCGGCATGTTTCCGTTCCGCGACCTGGGCGCTGATGAAGGACAAGGCCAGCGGCAAGAAGTTCTACTACGTCAACACGCATCTTGACCACATCGGCTGGGAGGCGCGCAAGAACGGACTTCAACTGATCGTGGACAGGATCGCAAGCATCAATCCGGAGAACTACCCGATGATCCTCACAGGAGACTTCAACATGAAGATTGACCGTCCGGAATTCGATGACCTCAAGAAGGTCATGCAAAACGCGCGCGAGGTGGCCGTCAAGACAGACCATCACAACACCTACAACGGGTGGGGCAAGGCTCCGGCGGACGAGATCATCGACTACATCTGGTTCAAGGGATTCAGCAGCTGCACTGAATATCAAACCATCACAAAGCCGTATATGGAAAGGACCTTCGTTTCTGACCACTATCCTATCAAGGCCACACTAATTTTTTAATGCCAATCGTTCCGCAAGAACATGAATATATTCAAAATGAAGAAGTTGATCACTATCACCGTGGCCGCCGCGCTGGCGGTTCCGGTTTTTGCCCAGGGAGCCTTGAAGCAGGATTCTCCTGAGCGTCACGGGATGAATCCGGAGAAACTCGCCCAAGTTGACAGAGTCATCAACGAAGCGATAACGGCCAAAGAGATTCCCGGAGCCGTGCTCTCTGTCGTCAGGGGGAACGACATCGTTTATCTGAAGGCCTACGGCAACAAGTCCGTGGTGCCGACGGTGGAGCCGATGACGACCGAAACGCTCTTCGACCTCGCCTCCGTCAGCAAATGCGTGGGCACGACGCTCGCCTTCATGCAGTTGATCGAGAACGGGTACGTACGCCTCACCGACAATGTGGACAGGTATATTCCCGACTTCAAGCCTTGGACCGACCCGGAAAGCGGCGAGACTGTGGACATCACGGTAAGGGACCTTCTGTCACACTCCTCCGGACTGACGCCTTACATCAACGCCGACACATTCGTCAAGGAATATGGCGGAAACAATCCAGAGAAGATGGAGTGGTACATCGCCACCAAGGTCAAGAGAAACTTCCGTCCCGGCACCGATTTCATGTACAGCTGCCTGAACTTCGTCACACTGCAACGGATCCTGGAAAGAGTCACCGGAGAAAAGCTTTATGAATATGCCCAAAAACATGTCTTCGATGTCCTCGGACTGACGCACACCTGCTATTTCCCGTTGATTTACACCCCCGCGGCCAGCAATTCCGCAGAATTGGCCGGGCTCTGCGCTCCGACAGAGGTACAGGCTGACGGTAAGCCGTTGGTGGCACAGGTTCACGACCCGATGGCCCGCAGGATAATGGGTGGTAATTCAGGCAACGCCGGAGTGTTCTCCAACGCCGAGGATCTCTCCGTCATCTGCTCCGCCATCATGAACGGTGGTGTCCTCGTGGACAAAAAGGGCAGGATCCTGGAATCCACAAGAATACTCAGCCCTCTGACAGTCAGGCTGATGGCCACAATCCCTCCACAGAACGATCCTTCAGTGGGCCGGGCCTTAGGCTGGGACAAGAAGAGCTCGCACAGCGGTCCACGCGGCGACCTTTTCAACCCTGAGACCACTATCATGCACACAGGCTACACCGGCACATCCATCGTGATCGACACCGAGACCAAGACAGCCATAATCCTGCTGACCCACCGCGTACATCCCGAAGACAAAGGCAGCGTAGGCCGCCTCCGCGCCCTCGTGGCCAACATCGTGGCCGGCTCCATCATTCAGAACGACTGAATATGACCGTTCACCGTCTCATAGGATCACCGCTTGCCGCCATCATCTTTTTGGTGACGGCAGGCACTGTCTCCGCCCAGACCCAGAAAGAACTTCTGGATGAGTTGGACAGAACGATTGAGGAGGCGGAATCCTATGTCTCGGCAAAAGAGGTACGCATAAAGACCATCGAAAACACTCTCCACTCACGTGGAGTCTCTCCTGAAAGACAGTACCGGATCTACGGTGAACTGTTCGATGAGTATCAGCCTTTTAATTATGGCAAGGCAGTAGAGACTCTTGATAAACAGATGGAGATAGCCATGCTTCTTGGCGACAAGAGCAAGCTGAATGATGTCTATCTCAAGGAAGCGATGCTGAACACGGCCGCCGGAGAGTTTCTGGAGGCCAGGAATGATCTGGCGCGGGTTGACACGACCATATTCACAAAAGAGCAGGAAATCGCTTACTGCAATGTCCAGCAACGGTTCTGGTTCGATTATGACGAGAACCAGAAAGGTGCTGACAAATCCATGCTTAGAAAAGTGGCGTATTACCGTGAGCGCCTGCTTGCCTTGGCGGACCCTTCGAGCAGCCTGAGCCGTTATGTGACAGTACGCAAGTACATCGATGAGAAGAACTTCGCCCAGGCGGACTTCATCAACAGGCACTCGCTCTCAAGAATGGATCCCGCAAGCCACGACTATGCTAACCTGGCATATTTCCAGGCAAGGATCTGCGAGAGCCTCAACCGCCGGGAGGAGATGAAGAACTGGTTCATCCGCTCCGCTATGGCGGACATCAAGACCGCCACCAAGGACAATGCCTCGCTGTTCAGTTTGGCGGACGCCCTGTTCAAGGACGGAGACTACGCGAGGGCTTTCAAATATTCAAGTTTCTCCCTTGAGGACGCGATCGCCTTCGACGCCAAACTGCGCCAATGGCAGATCTCCGCGATTCTTCCAGCCGTGCAGAAAAGCTACACGGACATCCAGCAGACCCATCAGAAAAAGACAAGGAATATGCTGGTGGCGATGTATGTGCTGGTGTTCCTGCTTTTAGGCGGCTCATTCGCATTGTTCAGGCTCTACCGGCGACAGATAGAATACAGCCGGAGAATCGCCGAGATGAACAAGGAGATCAAACAGAGTTCCGACACCCTGGCCGATTTCAACAAACGGCTCAAGAAGATGAACCGCGAGCTCAAGGAAGCCAACGCGGCGAAAGAGGAATATATCGGGCTGTTCCTCAGCATGTGCTCGAACTACATCGACAAGATGAAGGCCTATCAAAGCGGAGTGCGTAAACTGGCCTTGGCCGGCAATCTGGACAAGTTGATCGCCGAGACATCCTCGCCAAACAATGTCGAGAAGGAATTGAAGGAATTCTACAACATGTTCGACCAGGCGTTCCTGAAACTTTACCCGAAATTCGTGGAGCAGTTCAACGGACTTCTCCGTGAGGATGCGAGAATCGAACTCAAAAAGGGCAAGCTGCTGAACACCGAACTGCGGATCTTCGCCCTGATCCGGCTCGGAATCACCCAGTCATCCGACATCGCCTCCATGCTCCGTTACTCAGTCAACACCATCTACAACTACAGGGCTCAGATCAAGAATTCCGCCATCGGAGACAGGGACGATTTCGAGGAGAGAATCAAGGAAATCGGGAATTAAGTGGATGCATAATCAGGTGTTTTCGTACCAAAACAGCCACTAAATCCACTTTTCCATGACTATACATTTTTGCATAAATCACTAATAGTCAATAGCTAATTCCAAACTATCCTTTAACATACTTCCACTTAAACTATTTTAAAACGTTTAACGGCTTTTATAAAATCCACTATTTTCACCTTTTCTAAACCAAGAACATACTGATTAACAATTATTTAACTATTCAACAATTCTCTTCTCTCCCCTTTTTTCCTCTGAGATTTTTTATTTCTGATTCTCCTTGATATTTTTGTGGTGGAAAACCGCATAAAAAGCGTTATTACTATTAACATTATAAATACAAACCACAGAAACAATGAACATCAAAAGTCTAAAACAGATCGTTTTGACAGTCATCTGTCTTCTTGGGATCGGATCCGCGACCGCATGGTCACAATCCATCCATGTAAAAGGTACCGTCCTTGACGAGAACGGTGCAGGTTTCATTGGAGCCGGGGTCGTTCAGAAAGGTACCACGAACGGTACTATGACCGATGCCAACGGTAACTTCGAGATCAATGTCCCGCAAGGTGCCATCCTCCAGTTCTCTTTCATCAGCTATGTTCCGCAGGAGCTTCCGGCCACGCAGAACATGAAGGTGACCCTCGTTCCTGACACACAGACCATCGAAGAGACGGTCGTAATCGGTTACGGCGTTCAGAAAAAGAGCGTTGTCACCGCCGCCATCTCCAGCATCACCGCCGATGACCTCAAGATCCAGTCCCAGACAAGGGTTGACAATATGCTCCAGGGTATGTCCTCCGGAGTGCTCGTCACCCAAGGATCCGGATCTCCTGACGCTGGAGCGCAGGTCAGAGTCAGAGGTGTCGGAACAATCCACAATTCTGACCCGCTTTATATAGTGGATGGTATGCCGGCCGGCAGCATCGACTTCATCAACCCTAACGACATCGAGCGCATCGAGGTTCTGAAGGATGCCGCCTCCGGAGCCGTCTATGGAGCCCGCGCGGCCAACGGTGTCATCCTTGTCACCACAAAGAAGGGCAAGGAAGGCAAGACGCACGTAAGCTACGACTTCTCCTACGGTCTCCAGAACCCTTGGAGGAAGCCTGCCGTCCTGAACGCCACTGAATATGCGATTATGATGAACGAGGGGATGCTCAACGATGGCAAGGCCCCGATCTATGACGATCCATATTCATTGGGAGAGGGAACGGACTGGGTTGACGCGATATTCGACAAGAACTCGCCTATCGTGAAGCACGATGTCAACGTGTCCGGTGGAAACGGAAAGGTTGACTACAGCATTTCCGGTGGCTACCTTTCCAACAAGGGTACGATCGGAGGAAGTTTCGGCCGCTCCTATTATAACAGGGTGACCCTCAGGGAGAATGTAGGCGTCGTGATCTTCGACAAGACCGAGGAGCGTAACTGGCTGAACAAGCTTACGTTCCGCAACCAAATCTCCTATGCGCACATCCGTTCCGCGTCCATCTCCACGAACTCCGAGTATGGATCGCCTCTCGGCTCAGCCCTCGGAATGTCCCCTCTGGATCCAATCTACGCCGACGCGCAGGCTGAGGAGAAGTACAAGACCCTCTATCCGGAAGGCTATCCTTACATCATAAGGAACTCCGCCGGTGTGCCTTACTTTATCGCGGACGCAGGCGTTTACAACGAGCAGGCGAACCCTATCGCTATGCTTGATATGCCGGGCGGACGCAGCAGCACCGACAAGATCGTCGCCGGACTGAACACCGAGCTGAACCTCTTCGACGGACTCAAGTTCAGGAACTCCGTTTCTCTGGATCTCGCCTACGTTTATGGCCACAGCTACAGCAAGGAATATTTCCTCACATCCAAGTCCTACAAGTACGACACGATCACCAAGAAGGAAACCTACGACAAGGACGGCAACGTGAGCGTGACCGAAAAGATCAACTACGGCTCAAGCGCCTCACAGACAATGGATAGGTACTACACCTGGCAGGTCGAGAACGTCCTCGCCTACGACAAGACCTTCGGAAGGCACACGGTCAACGCCGTGCTCGGACAGTCAGCCCTGCGCAGCACTTCCGCCAACCTCGGCGCGAGCGCTAACGGTCTGATGTACCCTTACGACACCTGGAAGATTACCGTGAACAACACCCTCGGAAAGCAGGAGAACGGTGACCGCAACGGATGGGGCAGTTGGAACTCAATCCCTTACAGCCTTATCTCCTACTTCGGCCGTGTCTCCTACAACTTCGACGAGCGCTATATGGCCGAGGTTACCGTAAGACGTGACGCGTCCAGTCGCTTCGGTCCAAGCAACAAATGGGGAACATTCCCTTCATTCAGTTTGGGTTGGAACGCCAAGAACGAGAGCTTCCTCAAGAATATTCATTGGCTCTCGACCGCCAAGCTCCGTGGCTCGTGGGGTATCAACGGTAACGACAACATCGGAGACTTCACCTATGCGGTATATTCAAGCTCAGGCAACAACTATGTGTTCGGAGCTGGCGGAAACGGCTCCGAGATGATCTCCACGGGAGTCAAGCCAAGCGGACTCGCCAATCCTAACGTGAAGTGGGAGCAGTCCATCCAGACCGACCTTGGTGTTGACCTCGGATTCTTCGGCAACAAGCTGACAGCCACGATCGACTACTATAATAAGAAGACCTCCGGAATGCTTCTGTCAATGCCGGTTCCTGCCTACGCCGGAGACTCGGCTCCTACAGGAAACCTCGGAGATATGGTCAACAGCGGTGTCGAGATCGACCTTGGCTACAGGGGATACATCAGCGACTTCAACTACGGAGTCAAGCTGAACGCCTCCTACAACCACAATGAGCTGACCTACCTTGGCGATGACGCCACCTTCATCGGATGCTCCAGCCACAAGCTCGGAACCCTGACCAGAGGCGAGGTTGGAAAGCCGTTCCCGTTCTTCTACGGATGGAAGACCGACGGAGTGTTCCAGAACGCCGCCGAAGTCGCTGCCTACACCAATTCGGAAGGAGCGCTTCTGCAACCTAACGCACAGGCCGGAGACTTCCGCTTCGTGGATGTCAACGGTGACGGTGTCATCAACGACGACGACCGCACAAAGATCGGCAAGGGAATTCCTGACTGGACCCTCGGCCTTTCACTCAACCTCGAATGGAAGGGATTCGATTTCAGCATGTTGCTTCAGGGACAGTTCGGAGTCCAGGCGTTCAACGTCTCACGCCGTACCGACCTCTACTACATCAACCTGCCTAAGAATATTCTCAACAGGTGGACCGGAGAGGGCACCACAAACAGCTACCCACGTTTCGCCTTCAGTTCAGCCAACGAGAATTACAGGGCCTCAGACTACTGGGTTGAGGACGCTTCCTTCGTAAGGGCAAGGAACATGCAGTTCGGCTACACCCTTCCTGCCAAACTGACCAAGCACGTGGCGATCTCCAGACTGAGACTCTACGTTCAGGCCGAGAACCTCTTCACCCTCACCAAGTACACGGGATGCGATCCTGAAGTGACGGGAGGTAACTCAGGCTACGGCACGGAGGTAGGTATCGACCGTGGTGTCTATCCGCAGAACAGAACATTCACATTCGGTGTAAATGTCAACTTCTAAAATGAGATTCGAGATGAAAAAGATATTTTTCGCGCTTTGCGCCCTTTCAATCCTGACCGTTTCTTCCTGCTCCGAGGACTTTGTCACTCCGGAACACAACGCATCCGAGCCGATGGATGAATATTTCAACACGGAAGCCCATATGTTCCAAGGACTTACAGCGGCGTATGATCCGCTTGAGTGGTACGACTATTTCTACCAGTACGATGCCCTGCACCTTGTCTATGACATTATGGGCGACGACATCAACGCCGGCGGCTCCAACGAGGGCGACCAGCCGATCCTTGTGAAGACACACTTCTACACAGCGACTTCGACCGATGTCTGCAACCAGATGTGGACAATCTCATATTCAGGAATCAACCGTTGCTGCGTGGTCCTGGAGAATGTGGACAATGTTCCAGGGATGAGCGATGAGACCAAGGCTCTCTACAAGGCAGAGGCCACCGTGCTCAAGGCGTTCTATTACAACGTCCTGTGGAAGCTTTGGGGAAATGTTCCTTACTACGATGAGAACCTGAAGTCCCCTTATTTCACCGAGCAGCTCGGTCACGACGCCGTTTATGAGAAGATCGTCACCAACCTTGAGAACGTGTTCGAGATGAACGTCCTTCCTATGAAGGCTTCAGCCGGCAATGAGGGGCGTGTGACCCTTGCGATGGCTTATATGCTTTACACAGAGGCGGTTCTGTACCAGAACGACGAGTCAAGATACCAGAAAGCCCTCGGGTTTATGAAAGAGATCAAGCAGTCCGGCAACTACCGTCTGGTCGATGACTTCGCCGGAATCTGGACCGAGTCAGGCGAATGGTGCGCCGAGTCCATCTGGGAAATCAACTACATCTCAGAGGGTGGCGTGCGCTCTTGGGACGCGCCTATCGCTACCGGTGGCAACATATTCTCAGTCCTGACCGGAATCCCTTCACTCAAAGGAAGTTCCGACTTCATTGAAGGCTGGGGATTCGGCACTGTACGCAAGGCCGCTTACGATATGTACGATGAGACCGACATCCGCCGCGACGGTGGAATCCTCAACTTCGAGAAATACGCCGAGGAATCCGGAGCGTCCTACACCCCACGCTGGGAAGACAGCGGTTATTTCCTTCTCAAGTACATCGCCCGCGCCAACGGCAACCACGGCTACCTTGGTGACCCGAATATGAACCACGGCAACAACGAAAGGGTTTACCGCTACGCCGAGACCCTCCTCAACGCCGCCGAGCTCTCAGTCCTCCTTGGCCAGGATCCTTCTGAATATCTCAAGGAGATCCGTGACCGCGCGAAATGCCAGGACACCGGACTCACCCGCGATGACATCATCCATGAGCGCCACAAGGAGTTTGTCGGAGAAGGCAAGCGTTACTGGGACCTCGTCCGCACCGGAATGGCCGCGTCAGTCCTCAAGGCTTCCAACCACGAGTTCCGCCAGAACGACTGGACCGAGTCCAAGAAATACTGGCCGATCCCTCAGACCGAGCTTGACAAGGATCCTAACCTCGTACAGAACAACTACTAATCTTGAATGAATATGAAGACAACATTGAAATATCTCGCATTGTCGATGTCCGCCGCCCTTATGGCAGCCTGCTCGCCGGACTACATCACTCCGGATCAGGCGAAGCTTCCGCAAGCCGCTGACTTTGACGTGCAGGTGGAGGTGAACCAGGAGACCAACTACGTCACCTTCAATATGAACAACAACGGCATCGTGCCTGTCTGGATTGTCGGTGCCACAGATCCGATCGACAACGCGAACGGCTCGAAAGTGACCGGCAAGAACTACGCCTACACCGGGAACGGACTCCTGCTCCGTTTCCGTGACGAGGGCAAGCACACCGTCGAGGTCAAGGCCTACAACGCCCACGGAATCTCGGTCGGCTCGCAGATGGTGGAGTTCACTCTGAACAACACTTACCGTGATCCGTTCGACCCGGCACCTTACATCAAGGCGCTCAGCGACGGCTCCACCAAGACCTGGGAATGGAACCACACCGTGGCCGGGCACTTCGGATGCGGTCCGTTCGGCGGAACCGGAACCGAATGGTGGAGCGCCGGAGCCGAGGAGAAAAAGGACTGGAGCTTGTACGACGACAAGATCACCTTCGGAGCTGACGGTTCCTACATCTACGACCCGGGTGACGGCCAGCTTTACGTCAACGCCAATTCCGGAATCAAGTCTGAATATGCGACCGGAGAGGATTACCTTGTTCCTTGGGAGAAGACCACTGCGACATATTCAGTGGAAAGCAATTGGAACGACGCCGGTGTGGAGGAAATCTACATCACCCTTCCTAAGGGGACTCCGATGTCCTACGTCGCTGACCAGACAGAGCTTGACGATCCTCGTTACCTCGTCTTGGAGAGCAAGCCGGCGGATATGAAGAAATGCCTCAAGCTTGTGGCCAACCTCAAGACCTCAGGCAATCCGGACGGTATCGCTTGGCATTACGAGTTTGTCAAGGAAGGATCCGCCGGCGGAGATGTCACCGATCCTCTCTACGGCAAGACCAGCAAGACCTGGGTGCTTGATTCAGAGGCCAACGGACACATCGGATGCGGCCCAGACCAGGCGAATGCCGCTGGATGGTGGGCTGCCGGTCCTAACGAGAAGGCCGGATTCGGTCTCTACGATGATGAGATCACCTTCTACGCTGACGGCAAGTACGTCTTCAATCCTGGTGCGGATGGCAAGATCTACATCAACAAAGATGTCACCGCGATCGGCCCTGGGACAACCCAGAGCGAGGACTACGACATCGACTGGACCGTTCAGGAATCCACCTACACACTCAACGGGGACGTTCTCACCTTCCCAGAAGGAGTTGTGATCGGTTATGTGGCGAACAACGAGTCAGTTACGAACCCGACCTACGTCATCACCGAGAACACGGAGGACAAGCTCGTCATCGTGGCGAACTTCAGCGGAATCTCCTGGCAGTACATCTACAAGCCGAAACCGGATGTGTTCGACGTTGACGGCCCAGGAAACTTCTGGAAGAGCGCAAGCGTAAGTATGACCTACTGGTACTCCCCTTCCGACTGGTCAGGCGGACTGAATCCAGAGACCGAAACTCTTGAGAACAACGGACTTAAAGTCGTCATCCCTGAGGGAATCGGCGGAAACGAATGGCAGGGCCAGACCGTGTTCCACACCGACATCCCGATGTCAGCGTCCAAGACCTATGACTTCTGCGTGACCGTGGAGGCTGACCAGGACATCCCTGCGATGACGTTCAAGCTCGCCTGGGAAGGCAACGACAATGATCACGCGGCGTTCTATGTCAATGATTTCACGGTCGAGGCAGGCGAACCAGCTACCTTCAAGATGGAAAGTGTCGTGCCTGACGTTGACTACGACAAAGTCGTTCTCTTCGTTGACCTTGGCAGATGCACAGCCGGAACGACAGTCACATTGACTAAGATCTGCATGCAGGAGCATAAATAGTTTTGCGGATATATTCATTTCTGAATGAAACGTTTATTGCAATATTTAGCGTTCGGGTTGCTGTCGCTTTCGGCGGCAGCCCTTTCATCTTCGTCTTGCGGAGGAGCTTCATCCAATGATCCCGAAGTGGTTCCGGAACTCTCCACCGACAAGGAAGAACTGGCCGCTTCATACGAGGCCATTGAACTGACTGTCAACGTGACGGCCAACTGCGAATGGGGCGTGTCCTCCGGAGCTACCGACTGGTGTACGGTTTCCCCGAGCGGCGGGCTGTCCGGCAGCTCGACCGTAAAGGTTTCTCTCACAGAGAACTTCACGAGAGATGCCCGTGAGACCGTTCTGACCTTCCGTTTCGGTTCGGCAAGAAAGACCGTGAATGTGAAGCAGGAATGCAAGGAGGACGGAGTGAACATTCCGGCCGGCTACAAACTGGTCTGGCAGGACGAGTTCAACACAAGCGGCTCATCCACACCTGATTCCGACAAATGGTGGTACGAGACCGGAAGCAGTGGTTGGGGCAACAACGAGCTTCAGAACTATGTCGCTGACGGGATGTACAATGGCGTGAAGATCGCTGAGGTGTCAGATGGTACGCTCAAGATCACGGCCCAGAAGATCGGAGGCAAGGTCCAGTCTGTCAGGATGAACACCAAGGAATCCTGGACCTATGGCTATTTCGAGGCGCGGCTCAAACTCCCTAAGGGGAAGGGCACCTGGCCGGCGTTCTGGATGATGCCGAAGAACTATCATTCGTGGCCTGCGGACGGCGAGATCGACATTATGGAAGAGGTTGGCTACAATCCTGAATATGTCTCCTCAAGCATCCACTGCACGGCCTACAACCATCCTAAGAACACTCAGAAAACCCACGAGTTCCTTCTCAAGGGCGCGCAGTCAGAGTTCCATACCTACGCTCTGGAATGGACAGCCGAAAAGATGGACTTCATCTTTGACGGAGAGGTCCACCTGACGTTCAAGAATGACGGTAAGGGCAACTACGACACCTGGCCGTTCAACAATCCGTTCTACCTCAAGCTGAATCTGGCCTGGGGCGGCGACTGGGGCGGAGCGATGGGCGTTGATGAAAGCTGTCTGCCAGCCACTTACGAGATTGACTACGTGAGAGTGTTCCAAAAACAATAGCAAGATGAAGACCTTGTCCAGACTCTCACTTATGTTTCTTGTTCCCCTTACCGTCTTTTCCTGCGGCAAGGAGAGTAAGGAGTCCGTGGCCGAGTTCCACTCCATCACTCCGGTTCAGTCCTCTGTCACAATGGATGACGACGGCAACGCCACCGTGGAGTTTATGGTGGACGAGCCGGGATATTCATTCAACTACAATGTCGGCAGTCCGGACTGCGCCGTGTCGCTGAGGCGTCAGGGCGGAAGCGAGTCTGACATATTCAGAATTACAGGAATTTCGCCGACGGAGAGTGAGGGAACATATTCAGTGACAATCGCTGATCTTGGGGTCAGCGGCGACTGTGAGGAGAGCGTCCGGTTCGCGATGAGGCTGCCGCAGGGCACGATGGTATATTCCAAGCCGTTCATAATCAAGAGCAATGACTTCGACGGCAGGATAAAGGTCCGGACAGGGCTTCCGGTGGTTTACGTTGACACGGAAGACGAGAAGGAGGTCGTGTCCAAGGAGGACTATCTGAAAGCGGTCTTCAAGATAAACGGGATGGGCAGATTTGGTGATCTGGAAGAGGTGCCGTGCTCCGTCCGTGGACGTGGAAACACCACTTGGACCTGGCCCAAGAAGCCTTATCTGATCAAGTTTGACAAGAAGCAGTCCATCTTCGGGCTGCCTAAGCACAAACGGTGGATCCTTCTGGCCAACTTTATGGACAGGACACTGATGCGCAACCTGATAGCCTACAAAGTGGGTTCGATGACATCGCTGGACTGGACTCCGCACTGCCAGAGCGTGGAACTCGTGATGAACGGGAAGCACGTCGGCAACTATCTGCTGATCGAGCAGATCCGTGCGGACAGCAACCGTGTGCCTTGCGAGGACGGATTCCTTCTGGAATGCGACTTCCACTACGATAATGAGATCCAATGGATCCAGACTCCAGGAAAGTGCATGCAGATGCAGGACGGCATCCCTTTCGGAATAAAGTACCCGGACTACGATGATGGCCTCACCGGCCTGATGCTCAACGAAATCAAGGAATATGTCAGGACGGTTTCCGAGGTGATCTACGGCGAGAACTTCAAGGACGATTCTGAGGGCTATGCCAAATATCTGGATGTCAAGTCCTTCATTGACTATTGGATAGTTTTCGAGGTGATGATCAACCACGAATTAGGTAACCCGGGAAGCGTGTTCCTGCACAAGAGTGCGGACGGGAAGCTGACCGCCGGACCGATTTGGGATTTCGACTGGGGAACACTGTCATACAACGTCTCTCCCCGTGCCAGAACCGGTCTGGTAAACAGGGATTCCTTCTGGTACGCAAGGCTGTTCGATGATCCTGATTTCAAGGCCGCGGTCAAGTCCCGGTGGAATGAACTGCTTCCGCAGCTGAAGACAATTCCTGCCTTCATCGATGAGATGGAGAAAACGCTTCAGACCTCGGCTGAGCTGAATTTCAAGATGTGGGATCCGGCAGAGGACGCATCGCAGAACGGTGGTGTGATTGTCAACGGAGACGAGAGGATGACGTACAACGCAGCCGTGGAGAGATTGAAAAAGATTTACGAAGAACGATTGGAAATAATAAGCAAGAATCTGTAAATGAAAATATTAAAGTACTTGATAATGACAGCGGCATCCGCCTTGGCGATCTGCGGCTGCTCTGAGAAAGACGAGACTGAAAAGAAAATCGACGACCTTCTTTCGCGGATGACCCTGCACGAGAAGATCGGTCAGATGAACCAGCTTTCCGGCGGAGACTGGCTGACCGAGGCCGCCGAGAAAGGCGAGGTAGGTTCCATCCTCAACTGTGTGGATCCGGCTGAGATAAACAGGGTCCAGAAAGCCGCTGTCGAAAGAAGCCGGCTGGGAATTCCGATCCTTGTCAGCAGGGATGTCATCCACGGCTTCAAGACCATATTCCCGATTCCGCTTGGACTCGCGGCCACTTTTGATCCGGAATTGGTTGAGAGTGGCGCCCGTGTGGCAGCCGTCGAGGCCGCTTCCTGCGGAGTGAGATGGACATTCTCCCCGATGCTGGACATCTCAAGGGATCCACGCTGGGGCAGGATCGCCGAGAGTTCCGGAGAGGATCCGTACCTTGACGCCGTAATGGGCACCGCTATGGTCCGTGGCTATCAAGGCAATGGGGATTCAACCTCCATTGCCGCCTGCCTCAAGCATTTTGTAGGCTACGGGGCGACCGAAGGAGGCCGTGACTACAACACAGTCGAACTCTCCGAAAGGACTTTGCGCAATGTTTATTTCCCTGCGTTCCAGGCAGGTGTGGACGCCGGTGCGATGACCCTGATGACTTCGTTCAACACCATCGATGGAGTCCCTTCCACAGGCAACAAATGGCTGCTTCAGGACATATTGAGAGGAGAATGGGGATTCGACGGAATGATCGTGACCGACTGGAACTCTTCCGGCGAGATGATTATGCACGGATTCGCCAAGGATCTAAAGGACGCCACCGATCTGGCCGTCAACGCCGGAGTAGAGATGGATATGATGTCCTACGGCTACATATCCTTCATCGAGGAACTGGTCAAAGAAAAGAAAATCAGCGAGAAACAAATCGATGACGCTGTCAGAGACATCCTTCGCCTGAAGTTCCGCCTCGGGCTGTTCGACAATCCTTACGTCAAGGAGGAAGGCTCAGGAGATGTTCTCTACGCCCCGTCACATCTGGAGGCCGCCAAGCAAAGCGCCATTGAATCAGCCATCCTTCTGAAGAACGACAACGCGGCTCTTCCTTTGAAGGATGCCAAGACTCTGCTCGTGACCGGTCCTTTGGCCGACGCTCCTTACGAACAGATGGGCACTTGGGCCTTTGACGGGGACGAGACTCATTCCGTCACCCCTCTGGCAGCTCTCAAAAAGGATTACAACGTGATCTACGAACCGGGGACCGCCTTCAGCCGCGACAGAAGCATTGCAGGAATCGCTAAGGCAAAGGCCGCCGCGTCAAGGGCAGACGCCATCGTGGTGTTCGCCGGAGAAGAGGCGATCCTCTCAGGCGAGGCGCACTGCCTGTCCGACCTGAATCTTCAAGGTGCTCAGAGCGAGCTGATAGCGGCAATGCGGCAGACCGGCAAAAAGGTCATCGTGGTCGTGATGGCCGGCAGGCCTCTGACCATCGGCCGCGACCTGGAGAACTGTGACGCGATGCTTTATTCGTTCCATCCCGGCACAATGGGTGGCGAGGCGATCGCCGACCTCCTGAGCGGAAAGGCCGTTCCGTCCGGAAAGACTCCTGTCACCTTCCTAAAGACCGTCGGCCAGGCTCCGATGTACTACAACCACCTCAACACCGGCCGTCCGAACACCGGCACCGAGACCCTCCTGATGGACCTTCCTCTCAAAGCCGGCCAAACCTCCAACGGCTGCACCTCCTACTACCTCGACAGCGGCTACGGCCCGCTCTTCCCGTTCGGCTACGGCCTGAGCTACACCACCTTTGAATATTCCGACATAGCCCTCGACAGCCGTGAATATACCGCCGCCGACACGATCAAGGTCAAATTCACCCTGAAGAACAGCGGAGAATATGCCGGCATTGAGGTCGCACAGCTCTACGTTCGTGACCTCGTCGGATCCATCGCCCGCCCTGTCAAGGAACTCAAAGGTTTCCAAAGGGTTGCGTTGAACGCCGGCGAATCAAAGGTCGTAGATTTCTCGCTTCCTGTCTCCGCCCTCGCCTTCTGGAACATCAACAATGAATATATTGTCGAGTCCGGTGATTTCCAACTCTGGGTAGCCACCGACTCCGCCTCCGGCGAGCCTGTCGGATTCACTGTCAGATAGTCTGGAATCTATAGGTTTCTCAGGCAAATAGTCTTGTCATTTAGATTATGTCTTTGTTGGCCAATTACCACAAAGACATAATCTAATTCTTATCACCCACGGCACTAAAACCGGAATAATCGCATAGAATCTGTTTTGGGTTGTTTGAAATGTTCTTTGATGTGAAAAATCTTCAAAAACAGCTTCTTAGTCCTGTCTCAAAGTCTCAATCCTCTCCGGAGACAGCCCTGTGGCAATCCCAATCTGTTCAACCGGAATGCCTAACGACAGCATAGACTTAGCGACTTTCTCTATACCTTTCTCTATACCCTTCTCTATACCCTTCTCTATACCCTTCTCAACGCCTTCCGCCGTGCCTTGCTCGACACCGGCCTTAAAGCCTTTGCGGTAGCCCTGCTGCTCGGCACCTTTGATGTACGGGTGCATCTCTTTCTCTGTCATCATATCGCTGAAATAGTTGTCAATCTCCTGGTCGTCAAGGCCGCTGACACGCATCGCCCGCTCCAACCTCTCAAACTCTGCGTCTTTCTCCGACCTCGACTTCGCAAATATAGCGAAATTTCTGAATATCCGGCACCATGCTGCCACAGGACTGTCATATTCATCAGTGTAGCGCATTATCCTCGGCAACTCCAACAGATAGAACGACATCCGGTCTCCGAACGGCTCGGCCGTCTCGATCTCACGCAGTCTGTAATGGTACAGGATCTTTCCCTCCGGCGAGTTCGGATGCTCGTCCTCGTAGTTCATAATACAAATGACCTTGACGGGCGCAAGGACATATTCCTCATCCCCGCGCTTCACCTGTCTGGTCACCAGCCTTGAGCCGTAGAAGAGCAGACGGTCGCGCTGGTCGAAACGCGAAGCCTTCTGCATCTCGACCAGAATCGTCCCGCCCGGCGTCCGGCAAAGAAGGTCGAAGAGTATCCTCTTGTCCTGCGAAGACATCTCCGTCAGTTCCGTGTTCCGGAACTCGACCGACATGATATCCTCCTGAAGGATGTCATTGAGGAGCCGGACAAGCAATGCCGGGTGGTTCTGGAACAGATACTTGAACGCCCAGTCGCAGGTCAGGTCAAGATACTCCGGCGTGGCGAGCCGCTGTGCGTAGGAATCTTTCTCCTCGTCGGTCATCCCGATGAACCGCCCGTCGTTCTCAATCAGCCTACGGCAGTGGCGGTAGCGTTTAAGGTACTGCTCCTCCTCCGATGCGGCGACCGGGCAGTCAGTGGCTTCCTCCGCGGCTTTACAACCTGTGGTCTCCTTGTTAATAACCTCCACCTGTTCAATGGCATGTTGGCCATTCAAGTCTCGTCCAACAATCTCGTGGTCCATTGCCTCACGTTCAATGATGCCCTGTTCAAAGGCCCCCTGATCAATGGACCGCTGTTCAATGGATCGCTGTTCAATGGTCTCTTGGTTAATGGTCTCTTGGTTAATGGTAGTATGGTCATCGGCCTTCCGCCTGACGGCCTCGTTTCTCTCTGAAGTCTCCATAGTTGAAGTGAATCATGTCTGTTTGTCAAAATGTCCCGCGATTCCTCCCGGAACACGACCGCAAGTTAGGCAATCTCAACGAAAGGTAACAGAAAGAAACATATAGAATTCATAAAAAACAGAAATTTCTTGGTTTTTACCCCAGAAGAAACCACTCCTTGAGGCGCACAGTCTCCGCTCAAAGCTCTCGGCAAGGCGCTCAACCCGACAAGTCACCTCGGCAATCTGAACAAGTTAACCTATCACATTGTAACATCTAAATGTTGTATAAAACTAAAAAAATAATTGTATCTTTGTCGTATCACATACAGCACGATACGATTATGCCTGTTCAGAAGTACGAGGTGAGCTTGTCTGCAGAGGAGCGCAAACAACTGACCAAGATTGTGAAGTCCGGCAATATGCCGGCGAGAACCATCCTGCGAGCCAACATCCTTCTTGCGGTGGACAGGAATGGGAAACAGCTTATGACTGTGCAAGAGGCTGCCATAGCCTTCAACACGTCTGCCACTACAGTCCAGAACGTCAGGGCTCGTTATGGGGAGAAGGGATTCGACGCAACCATCCAGCGAAAGAAACGGGAGACACCGCCAGTAGAGGCCAAGGTTACCGGAGACGTCGAGGCTCATATCATAGCTCTCGCCTGCGGAGATCCTCCCAAGGGATATGCCAAGTGGACGCTTCGTCTTCTTGCCGACAGGTCGGTCAAACTGGGGTATGTAGAATCTATATCTCATACGCAGGTCGGCCGCATTCTAAAAAAAACGAGTACAGGCCTCATCTGAAGAAGTGCTGGTGCATACCAGCCAGCCATAACGCGGCTTTCGTCGCAGCGATGGAGGACATCCTCGAGGTGTACAGCCGTCCATATGATGCCAAACACCCTGTCGTATGTATGGACGAGAAACCTGCTCAGCTTCTGGCAGAAGCAAGAGATTGCTTTACTTCCATCAGTACAGGTGTACGATACAAGGACAACGAATATGTGAGGAATCCGCAGCACCTGCAGTATCTTCCTTGCTAATATAGCAATATTTTCGTAGATGACAACACCTGTGATGGTGGCACTGGGGCAAAGTGGATACGTGAAATGCGTGGAGGATTAGGTAATGATATTCAATGCATTAATGAAATGCCTTTGGGTTGATTCGACTAAAGGCGAGGCGGCTTTTAACTGATATTCAAGAAGTTAGACATCACCCATTGAGAATGAGGGCGTGGCAGATAAATAACTGGTAATCAAGGACAAAAGCACTTGCCTACTGGTTGGAACCGCACCAGGAATAACATCATAAGCCTAAATATCAACCAGTTAAATGCCACGAGCCCGCCCCACCACCACATACCACCACCTTAACGTTCGCCACCACACACCGCTTTTCTTCACACGCCCTTACCTTGCCAGGCTTCCGCACAACAGCGATAAGAATCCCCAACACAAACGGGAGAATCCCCCTGTTTTCTACCGCGCACAAATTATATCATAAAATGATAAAATGTCACATTGGTATCATAAGATATTGTGAATATGATAAATCCATTCATCACTACCGGTTATGACGGTGCCAAATACTTTTGCGACAGGGTCAAAGAAACAGGGGTCTATCAAGTCTTCGACCTGTTTCTGGATATCTGAATCCGAGAGCGTTATTTAAGGTAATCTCTCTTACAGGCAGACCTCGAAGTTACGGCATGGCCGGAGCGAGGATCTCGGCGATGGCGGAGGTTTCGATGAGGAAACCGTCGTGGCCGTAGGGGGTCTCGATCTGTTGGTAGCGGGAGCCAGGGATGAGTTCCGAAAGGGGACGCATATCCTCGGGCGGGAAAAGCTCATCGGAAGACATACAGATGAAGGTGCAGTCCGTCTTGATTTGGGACAGAGCGGCGGCGACACCTCCACGGCCACGTCCTACGTTGTTGCTGTCAACCTCGTCACAGACATATAGATAGGAATATGCATCCCAATCCTTGACGAACTTGGAGGTCTGGTGACGGTAATATGAGCCGACCTTGCCGGCGAAGATGGTGTCGTCACTGTCCTCGTTCTGCTTGAAGAGGCCCTCCTCACAGCGATATGTCAGCAGGGCGATCGCGCGGGCAGCCTTGAGGCCTTCCATACCGCCGTTAAGGTCACGATGCTCCTTGAAGGTCGGATCAGCCAGAAGAGCCATGCGGCTGGCGGCGTTGAATCCGGCGAGCCAAGGGGTCACGCGGGCACCGGTGGCGATGAAGAATATCTTTACGAATATGCCGGGACGCATCACGGCCCATTCAAAGGACATGAATCCGCCCATCGAAGTACCGACCAGCATATCTATTTTCTCTATTCCAAGATGCTGACGAAGAAGATCAAAGGCTCGTACAGTGTCGCGCACGGTCACTCTGGGGAATTCGAAATAGTAGGGCTTGCCGGTTTTCGGATTGGTTGACGCCGGGCTTGACGAACCGCAGGCCGAACCAAGGACGTTGGCGCAGATGACGAAATATTTCCCGGTGTCGATCAGTTTGCCGGGACCTACCAGAGCTGGCCACCAACTTCCCTCCGGATCAGAATCCGCGGTGAGGGCGTGGCATAGCCAGATCACTTTCTTGTCCGGTGAATATCCAAACGGCGATGTGTGGTAGGCAACCTCCAGATTGTCAATGCTTCCGCCGGACTCAAACTCGAACTTTCCTTCAATCTTATAGATGTGCTTGATCATTGTCTTTCAATGGTGTGAATGAATATCCTTTACGACGCAACTCCCTGATCAGCCCAGGCAGTTTGTCGTAGAACTTGTCAGTCCTGGCCGGATCCGTTCCGAAATGGATCAGCATGATGTGGCCGTTCAGACCATTGGGATCCGTCCTTTCATATTCCCAAATCCTGCCGAGAATCTCCTTGCTGCTGAAATAACGCTTCATTTCGGGGGTGGTGTAGTCGCCGTTGGTGAGGGTTCCGGGGGTGTAGTTGATGACCTGCAATCCAAGCTGTCTGGCCCAGGAGGAGATTGTCGCATTGTAGTGCTCGTACGGCGGGATGAAATACGGTGCATTCGTGATGCCGAACTCCCGCAACACCTTGTAGCTCTTGAATATGTCCTCTTCAAATTCTTGTTTTGTCACCAGAAGTGAGTCACGGTTGCCCCAAGGGGCGTAGAGCAGGTGGCCATAGGAGTGGCTTCCGACGTAGTGTCCTTCGGCGACAAGTCGGCGAACCACATCCGGATACATCTCGAAGAACTCTCCAGTGAAGAAAAATCCGCCTTTGATGTTGTACTTTCTCAATGTCGAGATGATTCTTTCCGCTCCGTCGGCCTTGTCGGCTGCGGTGAACACAAAGTCTATGTGCTTGACCGAGGGGTCGGTTCTGATTATTCCGCCGTCTTGGTAGATGTTATTGTCGGTTTGAGTCGTAAGGTGGGCGGCGGTAGCACTCCCTTCACGCTGGTAGTAGGACAGCGGGAAAGTCAGCGAAGCCGTGCCGTCCATTGTCGGCTCATTTGTGGAATAGTCGTGCGTGCTGTCGTGGTAAACAAGATCACCAGGCTGGAATTCCTCGTAGTTGATACCGCCATCGGTGCGGATTCCAAGAAGGCTGCCGAATATCGTCGCATAGACAGGGCCGTCAACCAGACCGCCGGTGGTGTTGCCCATCTTGTAATTGATGATGAACGAATGAGGCTGCGTCGGGAATATTCCACCTTTCGGAAGCTCCACAATCATGCTCACGCCCCATGGATTGCAACCCAGAAGCCAGTCACGCAGAGCACCTTCCATCTCCTGATAGGTCGTGTCACCGGTCAGTTCACGGTAAAGGATGCACTGGGTCAGCATCGCCGAGGTCAGATTGTTCGAGCACCATATTCCCGGAATGCCGAACATAAACGGATGATCCTTGCCGCGCTCATAGACACGCTGGATGCCCGAACGGATGTTCCTTATGAACTCCGCCGAGACCTTGCCGCCGAAGTTCTTCGCGATGCGGTAATGTCCCATATTCATGAAAGGATACCACTGGTAGTGGCGGGCGCTGTCGGCCCCCATCCATGGGGTCACCGGCTCGCGGCGGGCATATTCAATGGCCTCCGTCCGGTACTTCTTGTCGCCGGTGCGGCGGTACATCTCGTAGGCGGCCAACTCCATATCATCCACCCAGTTATCCTCCTCGTAGATGTAAGGGGAAACCACCGAGGCGGTCTGGCAGACACCTGGCTTGGCTACTCCGGCATCGTAGGCGGCCTGCGCCTTGGCACCTATCTTCTCCGCAAACTCAGGATAGAAAGGCTTCAGGATCTCTGCGCCAAAGGCGAAGTCCGAAGCGAACTTTCCTGCGGTGCTGGCCACTCCGGTCGTCTTGTTCTTGTCCCCACGCTTGCCTCTCTGCTGAGGCTCACCGGAGCAGAACCACACCGGCCTGTACTCGCCTTTTCCCCAACCATAGTCAGCCTGGTCGTCATTCGGGACACGCATTCCGACATGGTCACGGTCATCCGCGATCTGATTGTACATCTCACCCGGCTCAGGGTTCATCTTGTCAAGCCATTTGAGTCCCCAGTAAATCTCATCTATGATGTCAGGAATCCCGTTCCGACCCGGCGTTCCGTCAGCCAGATGGTTGTCCGAGAACGCCTCCGGATTGCTCTGATAGGCGAACATCATCTGGTAAATCGCGTTGGCTGAGGTGGTTGTGTACTGGAGGCAGTCCGAAGCGTCGTGCCAACCTCCGGTCACGTCAAGGAAAGTGCTGTCTTTCTTAGGATCCGGATGCCCGACGATGATTCCGTCCTTGCGATGACAACTGTCTTTGAAGAAAGGGTTCCAGCCGCAACGCTGCTGACGCATATAGTTCAGCACAAAATCGGCCGCTCCGTCATAAACCTTAGGATTTATCGGGAATATCTCCGAGCGGGTCTCGCCTCCTGATGACAATACCTTAATATAATAGGCACCGTCGGTCTTCAAGGCACTGAAATCCAGGCGGCAGGTCATCCTCATCTGCCCAAGCGCGCCCGTCGGCCTCACGGCGTCAGACCTCCAGACGGCCTCACCGGCAAAGGCATCAACCAACTCGAAACCATTGACCTGGACAGCCTCATTACTCATAAAGACCGCCACCTTGGTGGCCTCCGGCAGATAGCCTATCTGGTTGATTCTGACCCAAGATCCGGCGAAAGTCTGGACGGCGGCCAAAGCCAGGAGCGCGATGGAAACCAATCTTTTCATTATCCTGTGGTTTATGCGATTCTTTTCAAAAAATTAATGAATATATTCTTAAAGACGCAAATTTAGGAAAAATAGCCGTCCAAAATGTAGAAAATGCTTACTTTTGTGTAAATAGAACTGCATAATGGAATATTCCAATATAAGAATAGGCAACGGTTACGATGTGCACGCCCTCAAGGAGGGACTGCCGATGTGGCTCTGCGGAGTCAGGATCGAGAGCGAGACAGGATTCGTGGCGCATTCCGACGGGGATGTGGCCATACACGCGCTGTGCGACGCTCTTCTCGGAGCGGCCGCTCTCGGGGACATAGGACTACATTTCCCGGACAACGACGACAGATGGAAAGGCGTTGACAGCAAACTGCTTCTGAAAGAAGTGATGTCGATGGTAAGGGCCAAAGGCTATGAGCTCGGCAACGCGGACATCACGATAGCTCTACAGGCTCCGAAACTGCGCCCGCACATAGACGCGATGCGTTCCAAGCTCGCGGAAGTGATTGGAACAGACATCGACAACATCTCGGTAAAGGCCACGACCACAGAACGTCTCGGCTTCGTCGGCAGGAAGGAAGGCTGCGAGGTCTGGGCCACAGTTCTCATATTCAAAATTTGAATAATCCAATCATGATGACTGATTTCAATGAATAATGAAATAAAGTTATCGTGATTTGCCTTCAAAAGCTTACTTTTGCATATAATACCCTATTGATAGCACAATATGAGCCCTTTATCAGTAATAATCACAGTTCTGGCGTACTTTGCCGTGATGTTCACGGTGTCTTGGATCTCGTCGCGTAACGCGGACAACGCAGGATTCTTCAACGGGGGACGCAAGGCTCCGTGGTGGATCGTGGCGATCGCGATGCTCGGTGCGCCGATGTCCGGAGTCACATACGTCTCTGTGCCGGGAATGGTCGGCGTGGGAGGCACGGCGATGGGTTATCTACAGATGGTGCTCGGATTCTTTGTCGGCTACATCATCATCGCCTTCGTCCTCACACCTATATTCTTCAAGATGAATATGGTGTCGATCTACCAATATCTTGACGACCGGTTCGGAGTCTCCTCGCACAAGACGGGAGCATGGTTCTTCTTCATTTCCAAGATTTTGGGAGCCGCGGTCAGACTATTCCTCGTCTGCGTGACGCTCCAGTTGATGATTTTCGAGCCGCTTGGGCTGCCATTCATCCTGAACGTGATCGTCTCCGTGGCCATCGTGCTGCTGTACACGTTCCGTGGCGGGGTGAAATCCGTGATCTGGACGGACACTTTGAAGACAGTCTGCATGATTGTCTCCATCGTGCTGGCGATCGTGTTCATCGCCAAGGATTTGGGACTGAGTTTCTCCGGCATGGTACAGACGGTGCGTGAGAGTTCATATTCAAAGATGTTCTTCTTCGATGATGTGAACCACCCTGAATATTTCTGGAAGCAGTTCCTGGCGGGCGTGTTCACCGTGATCGCGATGACTGGTCTGGACCAGGATATGATGCAGCGCACGCTGAGCAGCCGCAACGCCAAGGATTCGCAGAAGAACCTCATTACCAGCGGTTTGTTGCAGATTCCAGTGATATTCCTGTTCCTCTGCCTGGGGGTGCTTTTGTACATATTCGCAGGTCAGAAGGGCATCTCCGAGGTTGGCGACACGCTGTTCCCGGCCGTTGCGACAGGTGGCTATCTGCCTGCGATTGTGGGCGTGCTGTTCGTGATCGGGCTTGTGTCGTGCGCGTTCGCGGCGGGTGGTTCGGCTCTGACAGCGCTGACCACGTCGTTCACGGTGGACATCATAGGCACCAAGGGAAAGAGCGAGGAGCAGGTGACCTCTGTCAGGAAGAAGGTGCATCTGCTGATGGCGTTCATGATGGGAGTGGTGATCTTTGTCTTCTATCTGCTGAACACGAAATCGGCCATTGACGCGGTTTACAAGCTTGCGAGCTACACTTACGGGCCGATCCTGGGAATGTTCGCGTTCGGGATATTCTCGAAAAGGAAGGTCAACGACAAGTGGGTGCCGCTGGTGGCCGTCATCGCGCCGGTGCTTTGCTTCATTCTGCAGAGCAACTCCGAAAGGTGGTTCGGTGGGTACAAATTCAGCTATGAGCTGCTTCTTTTCAACGCTTTGTTCACGATTTTGGGACTTTGTCTGCTAATTCGAAGAAAAAAGTCGAATTAATTTTGTCAATTCAGGATAAAGTTCTATTTTTGCAGTCCAGTTGCGAAGAAACGCAGCGCATCATTGAGATATGGTGTAATGGTAGCACTACAGATTCTGGCTCTGTCAGTGAGGGTTCGAATCCTTCTATCTCAACTAATAGTCCGGCTCTGGCCGGTTTTTTATGGCTCTTGCCAGGAATGGCGGGGTAGCTCAGCTGGTTAGAGCGTCGGATTCATAATCCGGAGGTCGTGGGATCATGCCCCACTCCCGCTACAAACAAAGAAACTAATTAAGACGATAATGGCGAACGCATTTCACTATTCCATCGGAAGGAAGTTCATCCAGGCTGTCAGCGGAGCATTTCTTATAATCTTCCTGCTGCTTCACGTGACTATTAACCTGTTCTCCGTCATTGACTCTTTCACAGGCAACTACAACGGGCTTGACGGCCTTTTCCAGAAAGGCTGCGATTTCATGGCTCTGCCTATCGTGACCATCATGGTTCCGGTTCTTGCCGCTGGTTTCATCATCCACATCATCTACGGATGCTGGCTTACTTGGAAGAACATCAAGGCTCGTGGCGGCTACAAGCGCTATGAGGCTTCAAGCGTCGCTGCCGCCGACTCCTGGTCAGCAAAGAATATGTTCGTGCTTGGCATCATCATTCTCGGCATCCTTGCATTCCATCTTACCCACTTCTGGGCCAAGATGCAGCTTGCGATGTTCACCGGCGCCGAGGAGGGCAACCCTTACGAACTTCTCAATCTCACTTTCGGACGATGGTGGGTGCTGGCATTGTACCTTGTCTGGTTCGTGGCTGTATGGTTCCACCTTTGCCACGGTTTCTGGAGCATGTTCCAGACAGTTGGCTGGAACAACCAGACCTGGTTCAAGAGACTGAAAGTGATCGGCATCGTGGTCGCCACGCTGATCTTCCTTGGCTTTGCGGCTGTTGGCATCAACGCATTCCTTCAGGCAAACGCTTTGATTTAGTCAAGGATTAAAAATGAAAATTCAAGGGCGACCGTGTTCGGTCGCCCTTATTTGTTATACGCCACCAGGTCGTTGAACCAAGAATCCGGCCTCTGAGCCCCACTTCCGGTCACTGAGCCTGTCGAAGTGACCATATAAAAACAGGACAACAAATAAGCCACTTCGACGCTTCGACATGCCCAGCGACCAAAGCGTCAAAAATCAGACAAATTGATTTATAAATAATAGTTAACATTTAAAAACGAACTGAAATGAGACAGAAAAAGTTCCTGCTCCCAGAGAGCGAAATCCCGACAGCATGGTTCAACATGCAGGCAGTCATGCCCAACAAGCCTATGCCAATCCTCAATCCGGTCACACACGAGGCCTTGAAGCCCGAGGATCTCTACCCGATCTTCTGCAAGGCCTGCGCCGACCAGGAACTCAACACAACTGACGAGTGGATCCCGATCCCCGAGCCGGTACGCGAGCAGTACGCCGGCTACAGATGCACTCCGCTTGTGAGAGCCTACGATCTTGAGGCCGCCCTCGGCACTCCTGCCCACATCTATTTCAAGAATGAGAGCGTCTCCCCTGCCGGCTCCCACAAACTGAACTCCGCCTTGGCCCAGGCCTACTACGCCAAGGAGCAGGGCATCACCAACATCACCACCGAGACCGGTGCCGGCCAGTGGGGCGGCGCGCTCTCCTATGCCACCAAGAAGTTCGGCATCGAATGCGCCGTCTACATGGTCAAGGTCAGCTACCAGCAGAAGCCTTACAGAAGGTCGATCATGCAGACTTTCGGAGCAGCCATAACTCCTTCACCGTCAATGTCCACCAGAGCGGGCAAAGACATCATCACCGCCAATCCCAACGACCAGGGATCACTTGGATGCGCGATCTCCGAGGCCATCGAGCTTGCCGTAAGCACCCCGAACTGCAAGTATGCCCTCGGCTCCGTCCTCAACCATGTCTGCCTGCATCAGACCGTCATAGGACTGGAAGCCGAAAAGCAGATGGAGATGACCGGGGAATATCCTGACATCGTGGTGGCCTGCTTCGGCGGCGGCTCCAACTTCAGCGGCATCGCCTACCCTTTCATGAGGCATAATATTCAGGAAGGGAAGAAGACCCGCTTCATCGCCGCGGAACCATATTCCTGCCCGAAACTCACAAGAGGCAAGTTTGAATATGACTTCGGCGACGAGGCCGGCATGACTCCGCTGCTTCCGATGTACACCCTCGGCCACGATTTCAAGCCGGCAACCATCCATGCCGGCGGCCTTCGCTACCACGGAGCGGGTGTGATCCTGTCCCAGCTGATGAAGGACGGCTACATGGAAGCTGTTGACATCGAGCAGCTTGATGCCTTCAAGGCCGGAATCCTCTTCGCCCAGACCGAGGGCATAATCCCTGCACCGGAATCCTGCCACGCCATCGCCGCCACAGTGAACGAAGCCCTCAAGTGCAAGGAAACCGGCGAGAAGAAGACCATCCTCTTCAACCTGTCCGGACACGGTTTCGTGGACATGAGCTCCTACGACCAGTACCTCTCCGGCGAGATGCAGAACTTCCACGTCACCGACGCCGAACTCGCCAAGTACATCAAATCCGCCGACGCGCTGAACAAGTAATCACCAAAGCGCGGGCGCACCTTGAAGCCCGTGGCGGATAACTCGTTGATTTTCAAGCAAGAGAGCGATGTTCTATAGTCCAAAGAGACCATAGAGCATTGCTCTTTAAATTTATTATCAATCACTTACGCGCCACGGCAAAAAAATTGGATTCGCAAATCAAGCAACCACCTTGCCGAACAAAACGAGAATAATACTCGTTCTAACATTTGTATTCTTACAAATTTATGCCTAAATTGCGTATGTTATAAAACATTTTATAAAAAATCATTCTCAATAAATTGAAGACCCTTACATAAACACTCATATGACTAATTAGCTTTATTTTAATAAATAACAACCATGAACCACATTATCAAACTCTTCATTTCACTGACGTTTGCCTGTGTAGTTTCCTGCGCTAAGGACAGTTTTGAATTAGCCCAAAGCGGGAAGGAGGATGGGAGCTCCGTCCTGGGCGCAGAAAATCAAGTGGCTACAAAAAGTGCGATAACGGATGTTACCTCCACGGTCAAAAGTCGAAAGGTCTTGGCAAGTGACGTGCCTACCATTCTTAAAAACCTGCTTGGCATAAATGAGGTACGGAGCAGCAAGCGCTATTCGCTCAACACCATCCAGAAAAACGGAAATCCGATGCTTCATATTGTCAACTATGACGAGGGAGGCTGGGCGATCATCGCCGGAAACGAAAGGGAGAAGAATCAGATTCTTGCCATGAGCGATGTCGGACATTTCGATCCTGACAACATCACAAATTCCAATGTGGCGTTCTGGTTCGCGATGCAACTCGAAGAAATGAAGAATGTCGAATTTGAGGATGACGTAGTGGCTAATATGAATGACAACGGTGATGTGTCAGTAAATTCAATTCCGCCATTCGATGATGAATATGTTTGGGTAAGGCTTCCGTTGGAACCGATAGTGACGACAACCATTGAAGAAGTAGGGCATCTATTGACAACTAAATGGGGACAAAGGGATCCTTGGAACTACAAATGCCCACCTTTCGACGATCAAAAAGCCCCAACGGGCTGTGTGGCCGTAGCTGTGGCGCAATTACTGTACTACTACCATTTCCACCTGGGCGTTCCAAGCGGTCTCTACCATAGCATCGTTCCGACATTCATCCCAAATGGCAATTATTACACATCAAGTGTGACAAGATCCGATTACCATGCCAACTCAAGCAGATGGGAAGAAATGGCTAAGACATACCGCTCGCAATGTGCTTCTACCGATTATGTCGGAGATCTAATGATTGATATTGGAGAAAGAGTGGGCATAAAATATGGCGAGGATGGCAGCGGGGCCGCATTTGACGATTACAAAAATGTATTCTCATTGTATGGACTTTCAAGTAATGCCATTGATTATAATTCAGACAAACTCATATCCTCTCTGAATGACAATAAACCAGTATTAATCTCCTCAAGAAGAGAAAAATTGAAAGCGGTACAATCAGAAAGAAAAAAAGATACAGAAGGGCATTCGTGGGTGATTGATGGCTACAAACGTTACTGCACAATAACAGACAGGCCATACAAATGGGTCATCATGCCCCCTGATTCGTTATCATTTTACAACAACATAAACTATGACTATGTGCTCACTGTTGAAGAGAAGGAATGGCGCTTTCCAGATGTGTACGAAAATCAGATTGATCATTCGTATTCGTACAGATACGATTATTATCTAAAAATGAATTGGGGATACAATGGTTTATATGATAACAATGACTATGATATAGGATCATATTCTTGGATAACTGATGGAAATCCATTCTGTGAGAAAACAAAGATGATTTATGATTTCAAACCAAGTAACTAATAAACCGCATGATGAAAAATAAACTATATCTTATACTATTGATAATACTGGGGATACTGCCCTCCTGCATTGAGTACGTCAACATGGACAGCAGGGAGGAGATGCCGGTGGTGGTGAACTGTGTGCTGACGAGGGACACGGTGCAGACGCTGAGGCTTTATCGGATGAGAGTGCTGTCTGAGACCGGGAATGTTCCGGTCGAAGGTGCGACTGTTTTTTTGCAGGGGAAGGACAATAACGGAAAATTCCAGACCGTGGCAGAGTTCCATCGGACGGAAGGGATCAACTGGGAAGTTAAGTTCCAGCCGGAGTACGACACCGACTATGGCCTGCTTATCAAAGTTCCAGGGAAAGAGGACATCACTGCCACGACACGATTCCCGGAGGATCTGCGACTTATTCAATGCTGCTGCGGAGCAATTACAGCAGGAGAAGCGATTAGGGATGACAATGGCAATCAGTATATTTATTACGATTATAGAATGTACACTGCGGAAATTAGAAAAGGAAAGTATTACGATGAATATTTCGACAGATATTACATGATCAAAAACGAGGATGGAACACCTTTCAAGGCATATCTTGATGTATCGGAGAACCCATGCAAGATTTGGGTCTTCTCCCACACTGACACGACTTATGTCAGTCCTGGCAATGAATCCATAACAACTATTAACGAAGGATTTTTTCAATTCTCTGGATCAAGGCAACCTCTTTCAAAGTATGTCGCAACCAATCATTCAGGAGCAGACAGGTTCAACATCGCTCCCGGGAGAATTGCTGATCTGCATTATTGGAATCGTCCAAACATACCATCTGAAATCATAAGAACAAATTATAGCCAATGGTGTCTTTACTTATGTCCAGAGATTCCTATATTCAAAGGATTTGTAAGAATCGATCATCCTGCTAATTATCGCAACGGGTTAAATATTAATGATTTAAAAAACAGTTATCTGTATTCTGACAGAAGCTTCTTCATCGCAGGAGACTACTCCGACAACTACAACTCATATCCGAGAGAGGAAAACAAATACCTCTCGCATAGCAATCAATCATTCCTTAACGAGGTCCACTTCGTTTCTGAAGAGTATGATGCTTACCTGCGGGCTCTGTATGCCAAATTCCAGAATAAAAATGATTTTGTGCTTTTATCTTACGACTACGACAATGTCTATTCCAACATCAAAGGAGGCACAGGTATCTTCGGAGCCGACAACATCACATGGGATATGGTAGAGACTGTACATAGACTTGCTTCTCGTACGGTTAACTGGGAGAGACTTTGCCCGGATGCCCCACGAAAAACAGACTAATCCTCCGCAAGATTATGAGCATCAAACAATATAAATCATTCACAACCATAGTGATCTGTCTTGTCACATGCATTCAGGGCCACGCCCAGCATGAAAAGATCGATACACTCGACGCCGCCAGCATCTCGGCTGACAAAAAAGTTGTCAGGACCGGAGAACGCATCATCAGGCCCGCCGAGTTCCTTGGCATCACAAGCGCGGTCGGTGCCGGAGACGTGATCAAATTCATCCAGACTCTGCCGGGAATCTCCACAGGAGCGGAAGGCTCGTCAGCGATCTATGTACGAGGCGGCAACATCGGCAGCAACCTCATCACATTGGACGGAGTGCCGGTCTATGGAAGCAGCCACCTGCTGGGATTCACATCGGCATATTCACCGGACATCGTGTCAGAGACTTTGTTCCAAGTCGGAGGATTCACTTCCGAAGAGGGCAACTTAACAGCATCGCACATCAGCGTCACGAGCAAGGACGGGGACTTCAACAAGTTCTCCGGCAAGGTGTCCGTCAGCAATTTTCTTCAGGGAGGAAGTATCTCCACCCCATTGATAAAGGACAAACTGTCATTCATCGGCTCACTCAGGATCAGTCCGATCGGGGCTGAACTCTCAGCCGTGAAAAGGATGACAGAAGCCCTCGACAGTGTCAGCGGGATCAAGGCAACATCCTACGATGCCTACGGCAAACTGAAATGGAAGGTCAACCGCAGGCAAAGTCTCTCGCTCAGCGTCTTCAACAGTCTGGACTCCTACGGCTACAGGTACGGTGCCGACTCCGACGAAAGGATGAGATGGGGCAACCTGATCTCCACCCTCGGCCACGAGTTCTCCCCGGATGGCAATCTCTTCCTACGCAGCAGCCTCTCCTACAACAGTTTCACAAACTATCAGGCGATGCGCAAGACCTTGGGAGGAGAGGACAACAGCCTCGGAATGCGCAGCTCGCTGGACGAACTGACCCTCCAGTCAACGGCATGCAAAACCTCAGGAAGCGGAACATCGCTTCAAGGCGGGGTAAAGGCCAGACTGGCTCGCTTCAATCCCGGGTCATCCAGTGCCTACACGGATGAACTCATGAAACATGTCAGCTCCGCGAGCGAGTCAGACATCGTCAGGACACTCTTAGTTACCGCTCACGGCCAAGTCGAGAAAGGTCAGGATGACCGCTATCTGATCAGGGCGGCGGGAAGGCTTAACATATTCCGCTCATGGAGGCTTCAGGATCACAGCAGCGACAAGACCTATTTCACACCTGAAGCCAGTCTGCTCGGCAGGATAAACCTCTCCAAATGGATGGGCATAGAGGCGACAGCGGACTGGACGTCTCAGCATTACCACACGCTTGAGGGCATTCCTCTCGGCTGGTCACTTGACATGACCGTGCCGTCGGACATAAACCTCAAACCAGAAAGGGCGTTGCAAGGCTATGCGGGAATATTCATGACAAAATGCAACCACCGTCTCACGCTCGGCGGCTATTACAAGACAATGTCCGACCTCATCTATTTCGCCGACGCCACCCAGATCTTCAGCTCAGCGGCTGCCGGATGGAGACACGGCATCAAAACCGGCAAAGGCCTTTCAAGAGGCATCGAGACGCTTTATGAATATGATTCCGAACGCCTCCGCGGACGTCTCGCCTACACACTCTCCAAGACGGACAGAACCTTTGAGGAGGTCAACAATGGTGTCACGTTCCCTGCGAAGTTCGACAGAAGGCACATTCTAAACATCACCGCCGAATATGTCATTTCTAAACAGGAGCGCCGTGAGTTCGGCGTGAACACCTTCTTCACCTACCAGTCCGGACATTGGGCTACGGTACCTGAAGGACAATATTCAGGAAGCCTGATCCACGGAAGCCACGAAATCACGATAGACTATTTCACCACGATCCACAACCGCCAGATGCCGGCCTTCATCCGCTGGGACATCGGGGCGTTCCTCCGTTACGGAATCGGCACAAGACATCCGGGAACCCTCAATGTCGGCATCTACAATGTCCTCAACCGCCACAACGCCTACAGCATCACTTACGACACCAATGAGCGTACCTGGAAACAGATGAGCCTCTTCCCGATCATGCCAAGTCTCAGCTGGACGATGTCATTCTGACAACAATGGGAGGACTGTGGAACCGTGGCACCTAACAATCTGATTATCACGTAACAAAGCAATGTCCTTATGCAGACAATAGCACTAGGACATTGCTTTTTATATTCATTTTCAAGCACTTAAGTGCCACGGCAACACAACCGCATTTAGATCGGCAGCGTCTTCTGACGAAGCCAAGAAGCGACCTCTGGAGTGAGACGCGGGGAAATGGTGCGGAAAACGCGCTCGTTGTAGGCGTTGAGCCAGTCAATCTCGGAGCGGTCGAGAAGATCCTTGACAAGGATTGAGGTGTCGAAGTGGCAGAGAGTCAACGGCTCAAATCGCAGCCAGTGACCGAAATCATTCACTCCGGCATCAACGCAAAGGATCAGGTTCTCGTGACGGACGCCGAACTTGCCTTCCCGGTATATTCCCGGCTCATCGCTCGTGATCATGCCAGGGAGCAAGGCCTGACGGTTGAAGTTCTGACGGATGTCCTGCGGACCTTCGTGGACATTGAGATAGAATCCGACACCGTGGCCGGTTCCATGGCCGAAATCGCGCATCGCGTTCCAAAGCGGCTCACGGGCCAGGACATCCAGCTGGCAACCGGCAGTTCCTTTAGGGAAAACGGCCTTAGACAATGCAATATGGCCTTTCAAGACCAGAGTATAGTCCTCCTTCTCCAGCTGGGAGCAAGGCCCAAGCGGAACAGTCCTGGTGATGTCTGTGGTACCGAACAGAAACTGTCCACCGGAATCGCACAGGTAAAGCCCTTCGGCGTATAGTTCAGCGGAGCCTTCCTCGGGAGTGATGTAATGAGGTAAGGCGGCGTTCGGACCGTAGGCGGAAATCGTCTCGAAACTCTCGCCACGGAACCCTTCGATCTCCGAGCGGAACTGGTGCAGTTTCAGCGAGGCTTCATATTCATTGACAGCATCGCCTGCCTCGATGGAGGTTTGCAGCCAGTGAAGGAAACGCTCCACTGCGATGCCATCCTCAAGGTGGGCCTCCTTCATTCCGGCAACCTCAACATCGTTCTTGACCGATTTGCGAAGTCCGACCGGGGACGTGCCGAAGACGATGGACTGGTCTTTCAGAATACTGCACAGATTGTAGTTCAAAGTCGCAGGATCAACGAACAGAGTCCTGATGTAACTGCCGTCCACAAGGTTTGAGAGTGCAGCTTCCACATCTGAATATTCCTGGATGTTCACTCCGTCCGCAAGCAATTCATGGAAACTGTCCTCGGTCTCGCCATCCTCATCCGGAGTTGGTCCTTTGCGCGCGAACCAAAGTACATTATCCTGAGTGACAAGCAAGTACGACATCACGACAGGGTTGTAAGCCACATCCTGACCACGCACATTCAGCATCCACGCTATCTCGTCCAAAGCCGTAAGAAGGATTGCATCGTAACCTTTATCAGCCAACCATTTGCGCATCCAACGCACTTTCTGTTCCCTTGACCAACCAACCTGCTCCGGGCCGAGGGTGATGATCGGAGTCTGAGGTATTTCCGGACGGTCAGTCCACAGGACTTCCAGCATATCCGAGGCGTTGACAAAACGGATCTTCTCTCCAACAGTTTTCTGAATATCCTCAACGGAAGATACTGTCATGCAAAGCCCGTCAACCGCGACGCAGATCTCGTCAAACTCCGCGAAATGATCCGCAAGCCATTCCGGAATAAGCACTTGACCAAGAACACGGGTCTTATGCAATTCCACTCCGGCCTCCGGAAGCTGCCGTGAAGCCTGAATGAAGTAACGTGTGTCCGTCCAAAGGCCGGCGTGATCCTCCGTGATGACAAGGTCTCCTTCCCCTGTGTAGCCGGTAAGCCACGCCACCTGATGCCAGCGCGCGGCGGAATATTCACTGTTATGAGGGTCATTCCCCGTCACGATGACGACATCCCACCCCTTCGAGCGCATCATCGCCCGAACGGCCTCGATTCTATCTCTGAATATGCTCATTCGCGGAATAGGTTAATTAATGAATATGATTGAGCGTCATTTGAACAGCCTGCGCTTGAGCAGCCTAACGGCCACAAGCAGCAACTTCTCCACCGGCAGGAATGCTGAAATATTCCTCAATCCGGAGAAAAACATGTTGGAAGGCGTGAATGCCTCCTTGACATCAAGAAGCGACTCACGCACAGCAAGTTCCCTGCGCCGAAGGCGCTCCCGGACATCTTTCTGGGCGGACTCCAGCCCGTCCATCGTCTTGATTTCAGAGTATCTCATGGCCTATTTGTCCTCGTCAAAGAAAAGTTTGATGAACATCGGGACGAAAGTGTTGCGGAAAAGCCTCCTTCTCAGCAGGATGACAATCCCCAGAATCACGGCGAACACCACGGCCACGATCCCCGCGCCGGCTGCATAACTGCCTATCAGCTCCCCGATCCACATCACGCCACCGACCGCAAGCGCTGTCAGTATGACCGACACGATGAACAGGACAAGCAGCATGTAGAGCAACTTGCCGAGCGTCAGGGAAAGCCCTTTCGCCGTCCTCAGCTTAAGGTCGTCGATCCGAGCCTCAACATAGTCGGCGGTGTTCCTGCCAAGATCCTCGACAGGTTTAGTGAACTCGCTCATCATCAGATGTTTTCTGAACGCCCATCGGCATATTCAATGTCCTTCTGAATGGTGCTTTCCAGCTTCTCCAGACGCTCAAGGATCCTCATCCTCACATCCTCCTTCAGATCCTCAGCCTTGTCCTGCAGCTCAGCCCTGAGGTCATTGAGTTCCATCCTGGCGAGCCTGGCCCGCGCCCTGGCCGAATCAGCCGCATCGCCGGCAGTCTCCCTAAGTTTCCTGCGAGTCTCCTCGCCCCTCTCCGGAGCGAACAACAGCCCAAGGGTAAGCCCGGCGGCCGCCCCCGCTACAAACGCGAATAAAGAATCTCCTCTCATAACAAAACAGTTTTCACAAATATATCAAATCTTTTTCTATTCCAGTACGAACTGCAGTCCGTCGTACCCCGTCGGGTTAAACTGAAAGAAGTTTGAATAAGCTGTTACTGTACTGTTATTGAACACGTTAGTACTGGAAGCCGCCACCCCGAAACCACAGATGGCGTTCATCTTTTTGTTCTTGTACTGCGTAAGGATCTGCATTTGGACATCAGCCGACACCCTGTTCTTGTACATCAAGGTCTTGAGATCATTCTGAAGGGTTAACCACAGATAGGTGAAATCAGGATTGCCTTGCTCCGTCTCGGAGAAAAGCCAAGGCTTGCCCCATGAAGAGCTGGTGAGCGTGGCAAGACCAGGGAAGAATGTGACATATTTCCCATTTACCTTCTGTCCCACACCATCACGCGTGTCAAGAAGCAAGCCAACCTTCGCGGTCATCGCAGCATAGTCAATCTGCACACATGCGTCAAGCACAGCGGAGCCATAGAGGCCACTGATGCCGATGTTGTTGACATAAGTCTTGCCGTCAGCAGCGGTAAGCGTCCCTGTTGCGCGAGGATTTCCAACATTCACCGCAAGCGTGCCAGGATTCTTGTCCTTGTGGATTGGCGAGACCGTACCTGCGAATATCTTGGATGTGAAGTTCCATTCTCCCTTGAAATCATCCACAGAAATCTGTGTACACCTGTAAACACCACCGTTAGGTAACTCCAGTGAAGTCACACGAGGTCTACCTGTAGTGTTAGACTGCCAGCTGACGGTACCGTCTGAGTACGACAACCATTCAGAAGAAACAGAACCCGGACCTCCGTCAACCGCCTCAAAGCCGGCTTTGTCATCAGTCCAGACACTCCTGCTGGAGCCGACAGAAAATTTCTTTACAAGGGTTCCGCTTTCAGCATCCCAACTGTCATAGGCCTTGAGTGCCAACGAATAGCTGCCACTTTCCAGTTCGCCCATAGACTGACTCCATTCGTCCTTCATTTGAGACGGCAGCGGATGCAGATAGAAATCAGCAAGAACCTTCCAAGTCTTCATAACCTTCCCTTCCCTACTGAGGGTCAGCTCATAATGGTGAACGAACTCATCGTCCTTTCCGGCATCCCAAATTGCGTCATAGGTTCCGTTTGAAGCTCTCCTGACAGAAAGCGTCGAAAGAGTCGGAGCCGCGTTCGCAAGAGAACGTGTGGTGTGACGATATGGAGCAAGATGCGCCTTGTCCGCTGTAGGATAATCCAACAAGAGAGGCTCGCCGATCACATCTCCGTTGAAGAAATCCATCCTGAGCAGACGGCAATTGCCGCTTGCGTCAAATTGGAGGAGATTACCTTGGGAGAACTGTTCACAGTCTTTCATCACGGTAGCCGATCTCATGTTCTCGTATTTTCCGTTCTCGATGGCCATGTAGCGCACTGACCCGCAGCCGAACGCCGAGAAGTCTCCTTGCCATACACTTCTTGGATCATTGAGAGGGAAGTGCAGGTGTCCTCCGAAGATCATTACCTGAGGGTATTTGTTCAGAATCGGAGTCAGAACGGCACTTGCCCAGAAATGACCGTTGCCGGATGACCAGATCCCGTCGGACTCTCCCAGAAGACTTCCGTAGACAGTGTCTGTCACCATTGGATGAGTGATGACAAGAATGTAGTGTTCCGGATCTTCCGCCGTGATGGCGGCAAGCTGACCATCAAGCCATTGCAGAACCTTCGAATCGTAGACTACCGGTGCGATTCCATTAGGGGTGAGACTAAGGATGTGATAGTCGCCGACCACACAATGACGCGCCTCGTATTTTTTCCGCATGTCCTGATCAAGGTCAGTCTTGAAGTACTTGTCTCCAAAGAAACTTCTCATGTACTCAGAATTCGACGAGACATTCGCGGACCACGATGCATCATGATTGCCGATCGTGTAGATGAGAGGGATTCTCTCCGGGTCAGCCTCGGCCTCAAACGCCGATTTAAAATAGGCGAGCTGAGCCGTACCGGAGGCGTCCACGAGATCTCCGGCGACAAGCACCGCGTCAAGTCCGTCTTTGTCCTGTTCCTGGGCTTTGGCCTTGAGCTGCGTCAATGCCTTCCGCCACTTGGCAGCATAAGTTTTCCCGTTGACATGCACGTCACTGACCACAGCCACAGAGAATTTGATCCTGGATTCGTCAAAGCCCTTGACCTTCGGTGCCTCCCAATCAGAGACCAGTTTGTCAACTTCTGTCATCGTTCCGAAAACCGACCTGCCAATGGTCACCGGGCCGTGCTCATAGGTTCCCCTGGCCGCACCAGAAGTGAAGAAAGTCATCTTGAAACCTTTTGTCAGCGCTTGAGGCAACACACTGATGTAGTAGCTGACACCAGGCGCGAGACATTCGCCGTCAGGCATACTGAGCGTCACCATCGACTTCAATCCGCCGATTCCGCTCTTGACCTCAGGCCTGCCGTCCGCATCCATCCCCACCCACACCTTGCCGGCAAGAGTCTCATTGTTTTTCCCCTCGAAAGTTACGGAAACGATGTCCGGGCGGCTGACCGTGAAGCACACTCCTCCGCAGACATTGTAGAAAACGAGATCCGTCTTACCGGAGACCGCGACCGAAGGGAATGCCCCATTCTGAAATGTTCCGCCTGTTGCGGTCTGTTCCGCCGGGACCGTAAGGCTGACGCTTTGAGAAGCATAGTCGGAATCATCGCTGTAAGGACAGACCGCCCAGTAGTCCGAGCCATCAAAAACCTGACCAGGACTGCCGGTCTGAGAACCAAAACGCCCGGTGAAAGTGGTCACCCCAACAGCCTCTTCGTTGTCAGACACGAACTTTCCGGAAGTCTTGTCGGCACAGAACACCTTTATGGCATCCTTGGGAGACCAAAGAATCTTGGTGATGTCCGCGCCGTCTATCTGGGTTCTGGTCTTGCTTTCCCCGAATTGTGCGGAAAAAGTCATCTCCTGACCGAAATGGATTTCGTGTTCCTCTTGCGACTGACAGGAAACCGTTGCCAATGAGGCCAATAAGACAAAGTATGCGATGCGTTTCATAGATGTAAAATGGGGATGATCAGGAATAACTCCCATCATCCCCTTTATCATTAATGATGTTCTAAGGTACTATTTCCTGACGAAGTGGGCACCGCCACCTGTCTCACCATATTCCCACATATTCTTATAATTGAACTGGTAGATAATGGTGTATTTGCCTACTGCGTAACCTTTTTTCACAAATGAGAATCCACAGCAGTATAAGTATTTATATGTAGAATGTTTGAATACATATCTTAAATGTGTCGAACCTAACATCGAACCTAACGTTATCTTCGGATGATCTCCGAAAAGGTCATCAACTCCCCAACCGCACCAGAAATAATTGCAATTGTCGACTCCGAACGATAACTCAGCGAAGTAGCCCTTGGTGTACGCCGCAGTATAGGTAAGCTCTGGAATGCAAGCCATTTCGTTTCCGTTGCTGACAGTCTGATAATCCAGAGAAAGATAAGTGTATATCACAGGGACACCATTGACAATCTCGAAAGAAACCGGCAATTTAAAATCGTAATACAACCCCACAAGGTCAAGATTATGGACATGTCCGTTTATCGTCTCCGGTGTATCTGCCTCCACAAGTTGTACTTTGGTTTTGTATTCATTACCACTACCTGTTGTAGAGCAAACATCCGGATTATGACCATTTCTGAAAAATTTGTTGTAGAAATCATACTCTCCAACCAAATCCTTGGCATCAACCTGCTTGATAGTATAAGTACCACCATTAGGCAGAGTGATGGTACCCTCACGAGGCTTGCCGGTTTCGTTCGCCAGCCAGCTGACAGTGCCGTTGGTGTATGAAATCCAATCAGCAGTGGATGAGCCAGCGCCCTCACCTCCATCAATCTTCTCAGAACCGGCTTTATCGCCCACCCATGCAGTCTTGCTCCAGACCTTCACCAAATTATCAGGATTCTCCAGAAGCTTGAAACGAGACCTCTCGATAGTGGTCGGACCCAGATCGCAACTTCCCTTCAGACCGGAAGTCGTGTAGAATGTAACGGTCACGCCACTGGCCAGTTCCTGCGGCAGCATACTTACATAGTAATTCGCGCCTGCCTCCAGCTTGCCCTTTAAGGTTATAGACTTTTCCCCCTCAACAACCGTCGCCGAAGGCCTGCCATTAGACATCGTCACCTTGACATTTCCGACAAGATTCTCATTGTTCTTGCCTGTGAAGACAATCTGGTTGATGTCACTCCTGCTGACCTTGAGACATACACCGCCACAGACATTGTAGAACGGAAGGCTTGGCCTATTTGACACGGCAACTGACGGGAACGCTCCATTCTGGAACGAACCGTTGACCGCGGTCTGGGTACTCGGAACAGAAAGTGTCACTCCTGCCTCGGTGAATTTAGAGCCATCCTGATAAGGATATACGGCCCAATAAGACTCTGTGCCCGGGTCTAATTCAACTCCACCGGTCAGAGAGTTGAAACTACCGGTGAAAGTGGCAATACTCGTAGCCTCTTTGCCATTAAAGGCAAATTTACCAGTAGCCTTTGCGCCATAGAACACTTTAATAGCATCATTCGGTGTCCAAAGAATCTTTGTGTTGTCACTCTGATCTATCTGAGTTCTTGTCTCCTCTTCACCGGACATTGCGGTGAAAGTCATTTCACGACTAAAGGTAACTTCCGGTTCATCCTGTACCTGACACGATGCGAACGCAATTGCCGCGATCATCGCAGCATACTTAACATGTTTCATACTCATCAGTTATTAGTTATCAAATCATTACCATGGTTCATAGCTTACACCCTCGTTCTCATTATCTTGCGGATTACTGCCACACAACACTCCTTCTAATGACAGCTTATAGACCGTCATTTCGGGACATAAATACTTTTCCAATTCCATATTAATAATAGTTTTAATTAGGGACTATCGCGAAATTGTAAAAGTTCTTTGAAGATTTATAATAAATTGATTGATAAATTGTTAGAAATTTTGTATCTTTGATATGAGGAATAAAAATTCCTCCGAACGCCGTAGG
>OLSK01000356.1_pt1 | contig 42905 bp, 33 predicted proteins | sample 1672781 | NCBI WGS metagenome assembly OLSK01 (sample SAMEA3136723, study PRJEB25190) | human gut metagenome | biome: human gut; feature: human-associated habitat; material: faeces | place: Austria | collected 2013 | reverse complement strand
ATTCTCTTCAAGCTTTGCCTTGCCTGAGCAAAAATCTGCTCCGGCAAAACTGCAAGGCACCTGTCGGCTGTGCTTTTCGAGATATTTTCGGCTTTATTTGATGCAGGTGGGCTGGCGCCCATCAAGACAAAAAAGACGAAAATAGCCGGAAGGGTACGCCGACAGGCGATATGGGTTCAACTCTCGTCAGCTTAAAACGAAATTATATTCGGAGGTCTACGCCATGATAATAGTATTAAAGCCAGACGCATCCCCCGAGCAAGCCGAGGAGCTTAGGTGCTGGATACGCTGCCACGGTCTTGAAGTGCAGACAACGCGCGGCGAAAATCAGGCCGTGCTCGTCGTTATCGGCGAGGCCGACAGGCTCGATGCGGCATATATCGAGGATATGGAGATCGTCGAATACGTCAGAGCCATCACGCAGCCGTATAAGCTTGCCGGACACAAGGCGCCGAACGACAGCAGTGTAGTTAACGTAGGCGGCGTTAAGATAGTCGGCGGCACGTTTACTATGATAGCAGGCCCCTGCTCTGTTGAAAGCACGCAGCAGATAATCGGCATAGCCCGAGAGATAAAGTCCGCCGGAGCACAGCTTCTGCGCGGCGGCGCATTCAAGCCGCGCACTTCGCCCTACAGTTTTCAGGGCATGCGTGCCGACGGTCTGCCGCCGCTTATCGAGGCCGGGCGAAAATGCGGCATGCCGATAGTCAGCGAGATAACCGACAAGGAGCAGCTGCCGCTGTTCGAGAATGTTGACATGATCCAGGTCGGCGCGCGCAATATGCAGAATTTTGAGCTTTTAAAGGCGCTCGGGAAGCTCGATAAGCCGGTGCTTTTAAAGCGCGGCTGGGCAAACACGGTCAAAGAGCTTCTGACCTCGGCAGAGTACATAATGAGCGGTGGAAACGAACAGATTGTGCTGTGTGAACGCGGCATACGCACATTTGAAACCGCAACGCGAAACACGCTCGATCTGTCGGCAGTCGCTGTGATAAAGGATCTGAGCCGGCTGCCGGTCATCGTCGATCCGAGTCACGCAACGGGGCACGCAAAATTTGTTGAACCCATGGCGCTCGCCGCGGCGGCCGCCGGAGCGGACGGGCTGATGATCGAGGTTCACGACGATCCGGCGCAGTCAAAATGTGATGCGGCGCAGGCCGTGACTCCGGCGCAGTTTGCCGTCATTGCCGAAAAAATCGGCGCACTGCGCAAAGCAATTTTCTGAACATTTTCTCACAAATAAACTTCTTGACATCGCCGGTGGGCTATGCTATTATATTTCAGCGGCAATGTGCAGAAGTACCCAAGAGGCCGAAGGGGCTCCCCTGCTAAGGGAGTAGGCGTGTAAAAAGCGCGCGAGGGTTCAAATCCCTCCTTCTGCGCCACGAAAAGAGCACACATTTGTGTGCTCTTTTCAATAGTTGAATATTCGGAGAGTTATCGAAGTGGTCATAACGAGGCGGTCTTGAAAACCGTTTGGGCTAACGCCCACGTGGGTTCGAATCCCACACTCTCCGCCAGATATTGTAAAATCCCGAAGTCGTTGAAACTTCGGGATTTTCTTTATTTATCAATGGTTTGCGGAGATTTTGTGCCGTATATTTTCCAACGTAATCACACAAAAATTAACGTAGATATACACGTTTTAACTTGCAATTTTACGTCAAAAATTTACGACAACTTTCTTATGCGTTTTTGAGAATGCTTATAGCTTTCTTGATTGCCATGTGTTCGCTCTCGCCGCCTGCGGTTTTTAGCATCTCTTCGAGCTGTTCTATAGCGTGCTCGCTCTCATCGGCGCGGCTGTAATTCCTGCGGCTATATCCGTCATCCCGGCTATAGCGCCCCATGCTGTCGCGCTTGTAGCTGTTGCCTCGCATAAAGCCCTCTGCATCCCATCTGCGGCTGTACCTCGCGCACTTCTTCTGTCGTGCTTCCGCGTTCCCACTCTACACTCGTGGGCTGAATTGCTTCAACCGGCTCAAGAGAATATCCCTTGGTTTTCCCCTTCGGCGGTGCTCTGCCTTTGTTCGCGGTCTCGGCGGTGTGCTTGCGGAAACTCTCCTGCACCTTGCCGTAGTTTGCGCTGTCGTGCTCCGTTCCGCAAAGATGTTTAAGCTGACGAGAGTCGAACACGCATCGGTTTTGACGGCAGCTTTTAGCCCATGCTGCGTTAAAGCTCTTGACAATACGGCAGTATTCTCAGCGAGCTTTGCCTTGCCTGAGCAAAAATCTGTCCGACAAAACTGCAAGGCAAAAGTAGCTGGAAGAGCGCGCTGACAGGCGATACGTGTTCGACTCTTGTCAGCTTATCTTGCCCAGCGCGTCGCAGCACATTTCCTCAAACGCTTCGGCGGAAATACACTCTGACGAAACCGCCAAAGTCATGGAGGCGGATACGTCCCCTGAGGAATATAACGTAAAAGATCTAGTAACGGTATTTATTTTTCTGACGCTGTTTTAGGCATCTGCAACTGCTGCGCTTTGGATGCTGAGAAGGCTGTTCGCGGTGCTGACGAAGTGTGAATCGCCCTTTTGCTGTGAAGTTGTAAATAGAATGAGAAGCTTTGGCTTTTCTCTTCTTCCTGTCGCAGCGTTCGCCTCTATCGGTGAAACGATGCTGGAAAGCTTCTTGACCGCCGGAAAAAGCACAAATGTCAGTATTCAATGGGGCATTTTGATTGCTTTTGTTGTAACTATGTCCTTGGTGGCTGTTTTCAAGTATGGTGTTCAGTTGCAGAAAGAATCGGATGAGACCCTGTAAGGAGGCGGAGAGATGGGACACATCATTTTGCGGTTAGACCGTGTCATGGCTGACAGGAAAATGAGCCTGAATGAATTATCGGCAAGAGTTGGCGTTGCCAATGTGAATTTATCCAAGATGAAGAACGGCCATATCAGCGCTATCCGTTTCTCTACACTGGCAGCTATCTGTGATGTGCTCAATTGCCAGCCGGGAGATATTTTGGAATACAGTCCGTACGAAAAGTAGATTGTTCTGCGAAAAAAACATCAAGGGGTGCTTCTGCGTATTATTTAGCAGAAACACCCCTTGACAAATCTCGTCTCAAGAGCAAACACGCCTGACAGCGAGCAGATGGTACTCTTATTTATATCATTTTGCCGGCGACAGGTATTCGTCAAGAAGCGCTTTTACATCGGCGCTGTCCGATGCTTTTTCAATCGCCGCGCGGAACTCGGCCGTGGTGACCTCCTTGAACATATGCTCTTCATACCATGCGCGCATGAAAGCATCAAAGCTCTCCTGCCCCATTGTCTGCCGCAGCTTCCATAGGAAAACGGGGCCGACCTTATAAACTGCGTTTATATAGCTGTTGCCGGTATATTCGTCAAAATACTGATCGTAGCTGAGATCAATATATTTTTGCTTTATGCTGCAGTCAAGCGAATCAACGCGTGCCTGAACATCTGTCTCGCTTTCGCCGGTGTACAGCTGATACACAAACTCTCCGTACACGGCAAAGCTCTCGTCAAGCCACGCCTCGCGGTACTGATCGTTGCCTACGACGGCATAAAACCATTCATGTGCTACCTCATGCGCGACGTCAAGGCGCAGGCTCTCATCTCCCTCGGCTTCGATAAGATCGGCATACATCTCGGCAATGCGCACAAGTCCGGGATACTCCATGCCGCCGGCGTTGTACGGCGACTGGACCACATCGAGCGTATCATAAGGATATTCGCCCCACGCATCGCAAAATGCATTCACAGCGTCAATGGCAGCCTTGAGCGACACCTCGCCCTGCTTTTTATTGCGCTCGCTGCCGGAATAATACCAGCTGTTGACGGTTATGTTTCCGGCCTTGCCGCTGAGCTTTTCAAAGCCGTTTCCGGCGATTACGGCGAAATCGCGGACATTGTCGGCTTTGAGTGTCCATGTTCCGTCGGCGCTCTGCGCTTCGCTGCCGGTGGATATTACCATATAGTCCTCGGGTGCGCTGAGGGTCATCTCATAGCTTCCGCAGGGCGAAAAGAAGCACTCCCCATCAGTAAAATACGGTGCCTCATTCCACTTGCCGTCAATATACTCGGCAAGGACAGGATACGCCTGCGACAGGCAGACAGTGTTTTCGCCGGCGAAATCATCGCCATTCGGAGACCAGCACAGCCGCTCAAAGCAGCAGGGTATCTCCGTGCTGTAATCAATGCTTACGCTCGTTCGCTCGCCGGGCTTGAGCGGCGACGGCAGCTGAACATACACGACGGATTTATCCTCCTGAACCGAAAAGCTCAGAGCATTTCCGCGCGAGTCCTTGACCTCGCGTATGCTGCCCGGAGTGTAAGGCTTATCGTCGCTTATGCTGTTTTCAAGCTCAAGATTTGCGGCGGCATAGTCGCGCAGGCAAATTTTGTCCCATGTATCGCTGCTCGTGTTTGTAAAACTGATAACACAGTTTTCCGTCAGATGTGCGGCAAGCTCCTTATTTTCGGCATCGGCGGCTGTCAGCTTTGCCGTGATGCGGTACTCGGGCTTGGTTTCGGCAGAACCGTTCGGTGCTGCCGGAGTCGTATCGCTGCCGCATGCGCAGACGCTCATGAGCATCGCAAGAACTAAAAGCAGCGAAATAATATTTTTGGTTTTCATGATTCATGCTCCTTTCAACACGGGCACATGTTACCACCGGAATGCAACAAATCGGCATCAAAAGCGCCTGATAAATCAGGCGTTTTTGATGGCTATTGATTTAATCACGAGTGGGGCCTTTTTCTCGCTGCGGCTCGGTCACGCCGCGGCTCTGACATGCCCCCGGCATGTCATTCACTACCGCGTCGCCGCTTCGCTACCCCTCGTGCTCCCCTGCTGCTCTATTACTTTTCTCAATGCATAGGGGGACACTCTGTATTGTGATTTTCTCTTCGCTCAAGTCAAAAAAGTCTGCTGCTTTATATGACTTTTTTAACGCTCAATATGGGCGCACAGAGTGCGCCCATATGATATCGCCGCTTTGCGATTACTTCTTATCGTCGTCGTCAACTACGGTGTAATCTGCGTCGTAGTAATCCTGGCCGCCTGCATTGCCGCCGGCCTGAGCGTTAGGATCAAAGCCCGCGCCGCCCTGTGCAGCCTGAGCTGCCTGCGCTGCCTCGTACATCTTGCCGAACACGTCGGTCAGCTCCTTGGTAGCGTTCTTGATGGCTGCGGTGTCGGTGCCGGTCAGTGCGGTCTTGAGCGCCTGAAGCTTTGCTTCTATCTCGCTCTTGATGCTCGGATCGACCTTGTCGCCCATCTCTTCGAGGGTCTTTTCGGTCTGGTAGACGATCTGATCGCCTTCGTTGCGGGCATCGACCTCTTCCTTGCGCTTTGCGTCCTCCGCTGCGTACATCTCGGCGTCCTTGACTGCCTTGTCGATGTCCTCCTTGGACATATTGGTCGAGGAGGTGATGGTGATGTGCTGCTCCTTGCCGGTGCCAAGATCCTTTGCGGAAACGTTTACGATGCCGTTTGCGTCGATATCGAAGGTGACTTCGATCTGAGGAGTGCCGCGGCGAGCCGGTGCGATACCGTCGAGGTTGAAGCGGCCGAGGCTCTTATTGTACTGAGCCATCTCACGCTCGCCCTGAAGGACGTTTATCTCAACTGCGGTCTGGTTATCGGCTGCGGTGGAGAAGATCTGGCTCTTCTTGGTCGGAATGGTGGTGTTGCGCTCGATCAGGCGGGTGCATACGCCGCCGAGGGTCTCAATGCCCAGAGACAGCGGAGTTACGTCCAGAAGCAGAACGCCCTTTACGTCGCCTGCGAGAACGCCGCCCTGGATAGCTGCGCCGATGGCAACGCATTCATCGGGGTTGATGCCCTTGAAGCCTTCCTTGCCGGTCAGCTGCTTTACCATCTCCTGAACTGCCGGGATACGGCTGGAGCCGCCGACCATCAGGACCTTGGAGATATCGGAAGCGGACAGTCCGGAGTCGGACAGTGCCTGCTTTACAGGGCCCATGGTCTTTTCAACGAGGTGATGAGTCAGCTCATTGAACTTTGCACGCGACAGAGTTACGTCGAGGTGCTTCGGGCCGGTTGCATCTGCGGTGATGTAAGGCAGATTGATGTTCGAGGTGGTAACGCCGGACAGCTCGATCTTCGCCTTCTCGGCAGCCTCGCGCAGACGCTGCATTGCGACCTTATCGCCGGACAGGTCGATGCCCTCTGCCTTCTTGAACTCGTCAACGAGGTACTTGGTGATGCATGCGTCGAAGTCGTCGCCGCCCAGGCGGTTGTTGCCGGCGGTTGCGAGAACCTCGATAACGCCGTCGCCGATCTCCAGCACGGAGACATCGAAGGTGCCACCGCCGAGGTCATAGACCATGATCTTCTGATCGCTTTCCTTATCAAGGCCGTATGCCAGAGCCGCTGCGGTAGGCTCGTTGATGATACGCTTTACATCCAGACCTGCGATGCGGCCTGCGTCCTTGGTCGCCTGACGCTGTGCGTCGGTGAAGTATGCGGGAACGGTGATGACAGCCTCGGTTACGGGCTGGCCGAGATAGCTCTCTGCGTCTGCCTTCAGCTTCTGAAGGATCATTGCGGAGATCTCCTGCGGAGTGTATGATTTATTATCAATGGTGACCTTGTACGCTGTGCCCATTTCACGCTTGATGGACGAAATGGTTCTGTCGGGGTTTGTGATGGCCTGGCGCTTTGCGACCTGACCTACCATTCTCTCACCGGTCTTGGTGAATGCAACGACCGACGGAGTGGTGCGAGCACCCTCTGCGTTTGCGATAACGACAGCCTCGCCGCCTTCCATAACGGATACGCAGCTGTTAGTTGTACCGAGGTCAATACCTATAATCTTACCCATAATGTAAATCCTCCTATTTGAAAGTCAATAATATACTAAATTAATTTATAATCAGTTCGCTACTTTTACCATAGCGAAACGGATCACCTTGTCATTGAGCTTGAAGCCCTTTTGGAACACCTCGACGACTTCGTTTTCTCCGAGGGACTCGTCCTCAACGTGCATGACCGCGTTGTGAACATTCGGATCAAACTTTTCGCCGAGCGCCGGGATCTCGGTTATGCCGAGCTTTTCGAGCGTCTGGTTAAACTGCACCATCGTCATTTCCACGCCCTTGCGGTACGCTTCGTCTGACGTCGGCGTGGAGAGCGCTCTTTCCAGATTGTCGTAGACGGGAAGGAACTTGAGCAGCGTGTCCGCCTTTATGTCGGCGTACAGGCCCTCGCGCTCTTTCTGGCTGCGCTTGCGGAAGTTATCGTACTCGGCGCATAGCCTGAGGTACTTTTCCTTTTCCGCCTGAATGAGCTTTTCGGCCGTTTCCTTTATCTCGGCCTCTTTTTTGGACTCTTTCTTATGCTTCTTTTCCGTTTTTTCTTCCTTGGATTCGGTTTTTGCCTCTTCCTTTATTTCTTCGGCAGCTGCTTCGACCTTTTCTTCTTTAACTTCTTCGGTCTGAGGCTCCTGCTTGTTTATGTCTTTCTTACTGCTCATCTATGATGTCATCTCCCTTGATTATAAGCTTATTATGCATGCCCGACGGCGGTGCGGAGCCCGCGCCGAGGCGCTTTGAAAGTCCTGCCGCCAGAAAGCTCAGCTTTGCGGCGACTGCGGAATAATCCATCCTTGTCGGCCCGACAACTCCGATCAGTCCCTTTGTATTATCGCCCATGTCATAGCTTGCTATAACAACGCTTGAGTCCTTCAGCTCCTCTGCGATATTCTCGGGGCCTATGAGGACCCTGACCTCGGATTCGTCATCGAAAAGCCCGTTTTCCGCGTCGGCTATGATATGGCCTCCGTCGGAAAGGTAATTCATCAGCTTGTGCGCCTTATCCGGGTCACGGAACTCAGGCTGGCTGAGCAGTCTGTTCTCGCCCGTTATATAGGCTTCAACGCCCTGCTGGCTTTCGAGCGTTTCCATTGTAAACGACGCTATGACCGCCGCAAGACCCATCGTGTCGCCGGCGGCACGCTCTGTTGAAGATATCAGCAGCGGCGTTATCTTGTCGCTCGAGATGCCGGTGAAGTTTGCGTTAAACAGCGTTGCAAGCTTCTGTATCATCTGCTGATCGACCGAAACCGGGAGATTTACGAGCTTATTCTTAACCGTATTGTTGCTGAGCATCACAACGATTATGAATGTGTTGGCATCAATATAGATAAGATCAAAGCGCTTTATCGTCGCCGGAGCGTAGGCCGCAAGCGCAAGCGCCGGATAATCGGTCAGCTGCGATGCAAGCTTTCCGACATCGCGCATCTGCTCGTCAAGCTGAGTGAGCTTTTCGTTCAGGCGCCGGTTTATATCCTCGGCCTCTTCAAGGGAAAGCTTTTGCTTTTCCATAAGCTCGTTGACGTACATTCTGTACCCGGCAGGGGTCGGGATGCGTCCGGCGGAGGTGTGCGGCTGTTCAAGATAGCCCAGCGCCGTAAGTTCCGCAAGCTCGTTGCGAATCGTGGCGCTGCTGCAGCCGAGACCGGAGATGCTCGCAATGGCCTTGCTGCCGACAGGCTCGGCAGTTTTGATGTATTCATCGACCAGTGCGCCGAGTATTTTCTTTTTTCTTTCGCTTATACTCATTTAGCACTCAAACCTCTTGTCTGTTGGCACTCTTAGCCTTCGAGTGCTAATATAGCACTGTTTTTTATTCTTGTCAAGGCTTTTATTAAAAAATTCGTGCGAAAATTTATATATTTTTTCGTGCGAAAGTTTTACTCGGCAAAAAAGCACCCGAAGCCGCAAAGCCTCGGGTGCTACATATTTAATTATAAGCCTCAGCTTCTGCCGGCGCTAAATTACTTTGCGCGGAACAGGAAGGTGACGGCCTGTGCACGGGTGCAGGTGTCGTTAGGAACGAAGGTAGTCTCGGTCACGCCGGTCGTGATCTTCTTTTCGACTGCCCACAGGATTGCGTTGTAGTAAACGCTGCTGTCTGACACGTCGCTAAACGGATTTGCTGCATCCTTTGCAAGCTCGGACGAACCTGCTTCACGGTACAGGAAGGTGACTATCTGAGCACGGTTGCAGGGGGAATTGGGCTCAAATGTGGTTGCGGTGACGCCGGTCGTGATCTTCTTTTCGACTGCCCACATAATTGCGTTGTAGTAAACGCTGTCCTTGCTGACGTCGGTGAACGGGTTAGTAACGTTCTCGGCGACCTCGGGCGAGCCTGCCGCGCGGTACAGGAAGGTGACTATCTGAGCGCGGGTGCAGTTGTCTTTGGGAACGAAGGTGGTTTCGGTAACGCCGGTCGTGATCTTGCTCTTGTATGCCCACATGATAGCGTCATGGTATACGCCCGCCGTCACGTCGGTAAACGGCTCGGTGTAGCTGACGCGGCCCTGCGGAGCCTTGTACTGCTCGCCGATGGTACCCTTGAGCTCGGTGGTGATGTAGTCCATCAGTGCCTCGTCAAGAGGAATGCCGGTGTCGAACTGAGCACTTGCGGAAGCGAATGCGTAATAGGTATCGCCGCCGGCTGCGAGGAAGTTGTTGGTGATGACCGCATAGGTTGCCTTTGCGTCAAACGCCTGGCCGTTTATGCTGTCGATGGTAACGCGGTTTATGGTCTTGGGACCGTAGTAGGTCGAGCCGGGATAGGTCGTGTCGTTTGCGTCATATGCCTTGGATGCATCAACGGTGTAGTTTATTCCGGAAACCTGGGGGAAGCCGCCGATCGCACTGTCGGGCGAGCAGTAGGTCGAAGCCTCAAGAGCCTCGAGCAGCTCTGCGCCGGTAACATAGACAACTGCGATGGTGTTGCCGAAGGGCAGAACGGTGTTTACGTCCTTCTTGGTGACGTCGCCGGCCTTGATCGCCGCGCGGATGCCGCCGCCGTTTGTGACTGCAACGATGTTCTTCTCGTCAACCGTCACGCCGCCGGTCTTTTTGACCGACCATACCATGGAATCGGTGATAAGGTCGCCGAGGTTAGTCTCGCCGTCGCGGTTGCCGTAGAGGTCGGTCTTGGTATTGTAGCTTCTGTCGCCGTTGAGCTCGACATCGCTCTTTGCGAAAACGGCGCCGTACTCGGCGTTGATAGCGTCGGTGATGTCCTGAGCTGCCTTTGCGACCGCCTCGTCCTTTGCAGAGTCTTCGGTCACTTTGACGAGCATGTTCTTTTCGATCTTCTTGGTGGCATTGTCAATAACAATAACGCCGATGTTATCAAACCCGGTGCCGGTGGACTGGATGGGCTCGTTATTATCGCCCTTTTCCATAACGGTGTGGGAGTGTCCGTCGATGATGAAGTCAACGCCGGTGAGGCCTGCCCACAGGTCGGTCGAGCAGTTGGGCTTGCTCTCGGAGTCAACGCCGAGGTGAGACAGAACAACGATAACGTCGGTGCCGTCGGCCTTAAGCTTATCGGCCTCGGCCTGAACTGCCTTGACCATGTCATCGCCTGCGAGCCAGGTCAGACCCTTTATGAGGGCCGGGTTTGCCTTGGTCTGGCTTTCGGGCGTGTTGACGCCGATGAAGCCGACCTTCAGTCCGTCAATGTCAAATACCTTGCTGCCTTCGAATGCGGGCTTGCCGTTTTCGTCGAGGATGTTGCAGCAGATGGTGCTGAATGTCGCTTCCTTGAGGTTTTCCTTGAGCTGAGCATAGCCGTAGTCAAACTCGTGGTTGCCGAGGGTTGCGACGTCGTAGCCTGCCGCGTTCATCATCTTGACCGCGTTCAGGCCCTTGTTCGAGCTGACCTCGACCTTGCCCTGGCTGAAGTCGCCTGCGTCGGCAACTATTACCTTGGCTCCCTGGCTTTCATACTCCGCCGCAAGTGCAGCAATGTTTGCATAGCCGGCTATCGCACCGTGAACGTCGTTCGAGTGTACAATAACGGTTTTGCCTGCCATAGATGGGGTCTCCCCTTCTGCGAATGCCGGAACCGCCAGAGCGAATATCATGGCGATGACCAGAAGCAGAGAAAGGAGTTTCTTGGTGTTTTTCATATTGCTCCTCCTGATAAAAATTTTTCGGTTGTGCCGATGTAAATTATTATAACATAGCCGCACACCTGACTTGAAGCATGAATTTTGCCACACCTTAACATTTGACGTTTTAGCACAAAATCCGCAAATTATTTAGTGCATTATTGACAATCTTGTTCTTTACAAAATATTAATTTTTCGAGTAAGTGTCCGTTATTGACTTTTCATCATTAAATGTTATGATATTTTAGTCAGAAACGTCAGATCGATCTACAACGATTCAAAGGAGCATTTTACATGCCGTTTTATAAAAGGATATCCAAGAAAACACTAAAGCTTGCAATAATAATCCTGCTTGCGGCCGCGGTTTTGCTGAGCGCCGCGTTCACATGGTTCGGAACGTTTGAGCTTGCCCAGTTCAACACGCGCTCGCTCACCGATTGGCGGTTGGGCGGCTCGATCGACTACATCCGCAGCGCAGACGACGCAAAGCAGTATGACGCCGACGGCTTCGAATGGTTCTCCGACGAGCGCGGCGAGGGCATAATGCAGGCCGGTACCGACACGCGCTATTACCTCGGCAAGCACCCCGATTCCGGGCTTGGCGGTTACGGCGTGATCGGCTTTTCCTCGGCCGAGAAGTCTTACTCCGTTCTCGGCATCCGCGTCGGCGACGATGAGCTTGACGCGAAAACGGCGCTGCTCGACTCAAGATACAAAATGACCGACGGCGGCTTTAACTCCTGCCGCGCGGAAAAGGGCAGAGTGAGCATCGAGCTTACCTTCGAGCACGGCAAGGTCACAAACGTCGCCGCCTTCCTCTCCACCACCAACATTTTTTAAAAGCGAATTGACGCAGTTGCGGATACATTTATCTCTGGTAGCCCGGTATCGAAGGTGCGGAGGAAACCATAGTTGCCTCGCGCAACATCAGTGCGGTGCTGAGTTTTTTGCCCGGTTCGGAACTGCGGAGTAAACCGGGAAACTCTCGCGCCACATCAGCGCGACATAGGAATTTGCCGCTGTGCCCCTTTGTCTTCCCCTTGAGGGGAAGATGCCGCTTGCGGCAGATGAGGTGTAATTCAAATTGCGGCATCAGCCGCCTCAATAATGTCTGTTCCCTACAAGCGGCTGTTAGCCGCAGCTGAGAGCTAACAGCTGATAGTTAATAGTTTTTTATTCAACCCCTCAGTCAGCAAAGCTGCCTGCTCCCCTTGACAGGTGAGCCAATGGGGTGCGGTGCAAAACTCAGCAGCGCGCTAACGTATGGCGAGGCAAATACGGTTTCGTCCGCGCCCTCGACACCGGGCAACCGCAATATATGTATAGGTAATGCGCCAAATCGCCTCTAAAAAGGGGTGCGGCAAAAATTTCAGCAGCGCACTATCGGGTTGCGTGGCAGTCACGGTTTTATCCAATGTCACGAACCGGGCCACCGGAGATAAATGTATCCGTAGGTGCGCTAAAGCGCCTCTAAAAAAATGGAACTTGTGGTGAAACAATTTAATGAGCTTAATGAGCTTTACGCGCAGGAGCTGTTCGAGATATACAAATTGCGCGTATCGGTGTTCGTGGTCGAGCAAAGCTGCCCGTATCAGGAGGTCGATGACGCGGACAAGGCTGCGTATCACCTCGTTTTGCGCGACGAGGACGGCATACCGCACATAAAAATGACGCTAAAATGAAAAATCTTCGTATCGAAAGTGATACGAAGATTTTTTGCTCATTTATGCCGGGTAAGAAACGATCAGCGCATCAACATCCGAAAGGCTCGTGCCTGCAAAGCCGTAGGCGCCGCCATCGTTTTTTGCAAGAGTCACGCTGACGGTCTGCGCAGCGAGGTATTCGGGCGAAGCAAGGCGCGCCGAGACCATGCCGCAGATCGACTTTGCCCACCAGTCCTTGAAGCTCTGTGACGATTTGTCAAGCTCCCCGGCGGCAATGCGGTTTGCCGCATCCTGCGCAAAGCCGGGGTAATCGTTCTGCGCCGCCTGCGCGACCGCAGCAATGGGACTGACTGTTACGGAGACTGTGTATCCGTCGCCGTCCTGCGCCGTAGGACCGATCTCGTATTTTGCGCATTTATACATCCGGCGCATGAGGTCAAGAAGCTCGGTGCGCGTGGTGTCGCTGCACTGCGCAAGATCAATGCCGAAATATTCGCAGAAAACCTCAAGACTCACCTGCATGCCGCGCTCATAGCGCTCATCGCAGCTCTCCTTAGTCTCGCCGCCGAGCATGGCAAGGTATTCGTCGGAATACTCTCCCAGATACACGGCGTCGAGGCCGCCCCTGACATAGGCTGCCGGGTCAAAGGTCTGCTTTGTCGCCTCGGGCGTGGGATCCGGCGCGCCGCCCTTATCCTTTCCGCAGCCGGCAAGCAGAGCAAGGCACAGCGAAAGTGCAAGCACAAGACACGCAAAGCGTCGGGACATATTTTTCATACTCTGAACTCCTTTTAGGTTTGTGTATAACTTTATACATTATACTATTGGAAATTTGCTCCGCTGTCAATCACAATTTTTCCGATGCGGCATAGAATGCATCGACCGCAATTGGGGGAATTATATGACTTATGTACTTATTACGGCGGCAGGAATTGCACTTTGCAGCCTTGTCGGCGCTGTGATAGGCTTTCTGTTCGAGAATATACCGCCGGCAGTCGAGGACGCGCTGTCGGGCGCGGCGGCAGGCATAATGCTGTGCGCGGCGATACTCGGCCTTGTCGTGCCGTCGGTGGAGTTTTCCGGCGCGCGGGCGCTGTGGCTCACGCCGCTGGGCATATTCTGCGGTGCATTCTTTTTAAGCGGCATAAACATCGTCGGCCCGCGGCTTGCCGGAGGCATGGGCATGACAAACGGCAATGACGAGGCATGCCGGCACGCGCTTTTGTTCGTCGCGGCCATTGCGATACACCACTTTCCCGAGGGCATCGCCGCCGGGGTGAGCTTCGGAACGGGAAACCTCTCCGACGCCGTGACGGTAACAAGCGGCATCGCGTTTCAGAACATTCCGGAGGCCATGATAATCATACCGCCGCTTCTGAAAGCCGGAACGGGCAAAAAGCGTGCGGCGATAGTTGCGTTTATAAGCGGCGCTGTCGAGGTAGCCGGTGTGTTTTTCGGCTACTTTGCCATAACGCTCTCGCGCGGCATACTGCCGTTTGCGCTCGCCTTTGCAGCCGGAACGATGCTGTATGTCATAGTTGACGACATGGTGCCGCAGACCCACATCCGCGGCAGCGGCCGGCTTTCGACCTACTGCATGCTCCTCGGCTTCTGCCTTATGCTGACGGTCGATTTCCTTGTATCGTGAACGCGAAAATGAGACTGCGCTTTGCAGTCTCATTTTTGTATTCACAGTATCTCTATATCAAACTGCCGCCCGGTCTGCGCATCGACGAGGACGAAAACGCGCTCGCCGCCGCTGCCTGCGCAGTCAAAGCCGTAGCACAAGACCGCGCCCCCACTCTCCGTCGGAGCATAGCAAAGCTGCGCATCCGAAACGCTCAGCGTTTCCGGGATCGCGGCGCGCGCCGCAGTCTCGCTCACAGCGGCAGCGGCCTTCGGGTAAGAGCCGTGGTTTTTGATATGCGCCGCCGCGTCGAAGGCATAGATATCGCCGTAGTCTCCGGCGACGGAAATGCGCACACTGTCGTCAATGCACCTCACGCCGTTTTCGACGCACTCGAATTTCATTGTCTGCACGCTGCCGTATCGCTCGCTCGACGCAAGATACAGCTCGCCAAAGCCGCGGGCGGTCAGGAAATCGCGGGCTATCGACTCAAGCTCGGATGACTCCATGTCTCCTGCCACGCTGCGCTCGGAGCTGAGCGACAGGACATTGCCCTCGGCATCGACGCATACGCTGCCGCCGTTAAACGCAAAGCACACCGTGCCGTTCTCGGCGCTGTATTCAGCTTTGAGCTTATCTTTATCAAGTCCGAAGAACTCGGCGGCAATGGCCTTGGCCTCGCTCTGCGCGACAGGCTTTTTGCCGGTGCTCTGCGCGGTTTTTGCGTATTTTCCGTCGTAGCCGTCAAGCTCGGTCGTGCCGACGCCGTCCTCTATCCCGAGCATGGACGCGCTCAGCCTGTCGCCGGAGTCTGCAAACACGTTCTCCGGCTCGTCAAGCAGCACCTCGCCGTCGTTTATCTCGTCGCGCAGCTCGCTCAGCTCCTGCGTCAGCGCCGCGGCGGTTTTGTAAAGCGAGGCAAAGTTCCGACGCGCCGCATCGTCAAAGCCCGACTGCGCCGAGGTCCGCAGGCTGCCGCGCGCATAGTCGCCGGCAATTCCTATAAACGCCGCCGTCTGCTCCAGCTCCTGCGTTGAAAACGGCAGCACGGCCATGGTCATCTCGGCCGCCAGGCAGCTTCCGTAGATATCCGCGCACAATTGACCCGACAGCTCCGCGCCGCTTGCATATGATGCGCGGTGCAGCGAATCCGAAAGCGCCGACACGGAGCCGACCACCTCCTCGAACGCATGCGCATAGCCGTACTCGGCCGTGCGGCGATAGCTGCCCTCCATGCCGAAATGCACCGCCGTGTACGCGCCCAGCGCAACGACCGCCGCCGCAAGATATGTGATGATGAGTATAAACGTCTTTTTTCTTATATACATGGAAACACCTCGGTGTAAGTGTTTCCGAAACGCCGCCGATTATACAGTCACTCAAAAAGCCTTCTCCGAAAAAACGGAGAAGGCTTTCATTTAAATTAATCGCCGTCGGGATCGGCTTCGGGCGGTTTTTTGACTACGAGGACTTTTTCGACTCGCAGTCCGTCCATTTCAAGAACTGTGATGTGCAGATCTTCATAATCAAAGCTGTCGCCGACCGAGGGGAACGAGCCGAACATCTCTATCGTCCAGCCGCCGACGGTTTCGCTTTCGGCCTCGAAGTCGCGCTCGCGGATGCCGACAAGGTCGATAAAGTCGGAGATGCTCATATCGCCGTCAAGCTCGAACTCGCCGTCGGAGCGCTCGAGGATCTCTTCCTTTATCTCATCCGTATCGTCCCATATCTCGCCGACGAGCTGCTCAAGGACATCCTCCATCGACAGTATGCCCAACGTTCCGCCGTATTCGTCGGTGACGATGGCCAGGTGCTGCTTTGCCTTGCGCAGCTCTGTGAGCACCGCGGGCAGCTTCATGGTTTTATAAACATAGCACGGCGGCATGAGCAGACTGCGTATATCCGGCTTCTCGTCGCCTGCAAGCGCTTTGAGGAAGTGATTGAGATACAAAACTCCGATCACGTTATCCACGCTGTCCTCATAAACCGGGATGCGCGAGAACGGCGCATTCTCGATCGTTTCGATCTGATCGGCCATGTCCTCGTCGATATCCAACGCTACAACGTCAACACGCGCGGTCATTACCTCGGAGGCCATTATATCCGAAAAGTCTATCGCCGCCTGCACAAGCTCCGAGCGATCCTCGTCAAGGACATCCTCGTCCTCGGCGGTCTCTATGATAGAGCTCAGCTCCTCGACGGCGGCTTCCTCGTCGGTATCCTCGGCTTCGCCCTTGAGCCCAAGCGTCAGCAGCTTTATAAGCCCGACGACAAGGCGGATAAGCGGCATGAATATGATCGTCAGACCGCGCACAAAGTAGGCATACGTCAGCGCCAAGCGATTTGCGCTGGCCTTTGCCACGATCTTCGGTATTGTTTCACCGAAGATGATGACCAGAATCGTTATCGTGAGCGTTGACACCCACGCATAGCTGTCGTCGCCGTTGCAAAGCTCCAGCACCAGCAGCGAGCCGAGCGAGGAGTTTGCTATGTTCGCGAGGTTATTGCCTATAAGTATTGCCGAGAGCGAATCGTCAAAATTATCGACGATCTTCACCGCGACCTTGGCGCGCTTTGAGCCGTCGTCACGGGCGTTTTCAAGCCTCATGCGGTTGCACGAGGAGTAAGACATCTCGGCCGAGGAGAAGATATGCGAGAAAATTATGCAGACGATTATTCCGCAGACATATACCCAGGTCATTTCTCCTCACCTCCCTCATCGATGAGGCGCACCCTCAGCCGCAGTATTCGGTTGTTATGCATTTCCGACACGGTGACCTCGACATTTTCATACCTGAAGCTGTCGCCCACCGAGGGGATATTGTCAAACTGCTCATAGGCCCACTCGCCCAGGAGCTTATTCGTGAACTCGTCATCGTCGTCCTCGTCAAGCTCCAGAAGCTCGAAAACGTCGCTGACGGTCATCTCGGCGGTACAGTCCCACTCGCCGTTATCCAGCGCGACATACGGCTCTTCGACGACGTCGTCCTCGTCCCAGATCTCGCCCACGAGCTCCTCGAGGATATCCTCGACCGTCACTATGCCGAGCGTGCCGCCGTAGTTATCCGTAACCACGGCCATATTGAGCCGCTTTTTGCTCATCACCGGAAGCAGCCCGTCTATATTCGTGCTGCCGTGGATGAAGTACGGCTCATCCAAAAGCGCGCGAACGTCCATTTTCTCGCCCTCGCGCAGGTATGTTTTTATAAACTTGCGTATCGACAGTATACCTATGATATTATCGATGCTGCCCTCGTACACGGGAAGGCGGCTGTGAGTTTCGCTGCGTATGGTGCCGAGCATCTCGTCAACGGGATCGTCGATGTCAAGCGCGACTATGTCCACGCGCGAGGTAAGTATACTCTCGACCGTCGTTTCCGCAAATTGCAGAGCCGAGCTTATAAGCTCGCCGCGCTCCTCATCGAGGCTGCCCTCTTCGGTCATATCCTCAATGATATCATATATCTCGTCCTCGGTGACGGATATCTGCGGATCGGCCTTGGCAAGCTTCGCGGCGAAATTGCCTATCGCCGTCAGCAGCGTTGCAAGAGGCTTGAGAACGGTCATGAAAAACCACAGCGAACCGGCGACCGCCAGCGACAGCCGCTCGCTGTATTTCTTTGCGATGCTCTTGGGCAGCATCTCGCCGGCAAAGAACACGACCAGCGTCATCACAAACGTGCTGATCGTAACCGCGCCGCTTACGCCCGGGAACATGCGTGTTACCGTAAGCGTAGCTATGCTCGCCGCGGAAAGATGTACGATATTCGTGCATATGAGTATGCTCGTTATCGCAAGGTCAAAATTATCGAGCACCTTCAGCGCCCGTATTGCTTTTGCCTCGCCGCGCTCGGCGCGGATCTTTATCCTGACCTTGGAGACCGAGGCAAACGAGGTCTCCGCCACGGCAAAATACGCCGCGCACAGGATAAGCAGAATTACGACTATCAGCGACAATCGACTGGCATCGTCCATTTCGGATCTAACACTCTCCATTCGTGGGCTGCTGCCCGGTAAATTAAAAATCAGTATAGCATAGCAAAAACTCACAGTCAATATTTTAGAGGCGAATTGCTGCACCTACGGATACGCATATTGCGTGAACCCGGTGTCGAAGTTCCTGGCAAAACCGTGCGGCTTTGCAGCTGATAGCTGTTAGCCGATGGTGTGCGCAAGCGCACTTTTTCAATAGCGCCTTTACGCTGATACCAATACGCATATTGCAGCAGCCCGACCGGAAACAGAGGAATAAACCATAAAGAAAGGACGACCATAGGCCGCCCTTTCTTTGATAATGTAGCGGTTAACACCGCAGATTTAATAACACCTCATCCGCCACCAAAGGTGACACCTTCCCCTCAGGCTACGCAGGGGAAGGCAAAAAGAGGGGGGGCGGTCTGTGACCGCCCCAATGAATAATGAATGATGAATAGTAAATAATTGCCGATACACATACTGCGTCAGCACGACCGGTGGGTACCGGCAAAACCGTGGCACTCGGGCGGCCAATGGCCGCCCCTACGAGGTGCGGCGCAAAATTCAACAGCGCACTACTGGGTTGCGAGGCAAATATGGGTTCGTCAGTAATTTCGACACCGGGCAACCGCAATATGCGTATCGGTAGGTGCCTCAATTCGCCTCCGAATAAGCTTCGATGCCTTTTTTGAGCAGCTCCATGCAGCGAGTGATGTCCTTTTCGTTTATGACGTAGGCCATGCGGATCTCGTTGACGCCGGTGTGCGGAGTTTTGTAAAAGCTCTCGGCCGGAGTGAACATCAGGGTATCGCCGTTGTCGTCGAACTCTTCGAGCATCCAGATCTGGAACTTCTCGGCGTCGTCAACGGGCAGCGCCGCCATGACGTAGAACGCGCCCTTAGGCTCGGAATACACAACGCCGGGGATCTTCTTGAGTCCCTCAACGAGCGTGTCCTTGCGCGCGCAGTACTCCTTGCGCACGGCGTCAAAGTACTCGGGGCCGACCGAATACAGCGCCGCGGACGCGACCTGGTCGATGGTCGATGCGCAAAGGCGGCCCTGGCACCACTTCATTGCGTGGTTATACAGCTCCTTGTTTCTCGTGATGACGCAGCCGATGCGCGCGCCGCAGGCCGAGAAGCGCTTGGAGACCGAGTCGATGACAACTACGTTATCCTCATAGCCCTCAAGCTGGAGAAGGCTCATGAGCTTTTCGCCGCCGTAGACGAACTCGCGATACACCTCGTCGCCGATGATGAACAGGTCGTGCTCCTTGGCAATGTCGGCCATGAGCTTCAGCTCCTCCTCGGTGAGAATGGTGCCGGTCGGGTTGCCGGGGTTTGTGAACAGTATCGCGCGGGTGTGCTCGTTGATGCATGCCTCGATGCGCTCGCGCACGGCAAACCTGTAGCCCTCCTCGGGCTTTGTGGTCACGGGGCGGATAGTCGCGCCGGTGAGGGTGACAAAGGTCGAGTAGTTGGGGTAAAACGGCTCGGGAATTATTATCTCGTCGCCCTCATCGAGGATGCAGGAGAGCGCTATCTGGAGCGCCTCCGAGCCGCCGGTCGTGATGAGCACCTGCTTATTGGTTATCGGAGCATCTATCTTGCCGTAGTAATTGACAACGGCATCGATCATCTCGGGAACGCCGTCGGACGGAGCATACGCCAGAACCGGCTGCGAGAAATTCTTCACGGCTTCAAAGTACGCCTCGGGAGTCGCTATATCGGGCTGGCCGATGTTCAGATGATAAACCTTTTTGCCCTTCTTGACAGCCTCGGCGGCGTAGGGCGCGAACTTTCTCATCGGGGAAAGGCCGCATTTTTCGATCTTGCTTGAAAACTTCATTTTCATTCCATCCTTTCCAAAATTGCAAATTTGCCATTTAATTGCACGTTTTGCCGAGCAAAACTTTCTTTTGCTTTGCGCAAATGTGTTGAAAACGCGGCAGTTTAGAGACGATATTTCCTCACTTCGCTCAAAACTGCACCCACTTTGCAGCAATATTGTATCACCTCGATGTCCCACATTCAACCACTTCCGCCGAAAAATCCTTGACAACATTTCTCCAATTTTTTTAGTAGCGCATTGAGGCAGCTACGGATACGCATATTGCGGTGACCCGACCGGAAACAATGGGATAAACCATAGCGTTTCGCATCCCGTTAGTACGGCACTGAATTTTTCGCCGCACTCCATTGGCTCTCAGCTAACAGCTAACAGCTATCAGCTACGGTGAAACCGTATCCGTAAGTGCCCCAATTCGCCACTAAAAATATTGATTGTGCAATGGATTTTGTGATATAATTTTTAAAAACGATTGCACGGAGGTGGCATATGCCCTATAAAGCGAAAAGTGACCTTACAAAAGCGGCCATAAAAAAGAGCTTTTTAGCGCTGCTGAACGAAAAGCCGATAAACCAAATCAGCGTCCGTGACATTGCCGAGGGCTGTGGCTTCAACAGAAACACGATCTACTATCACTATGACGACATTCCCTGCCTTGTCGAGGAGATCGTCATCGAAACCGCAGAAAAGATCATCAGCGATTATTCCGACTATCATTCGCTTGAAGCCTGCATTGACAAGATGGCGGAGTTTGCCCTTGAGCACAAGCGCACCGTTCTTAATATATACAACTCGTCAAACCGCAGCGTGTACGAGCTGTATCTTATGAAGGTCTGCGGCAGCGTTGTTGAAAACTATCTGCACACAATGTTCGGCGATATAAAGGCCGACCCCGAAAGCCGCGAGATACTCGTCTGGTTTTATAAGTGCGAGTGCTTCGGCCAGATCATCGACTGGCTCAACTGCGCAATGAACTACAATATATCCGAGCAGTTTTCAAAGCTGTGCAAGCTGCGCGAGGGCTTCGTGGATATTCTTGTCGAACGCTGCCGAATCGAATAGTCTGCCGTCAATAACCGATGTTTTTCCTGATCCTGTTGAAATGCACAAAATTTCAACAGGATTTTCGTTTATAATAGTGCATTTACAAGAAACTACAGTTTTTTGTAAAATTATTCTCAGCAAGGCAAAAATGCTATTATAAGGGAGATAAACGATGAAAAAGCGACTGCTAAGCATACTGCTCGTGCTGCTGATGGCGTTAACTCTTTTACCCCTCGGCGCATTGGCAGACGAAAACAGCAAATGCGGAGAAAGCCTGACATGGAATTTGGATGAAATCGGCATACTGACGATCTCGGGAACGGGAGATATGTATGATTACAGCGAAGAACCGGCGCCATGGAGCGAATATAGTGATATCATCACAAGTATCACTATAGACTATGGCGTTACAAGCATAGGCACCAGTGCCTTTACCGGCTGTTCAAATGTTCAGCAAATCAACATTCCCGACAGTGTCGAACATATCGACCCGTATGCTTTTTCGTTTTGCAAGGGACTGCATACCGTTCAATTACCGTCATCACTCACGCTGATTTCCGAAGAGCTCTTCGCCGAATGCGATAATCTCAAAAACCTCAGCATCCCCGACACCGTTACCGAAATCGGCGCGAATGCGTTTTTGAGGTGTAAGGTATTCAGCCTCGAAACGCTGCCGTCCGGCATACAACGTATAGGCGCTGCCGCGTTTGAAAACTGCGGCAGTATAGAAAACTTGGAACTTCCCAAAACTCTGGAGAGCATAGGCGAAGCCGCGTTCGGCGGCACGATAATCGACAAAGCAAGCTTTGACGGGACCCTTGAGAAATGGGTGGCTATCGGCGGCGACGGCTGCGGCATTGCTCGGGACAAAATAGATTTTCTTGAACACATCTGCGATTTCAGCGGCTGGGAATATGACGAACACAAGCACTGGCAGTCGTGCTCCTGCGGAAAAACGCAAAACGAAGGGGAACATACGGGCGACGGTGATACCTGCACCGTCTGCGGCGCTGCGCTGTCGGAAGCCTTGGGCAGCGGAAGCATCGACGGCGGTCTGAGTTGGTCGCTTTCGCGCAGCGGCGCTCTCACCATAAGCGGCAGCGGCAAAATGTCCGATTTTTCATCCGTTGCAAACGCGGCGCCATGGGATAAGCAAAAGGACAAAATCCAAAGCGCCGTTATCGAAAGCGGCGTGCAGAGCATATCGGGCGGCGCGTTTTCCGGCTGTACGGCTCTTGAAAAAGTCAGCATATCCGACACGGTCGCGCAGATCGACCTGAATGCATTTGACGGCTGCATGGCTCTCGCGGAGTTTGAGGTCGCAGCGGACAACAAGGCGTTTTCGTCCGACGGCGGAGTGCTTTTTTCCGCCGACAAAAAGCTTCTGCGCTGTCCCGTCGGCAAGTCGGCAGACTACACCGTTCCGAGCGGCACCGTCGCCATTGCCGGCGGCGCATTCAAAGATTGCGCAAAGCTTGAAAGCCTTGTCATTCCCGATTCGGTGACGGCGATCGGCAAGAGTGCGTTTGAAAACTGCTCGGCTTTAAAGCGCATCACGCTTCCGAAAAACATCACAAAGCTTGAAGCCTCATGCTTTTCCGGCTGTGCCGCGCTTGCGGAGATCACGCTGCCCGACGGCCTTAAGACGCTCGGCGAAAAGGTATTTTCGGGCTGTGCCGCGCTCAAAAGCGTGAAAATTCCGGCCGAGGTGACCGTCATTCCGGCAGAGGCGTTTTTCGGCTGCTCATCGCTTGAGAGCATAACCATACCGAAAAGCGTCAGCCACATAAACGAGCGCGCCTTCGACGGCTGCACGGCGCTGAAAAAGGTCGATTATCTCGGCAGCGACACGGACTGGAGCCAGGTCACGAAAGAAACCGGCAACAACGCGCTCGACAATGCCGAAAAGAGCTTTACCCGCACAGATCACGAGCACAAATACACCGACACCGTTATCCCGCCGACATGCACCGAGCGCGGCTGTACCGTGCATCTGTGCTCTTGCGGCGATAAGCGCGAGGACAGCTACACGCCGCCGCTCGGGCACAGCTACAAGGGCGGCATATGCGTCCGCTGCGGCATACTCGATCCGAACAAGGACATCCCGCACAAGCACGATTTTATCCCCATCGTCACAAAGCCTACCTGCCTGACCGAGGGCTTTACGACCTACACCTGCTCCTGCGGCGAGTGCTACACAAAGGACTATGTCAGCGCCGTCGGACACAAAACGCAGCTGCAAAACGCCAAGGCCGCAGGCTGCATGACCGGCGGCTACACCGGCGACGAGGTATGCACCGTCTGCGGCAAGGGGTTCAAGCAAGGCAGCGTCATATTCGCTCTCGGGCACGATCCCCAGCCTGCGCGCGTCAAAGCGCCGACATGCACCGAAAGCGGCTACACGGGCGATCTTATCTGCATGCGCTGCGGAGACATGACACAGATCGGCAAGACCGTTGCGGCAGCAGGGCACAAATTTTTCGGCGGCGTGTGCTCGGTCTGCGGCACGAAGGGTGCGGAAGCTGCGCCGGAATTTGACGATGTTAAGCCCGGCGCGTTTTACTTCGACGCCGTGCAGTGGGCTGTAAAAAACGGCATAACAAACGGCACGGGGAAAAATACTTTCTCTCCAAATGACGTCTGCTCACGATATCAGATAGTGATGTTTCTCTGGCGCGCGGCAGGGCAGCCGGAGGCCAAGGCGGCCGTTAGCTTTGCCGACGTAAAGCCCGGCGACATTTTCTATGAAGCTGTGCAATGGGCAGTCGAGCGCGGCATAACCAAGGGAACGAGCAGCACTAGCTTTTCACCATTCGCACCCTGCACGCGCGGACAGATAGTCACGTTCCTGCACCGCTCGGCAGGCTCGCCAACGATAAGCGGCGCATGCAATTTTTCCGATGTTTCCTCCGGCTCGTTCTGCCATGACGCTGTTATTTGGGCAAGCTCCGAGGGCATAACCAATGGCACAAGCGCCGGTCGCTTTTCACCGAACGAAGGCTGCACGCGCGCACAGGTCGTGACCTTCCTTTATCGCGCGTCTGGCGGCAAATAAACGATCTTATACAAGCACAAGGCTCTCCCGAAAGAGAGCCTTTTTCATATTTTCGTGACAAGCGGCGGCGGATTTGGTATAATACAATGTAAACCAAAAATAAGGACTGATAACAATAGAGACTAACGATATAAAAATCGAACGCGCGGTGCTGGCCGGACTTGCGGCGGCGTCGATGGAGCAGTCGGAGCGCTCAAGCGAGATCTCGATGCAGGAGCTTGCCGCGCTTGTCGAAACGGCAGGCGGTCAGGCCGTTGGCATGATGATTCAAAACCGCCCGACTCCCGATCCGCGCAGCTTCATCGGCGACGGCAAGGTCGCCGAGCTGAAGGAATTTATAGAAATGAACAACTGCGACCTTGCCGTTTTCGACAACGAGCTGTCACCGTCGCAGATGCGAGTCCTCGGCGAGGAGCTCGGAGTCAAGGTGCTCGACCGTTCGGGGCTTATCCTGGATATCTTCGCACAGCGCGCGCAGACTCGCGAGGGACAGCTTCAGGTAGAGCTTGCGCAGTACAAATACCTGCTGCCGCGCCTGACGGGCATGTGGACGCACCTTGTGCGCCAGACAGCCTCCGGCGGCTCGTCGCCCATCGGAACGCGCGGCCCCGGCGAAACTCAGCTTGAGACCGACCGCCGCCATATCCGCAGGAAGATCCAGAAGCTTGAGGAGGAGCTTGCCGCCGTGCGCAAGGTGCGCTCGACCCAGCGCCGCAAGCGCGAGAAAAACGACGTTCCCGTCGTTGCGCTCGTCGGCTACACAAACGCTGGAAAGTCAACGCTTTTAAACTGCCTGACCGATGCCGGCATACCGGCAAATGACCGTCTTTTCGACACGCTTGACACCACAACGCGCAAGCTGCGCATCGATGAAGTGACCGAGGTGCTCATATCCGACACCGTCGGCTTTATCCGCAAGCTTCCGCACCATCTGGTCGAGGCGTTCAAGGCAACGCTCGAGGAGCTGAGCTACGCCGATGTTCTGCTGCATGTCATAGACATTTCAAACCCCGACTGGGAGGAGCAGGCGCGCGTCGTTGACGAGCTTATCTGCCAGCTTGGAGCCGAGCAGACGCCGTGCATCCGCGTTTTCAACAAGTGCGATGCATACCTTGGCATACTGCCGCACGGTGAGGACGTCATCTGCCTTTCGGCAAAAAGCGGCGAGGGCGTACAGGAGCTGGTGCAGCGCCTGTCCGCTCTGCTCGACCGCGGCAACCACAAGGTCACGCTGCGCATACCGTATTCCGACGCCGGGATCATGGATCTTTTAAACCGTGAGGCCGCGGTGACGAGCCTTGAATATCTCGACGACGGCATCAAGGTCGAGGTCACTGTTCCGCCCGAGGTTTTCGGCAAGGTGAAGCGGTATATACCCAATTACACCGAGCCCAAGGAGGACTGGGAGGATTGAGCGAGTATTTCGTGCCTGCCGGAAGCGGCGAGGCTGAATTTGTCGAAAAGCGTTCGAGCTTTCTCGGCCATGTGCGCTTTGTCGAAACCGAGGACGCCGCGCGCGACTTCATAAACGAGATGAAGAAAAAGCACTATGACGCACGGCACAACTGCTGGTGCTATATAATCCGCGGCGGTGCCGTGCGCTACTCCGACGACGGTGAGCCGCAGGGCACGGCAGGACTGCCGATGCTCGAAGTGTTCAAACGCGAGGGCGTTGAAAACGTCGTGTGCGTCGTCACGCGGTATTTCGGCGGAGTTCTGCTCGGAACGGGCGGGCTGCTGCGCGCATACACAAAAAGCGCGAAGGACGCGCTGGACGCGGCCGGGATCGCCGCCGTGCGCCGCTGGGTGAAGCTCGAGGTTGGCTGCCCGTATTCGCTTCTCGAGCGCATGAAAACGGAGTGCCTTTCGCTTGACGGGGCTGTGCAGAACGTTGACTACGGCGCGGACGTGCTGCTTTCGCTGCTGCTGCCGGAGAATAACGCCGAGGCTTTTTCCGCGCGCGTTACGGAGCTGAGCGCCGGTGCATGCAGCGCGCTGGCTGTCGGCGAGGAGCTTATGCCGGTCAGAATAAAATGAAAGCCGACAGGCGATATGTGTTCGGCTCTTGTCAGCTTAACTTTTTCGGGGGTACAGCCGTACCTCCGAAAATTTTTTCGAGAAAATTTAAAATAAATTGCAGGGAAATGCGAATTTGCGTCGTATAAAGTATTGAAAGAAAATTTGATGCCTTTTTTGATTGGAGGGAAATGCATGGCGTGTCCGAGAGAAAAGCGCGAGATAATCGAGCGAACGCTCGTCGGTGAGTTCGGCGTCAGAGCCGAGAACTCAAAGGGCCGGCGCACACCGGAGCCGGAGTGCGAGATACGCACCTGCTTCCAGCGCGACGTTGACAGAATAACGCACTCCAAGTCCTTCCGCAGATTAAAGCACAAAACGCAGGTGTACCTTCGTCCTGAGGGCGATCATTACCGAACGCGCCTTACGCACACGCTTGAGGTATCGCGCCTTGCGCGAACCATAGCAAGGGCGCTGGACTTAAACGAGGATCTTACCGAGGCAATGGCGCTGGGTCACGATCTGGGACACACGCCGTTTGGTCACGCCGGCGAGCGCGCGCTCAACAAAATATACGAAGAGGGCTTCAAGCACTATGAGCAGTCGCTGCGCGTTGTCGATATCCTCGAGCGCGACGGCCGGGGGCTTAACCTGTGCTATGAAACGCGCATGGGCATCCTGCATCACACGCACGGCGCGCCGGACGACACGACCGAGGCGACCGTCGTTCGCCTTGCCGACCGCATAGCGTACATAAATCATGACCTTGACGACACCATCCGCGCCGGAATACTCCGCGCAGAGGACGTTCCCGACATGATCCGCACGCGCTGCGGCGAGCGCAACAGTGAGAGGATTAATTCTATCATGCTCGACCTCATTGAAAACAGCGGCGGCGGAAAAATTCAAATGAGCGATTACATGCAGGAGGCGGTCGATTTCTTCCACGCCTTCATGTATTCGGACGTGTACACAAATCCAATCGCCAAGGGCGAGGAGAGCAAGGTTGACGGCATCATCGGCTCGCTTTTTGACTATTACCTCAAGCATCCGGATAAAATGCCGGACGAGATGCAGCTTATCGCAAGCCGCGAGGGCGTTTCGCGTGCCGTTTGCGACTATATCTCCGGCATGACCGACGGCTACGCCATGGAAAAATTCAGCGAGATATTTATCCCCATGTCGTGGACGGTGAAATAAAACCAATTAATAACGAATAATTAATGTGTGCGCAAGCGCATTTTTAATAGCGCATTCACATTGTGCCGATACGGTTTTTGCGGTTGCTCGACCGGTGGGTACCGACGAAACCGTTACAAGTGGGCGATCAATGATCGCCCCTACGAGCGACCGCTGGCCGCAGCGGAGAGTTAATAGCTGTGGTGTGCGCTTTAATTCAACCCCTCGGCAGCAAAGCTGCCTGCTCCCCTTAACAGTGGAGCCAATCAGGTGCGGTGAAAAATTCAGCAGCGCACGAACGCAGCACGAGGCAAACATGGTTTTCTCCGTTGTTCCGACACCGGGCTGCCGCAATATTATGTATAGGTACAGCGCTAAAGCGCCTCTAAAAAAGCGGAACGGATAAATCCGTTCCCTACAGGGGTGCGGCGAAAAATTCGGCAGCGCACTGCTGTAGCGCGTGGCAGCCATGGTTTTCTCCATTGTCTCGACACCGGGCTACCGCAATATATGTATAGGTACGGCGCTAAAGCGCCTCTAAAAGAAGGGATGGGTAATGGCTATACCGGAGAGCTTCCTTCAGGAGCTTGTTGAAAAAAACGATATAGTAGACGTCGTGGGCGAGTATGTGCGCTTAACGAAGCGCTCCGGCTCGAACCAGTTCGGCCTGTGCCCGTTCCACAGCGAAAAAACGCCGTCGTTTTCCGTGTCGCCGGACAGGCAGATATACCACTGCTTCGGCTGCGGCAAGGGCGGAGGCGTTATAAATTTCATAATGGAGATAGAAAATCTCAGCTTCCCTGAGGCCGTTGAGTTCCTGGCAAAGCGCGTTGGCATGACAATGCCCGAGCAGGAGGATAGCCGCGAGGCGAAAAAGCGCCGTCGGCTTCTGGACTTGAACCGCGACGCGGCGAGGTTTTTCTACTCATGTCTCAGCAAGCCCGAGGGCAAGCCCGCGCTTGATTATATGGCACGGCGTCAGATAACGCCGCATACGGCAAAGCGCTTCGGGCTCGGCTACGCGCCGGACACATGGGACAGCCTCATAAACGCGATGAAGGCGCTCGGCTACTCGGAGTACGAGATGTTCGACGCCGGACTTGTCCGCAAGGGCAAAAACGGCGGACATTACGACACCTTCCGCAACCGGCTCATGTTCCCGGTCATCGACGTCAGGGGCGATTTTATCGGCTTTTCCGGCAGAATACTCGGCGACGGCGAGCCGAAGTATATGAACAGCCCTGAAACGATGGTGTTCAACAAAAGCCGCAATCTTTTTGCGCTGAATCTGGCTAAAAAATCGAAGAGCGGACATATAATACTTGCTGAGGGCAACGTTGACGTCGTGATGATGCACCAGGCCGGCTTTGACGGCGCGGTCGCGTCGCTGGGCACGTCGCTCACGCCCGAGCAGGCGCGGCTGATCTCGCATTACACGAACGAGGTCATCATCGCCTATGATAACGACGGCGCAGGCAAAAAAGCCTCGCAGCGCGCCATCGGGCTTTTGGAAAAGCTCGATCTTAAGGTCAAGGTGCTTTCTATGAGCGGCGCAAAGGACCCGGACGAGTATATAAAGACCAAGGGCGCGGATGCGTTCCGCAATCTGATAGACAAGTCGGAAAACCACATCGACTATCAGCTGCAAAACGTGACGGATAAATACGATCTGAGCATCGACGAGCAGAAGGTCGCATTCTTGAAGGAAGCCTCGGATATGGTCGCGCACCTGCCGGGCAGCGTGGAGCGTCAGGTCTACGCGATGCGCGTTGCGTCAATGGCCGGTGTTGCCAGCGACGTTGTCGCGCAGGAGGTTGAGCGAAGGCGCAAGCGCCTTGTGCGCACGGCTCAGCGCGCCGACGCAAAAAGCGCCTCACATCCCGAGCGGCAGTTTCAGCCCAAGGCAAAGGAGCTGCACTATGAAGATCCCGAATCCGCCGCGGCCGAGGAGGGCATCATAAGGCTTCTGTATCTCGATCAGGGCATCTGCCGCGGCAAGGAGCTCCCGCCGCCGGAGATATTCTCGTCGCCGGCGCTCGCGCGGATATATTCCGTGCTTAAATCAAAATTTGAAAACGGCGAGATAATCAGTATGGCCTCGATGAGCGCGGTGCTTCTTCCGCAGGAGGCGGCGCTTTTAGCTTCCGTGCTGCAAAAACCTGAGGCGCTGCGCAACGGCGATAAGGCGCTTGCCGATTACATAGAAAGGATCCGCTCCCGGCACGAGCTGAAGCAGTCGGGCGAGGACCTTCGCAAGCTTGCAAACAGACTTAAAGAAACCAAAGGATATGAGGGGTAAAACTATGGATAAAGACATTGAAACCATGACCACGCAGGGTCTCGAGCGTGCAGCAGACGAGCTGCTGGCAGCAGACGCCATGAAACCGGCGCCGAAGAAAAAGAACACGCGCCGCACCAAGGCCGCCGAGGAAGAGCCTGCCGAGGAAACAGCAGAGACTAAAAACACCGAGGATATCCTCAACGAGCTCATGGAAAAGGCTAAAAAAGCCGGCAAGATCTCCACGAAGGAGATCGCAGCGCTCGAGGAAAAGGGCGTTGACGCCGACTCTATCGCGAAGTTTTACGACGCCCTCGAAGCCAATAAGATAGATATCGACATCAGCGACGACGACGCGGCCACGATCCTTGATGATATCGACATGCCGGAGATCGAGGAACTCAACGAGATAGAAGAGGTCACCGAGGAGGAAATGTCCGACGTCAAGGTCGATGACAGCTACAGCACCGACGACCCCGTTCGCATGTTCCTCAAGGAGATCGGCAAGGTGCCGCTTCTGACCGCCGAGGAGGAGGTCGAGCTTGCGATAAGAATGAGCCAGGGCGACGAGGAGGCAAAGCGCCGCATGACCGAGGCCAACCTGCGTCTGGTCGTTTCGATCGCAAAGCGCCATGTCGGCCGCGGCATGCTGTTCCTTGACCTCATCCAGGAGGGCAACCTCGGCCTTATAAAGGCAGTCGAAAAGTTTGACTACACCAAGGGATACAAGTTCTCGACCTACGCAACGTGGTGGATCCGTCAGGCTATCACGCGCGCCATCGCCGACCAGGCCAGAACCATCCGCATCCCCGTCCACATGGTCGAGACTATAAACAAGGTCATCCGCGTATCGCGCCAGCTGCTTCAGGAGCTTGGCCACGACCCCAGCGCCGAGGAAATTGCCGCCGAGATGGGCATGCCCGTCGAAAAGGTGCGCGAGATACTCAAGATCGCGCAGGAGCCGGTTTCGCTGGAAACGCCTATCGGTGAGGAGGAGGACTCCCACCTGGGTGACTTCATCCCCGACGAGGACGCATCCGAGCCGAGCGAGGCGGCAAGCTTCTCGCTGCTCAAGGAGCAGCTCATGGAGGTGCTCGACACGCTCACGCCGCGCGAGAAAAAGGTGCTTGAGCTGCGCTTCGGCATAGTTGACGGCCGCACCCGTACCCTCGAGGAGGTCGGCAAAGAGTTCAACGTCACCCGTGAGCGTATCCGCCAGATAGAGGCCAAGGCGCTGCGCAAGCTCCGCCACCCCAGCAGAAGCAAAAAGCTCAGAGATTTTCTGAATTGATACAAAAGCCCTCCGGTGGCCGGTTGACACAAGAAAACATACGGTTTTGAAACGATCTTTTTCGCCCCTGCTGCGTCCAAAGTCTTGAGAATACGACGGTATGCTCTCGGGCTTTGTCCTTGCAGGAACAAAAAATCTCTGCTTCAAAACTGCAAAGCACCAAAAATGACGGAGCAAGTGCGAGGTCAAGGCGCGGCGGCGCAGGCATACTTTGTGTATACCAAGCCGTCGCAACGAAGACATTCGTGCTTGCTCCGCCTTTTTTGGCGTGTGTTTTCTTGTGTCAACCGGCCAAAGGCCGGAGGGCTTTTTCATAAATTGTAGTGGATTATTGAAAAAATTTGATCCTTTTTCGAATTTCAGCGTTTATATAAGCAGAGGCAGGAGGTGAGCGCGTGGAGGATGCACTACTCATACGGCGTATAAAGCAGGGCGACGAGGCGGCGTTTGACGAGCTTGTTCGGCGCCACTACGACAGCATCTATGCCTTTTGCTACCGCCGCTGCGCAGACCGTTCCCTCGCCGCCGATCTGACTCAGGAGGTTTTCCTCAAGCTTGTAACCGCCGTTTACCGCTACTCGGTGACGGGCAAATTCACAAACTATTTATTCACCATCGCAGTGAACGTCTGCAACGACTATTACAGGCGCAAAAAGCCCGACAGCGCCGAGCTGAGCGAGGACTGCGCGGCGCTCGGCGGCGCGGAGGAACAAATGCTCCGGCGCGACAGCGGCAGCGTGATACGCCGCGCGCTCGACGAGCTGCCGGACGAGCAGCGCGACACCGTTATCCTGCGTTATTGGCACGACATGAAGCTGCGCGATATTGCCGCCGTGACGGGCGTTCCGACGGCAACGGCAAAGTCACGGCTGCGGCTCGGAATGGCGAGGATGCGAAAAATTCTTGAACTGGAGGGAGAAGGTCTTGAATCTTAAATATGATGTTCCCACGCCCCCGGAGGGCGCAAAGGAGCGCACCGTTGAGCTTGGAAAAATGCGCATGCGCACTCTGCGCCTGTCAAAGATGCCGCTTGGCCGGCTTATCGCCCTGCAGCTCGGCAATTTTTCGCCGACATACTGGATATTTCAGCTTTTGACGATCATCGCCATACTGTGCGCGGACGGCTTTGTCGTTTCCGAATCAAGTGCCGCGCGCCTTTTGATATTCGTCTATGCCGGGGCGGCAAGCACCCTCGCCTGCCCCGAGCTTGTGCGCGATATATCCTGCAAAATGAGCGAGATCGAGCTGAGCTGCCGCGTAAGCGGCGCAGACTTGCTCGCAGCGCGTATGCTTATCATCGGAGCGGCAAACCTCATCGGACTTGTGCTGACTGCGGTCATTGCCGCGGCAAAGTATAGCGCGGACCTCGCCGTTTTGCTCGCAAGCGGCGCGGCCTTGATGTTCACCTCGAGCCTTCTGACGCTGCTTGCTCTTCGGGCGCTGCCGATGATAAAAAGCAGAGCCGGGGCACTGTCGCTGTCGCTTATCTCGGCGGTAGCCGTCGAAACGGTGTGCGCAGGCATGCCGTGGAGCGCAGGCTTCTGGTTCATATTTGCCGGCATAAGCTTTGGGCTGCTTGCGCTCGAGGTTTGGCGCGAGCTTAGATGCATGGAACGCAGAAAGGGAAAAAGCATATGGAACTATCTTTAAATTCCGTTTCCAAACAGTATAAGGACAAGCTCGCCGTGAACGCGCTGTCGCTGACTATGCACAACGGCATCTACGGCCTGCTCGGCCCGAACGGCTCGGGCAAAACAACGCTCATGCGCATGATATGCACGGTGCTCCGACCGAGCGGCGGCAGCATAAGCCTCGACGGCGAAGATATCATCGGCCTCGGCGAGAGCTACCGCGATGTGCTCGGCTATCTGCCGCAGGACTTCGGCTATTATCCGAACTTCACCGGCCGGGATTTTCTGATGTATTTCGCCGCGCTCAAGGGACTTACCAAATATCAGGCGGAGGAAAAGTGCGGCGAGCTTCTTGAGCTGACCGGCCTTTCCGAGGTTGCCGGCAAAAAGCTCAAGACCTATTCCGGCGGCATGCGTCAGCGCATCGGCATTGCGCAGGCACTCATAAACGACCCGAAAATCCTCGTTCTTGACGAGCCGACAAGCGGACTTGACCCGGCAGAGCGCGCAAAATTCCGCAATATAATCGGCGGCCTGTCGAAAAACCGAATCATTCTGCTGTCCACCCATATAGTGTCCGATATTGAGTACATCGCCGACCGCATCGTTCTTATGAAAAACGGCGAGGTGTCGCTTGAGGGCGCGGCCGAGAGCATATGCGGCAGCATATCCGGCATGGTGTGGGAGTGCGCGGTCGCGCAGGCCGAGGCAGACGAGCTTATCGCAGAGCACGTCGTAACGAATCTGCATAACACGCACGGAGGCGTTGCGCTGCGTATCGTATCCGAGGCTCGCCCGACGGCCGACGCCGTCTGCGCCGAGCCGAAGCTTGAGGATCTGTACCTCTATCATTTCAGACGGGAGCTTGGAAATGAACCTTACAAAGCTTGAATTTAAAAAGATATTCACGCCGCTGACGGTGATCGCCGTCGTTGTCATGCTGCTTTTGAATCTGTACATGACGTTTGATTATCGCGCCTACTATTTGCTCGAAGCGCTTGATCCGGACAGCAAATCTAAGCCGATAGAAACGCTCAAGAGCGAATACGCCGAAAAGCGCGGCGAGATAACCGACGAATGGATAGCCGCGCGCAGGAGCGACGTTGAAAACATATTAAACGACCCGAAATATCTCAAGACCGAGGACGAGCTAAAGCAATATCTGAGCGATCTTGCCGCGCAGGGATATCCTGCCGAGGAGATCGAGCGGCTAAAAAGTCAACCATACACGATACTGAACAACAACGGAATAACGGCCTATGAACACACCGAAAAGTTCACACATGCAGCGAGCTTTTACGATAACGCCGAGGAGGAAAAGCAGTATCTTCTCGACGAATACTCATCCGATGCCGACATCTGCGCGGATATAAGCGCGCGCTATGACGCGCTTATAAACGACTATCGCGCGTTCTGCGACTATGACCTTGCCTACACGTCGATACAATATGTCATAGCCAGTGCGTTTCCGTTCACGGTCGGCGTTCCCGTGCTCATCGGCCTTGCTCCGCTGTTTGCTCGCGAACGCGCGCGCAAAACCGACGCGCTTATCCTATCGTCAAAGCGCGGCCGGCGCGATACGGCTCGGGCAAAAATATGTGCCGGAACGCTCTACACTCTGCTTGTTTGGAGCGTCATGGCGATAAGCGCGGCGGCATATTGCTTCATCCTCTACGGCGCGGAGGGCTTCGGCGCATTCTGGCAGTCGTTTACCGGCATCTCCTCTCCGTTTCGGTGGACGATCGGGCAGGCGATCATAGTTGAACTTGCAACAAGCCTTATCGGCACGCTGTTTTTTGCCTGTATCGTGATGCTGCTCTCCGAGCTTACCGAAAGCATGTTCGTATCGGTCATTTTGGGCGCTGCGCTGCTGCTTACGCCTATGTTGGTATCCATCGGCGCCGGAGCCGCAATACTTCTGCCGACCTGCCTCATCCGCGGCGTGATGATCTGGAGCGTCTATATTCCGGCAAAGCTCTTCGGCTCGGTAATGCCGGCGCAGTACCTCGCAGTCGCTGCCGCAGCGGTTCTAAGCATCGCATGCTGCACAGCCGCCGCAAACGTGTTCTGCCGCCGCCAGGCCGCTTAGAGCGGCCCTTCACAAAATATTAAACGCCCGGCGAAAGAATTTTCTTGACAATGAGGGCCGGTAATGCTATTATTATCAGGCACTTAAATGCGCGAGTGGTGGAATTGGCAGACTCGCTAGATTCAGGTTCTAGTGCTCACTCCGGGCGTGCGGGTTCAAGTCCCGCCTCGCGCACCATGGCGAGTGTTCTTACAGCATTTGAAAGGCTGTTAAGAACACTCGCTTTTTTCATACAGCGAGTTGGTTTGAGGCGTAGTTGACGACTACGCCTTTTCTTGTATTCACCGACACCTGCGGTGCCGGAAGTGGGAACACATCGGGAATGAAGATGGCTCCCACACAGTTGTAATGGATCACAAGATGCTGCTCCCATATCCCGTCGATTTTCTCCGCCTGATGGACTTCGATGTGATCAATCAGCTCATTGAGCATCCTGGGGGTCAGAACCTTGGCTCTTGTGTATTTACGGACGGTGGAGATAAACATATCCGCCGTTACGGACTTGCTGCTGAGCTTGTCCATTTCGGCACGGAGGGTCTTGATCTTCTCGGATATCTCCTTTTGTTCATCCTCGTACCTGCGGGACATTTTGGCAAAGCGGTCATCCGAGAGCTTGCCGGAAACATTGTCCTCATAGATACGCTCAAACAATCCATCCAGTTCTTCATCACGGGCTTGCAGGGCTGCAAGCTCTTTTTCTTTGAGTTTGCGATCCAAAGCGACATTCTGTTGGGTGCTGCCCATAACGGCCTTGACGAAATCATCTTCATACCGGCTGGCAAACTTGGTCAGGCGCTTGATCTCACCTAACACCACCTGTTCAAGAAAATCCACCCGGACATAATGGGTAGAGGTGCAGGTGCCGCGGTTGCCCTTATAATTGGAACAGTTGAAATATCGGATCTCCGGGTTTCCCTGATTGAAGTGGAAATGCAGGTTATTCCCGCAATCGGCACAGACCAGCAGACCGGAAAACATATTCTTTTCGCCTTCATTGGTACGGCGCTTGCGAACTTTCCCCCGTTTCTGCTGAACCTGCTCCCACACGGCACGGTCAATGATCGGCTCATGGACGTCTTTGAAAACCACCCAATTTTCACGGTCATTTTTGATCCGCTTCTTGTTTTTATACGACTTTGAGTAGGTTTTGAAATTGAGAATATCGCCGCAATACTCTTGCAGGGACAGAATTTTGGTAACGGTGGAGCTGTTCCACTTGGTAGGTGGCTGCTGCTTGCCTTTTCCGGGACGCTTGACGCCCTTTTTCAGCCAATAGGCCCGCGGGGTCAGAATTTCCTCCCGTTCAAGTTGGGCGGCAATTTGCTCTGTTCCCATGCCATCCAGGGTCATACCATAAATACGCTTGACCACCTGCGCGGCTTCATCGTCTACGATCCAGCGTTTCGGATTGTCGGGGTCCTTCATGTAGCCGTAGGGAGGCTGTCCCATTGGCTCGCCTGCATTGCCCTTGATCTTATTGCTGATCCTGCGCTTTTTGGAAATGTCCCGCGCATACCATTCGTTAAACAGATTGCGGATCGGGGCAAGTTCGTTATCGCCCTCGGCGGTGTCAATGTTGTCCGAAACCGCTACAAGACGGATATCGTGCTCCGGGAAAAATTCTTCGGTCAGGCGCCCCACTTCAATGTAGTTGCGCCCTAGGCGGCTGAGGTCCTTCACAAAGATCGCTGCCGCCTTGCCCTGTTCGAGCTGTTGGATCATATCCACGAAGCCTGGGCGATCCATGGTCACGCCGGAAATGCCATCATCCAGGAAATGCACCAGATTGGTGTAGCCTTTTTCCTTTGCCACCTTGGTGAGCAATTTTTTCTGAGACGAGATTTGTCAAGGATACTTTTTGCATCAGGTCACGCTTTTATTAACCTTCACACAAGACGTCAGTCAGTGAAAATGTAGATGGTCTGACCCAATACAGTTCGCTGACAAAAGCAGCAAGATGGTTCAGTGACCGAGCAAACTACGAAAAGCACGAATTGTGTGCTATGTGCAACCCCAAAAATATCCCCCTCCCCGGCTTCCGCAACATATATTAATCTGATACAATTTGTTTGAAGCGAGAAGGCGCTCAACAAAACATAAAAGTAAGAACCAAAACGCAGAAAAAGAAAGACTATTCCAACGTATTCGCGGTCTGAGATTTGGAGAGGTACACATTTATGTTGCGGGGGGCAGCCAGTATGAGCAGAACAAATCAAAAAGAGTATGTTTCGGGAGATGCGGTAAATGAAAATCAGTATTATATATTTTAGTAATACCGGCCATACAGAGGATGCAGCCAAAATGATTGCAGCCGGGATAGAAACTTTAGAAAATACAGAAGTTCGACTTTTCAATCTGCCAGATGAAGATAATTGGGACAAAGAGTTTATTCGAGAAAGCAAAGCAGTTATTTTCGGGACGCCTACATATTATGCCAATATGTGCTGGCAGATGAAGCAATGGTTAGATACTCGCGGGATTACATATGAACTTGCCGGAAAAATCGGTTCTGCATTTGCCACAGAGAACAACCCAAACGGTGGTGGTGCAGAACTTGCCATTATGACCATGTATAACCATCTGTTGGTGTACGGTATGTTGGTATATTCCAGCGGCGTGGAGTATGGGAGACCTCCTATCCACATCGGTCCCACTATTGTCAGTAGCAGGATACAGGAACACGGATCCTGCTGCCGTCGTTTTGGTAAACATATCGCCACAAAAGCACATGAATTATTTGATAGATAAAAGAGTGTTTCAGCAGAAATGTATACAATGCCATCTTTGTACAGGGTGGTTTCGTATAAAAGAAAAATGAAGAATTGAGGTCAAACAATGAACGCACATTTGAAAAAAGCTATTGCACTTCTGCTTGCGCTGGCTATGGTGTTTGCACTTGCTGCCTGCGGTAAGCAGCAGGACGCCAACGATAAGACGGATGACAGTGCAGATACCACTGAGCCCACTACCCGTGTAATTACGGACGCACTTGGACGTCAGGTTGAAATTCCCGCAGAAGTCAAGAAGATTGTTCCCCTTGGCAACACTCCCCGTATGATTTCCTACCTTGGTCTGGCTGATATCGTTGTGGGTATTGAGGAATGCGAAATTGCGACCAGCCCCATTCAAGCTTACGCATATCCCCACGTTGAAAAGTGGTCCACCCTGCCCAACTGCGGTACCAATGCCATGGGTGAGACCGCCTATTATCCAGAGCAAATTATGCTGGCAAATCCCGATGTCATCCTGACCACTGATAATGCTGATGTTGCCGATAACCTCCAGACTCAAACCGGTCTCCCCGTTGTCTGTGTTGATCAGGGTTCTCTTTTCGCCGAAAGCTACGAGCAGTCCCTGCGTATTCTTGCCGATGTCTGCGGCGTAAGCGACCGTGCCGAAACGCTCATTTCTTACATCAACAGCTGTTTGGAAGATCTTGCTGCCCGTTCAGCAGATATTGATATTTCCGAAAAGCCTACCGTTCTCGCTGCGGGTGCTACCTTTAAGGGCGGTCACAGCATCGACGGAGTATATACTAATTACGCTGTATTTGAAATTCTTGAAGCAAATGACGTGGCAGAGGAAATTGCCGGCCAGAAGGGTTCCAGCGGCGTTATGGTGGAAAAAGAGCAAATTCTTGCATGGGATCCCGAAATCATTTTCTTCGACTCCGGTAGCATGGGACTTGTCAGAGCCGACTATGCTGAGAATCCCGGTTATTTTGAGCAACTTCAGGCAGTTCGGAATGGTGAACTGTACCAGTGGCCCAACTCCACATGGCATTGGTCTAATGTTGAAATTCCTCTGGTAAGTGCTTACTATGTTGGCTGCATGCTCTACCCCGAGCGTTTTGCAGACGTGGATTTTGAGGCAAAAGCCAGCGAAATTTTTGATATGTTCCTTGGCGAGCCCAACTATCTGGAGATCATCAATGCTTCCGGCTCTGGTTACGGAAAAGTAACTTTGGGTGAATAACCCATGAAAAATGAAGCGAATGAAGGGCTGCTGGTATATAACCAATATCTGCATCGCAAACGCATTGCGCTTGTTATTGTTGTAATAGCAACAATGTTGGTTGCTATATACTCCATTGGCATTGGATCTATTTCAATATCCATAAAAGATATTGTCAAAGTCTTTCTCGGCAGTGGAGATAAAATGCACACGACAGCAGTCATGAATATTCGTCTGCCGAGAGCAGTTACTGCCATCGTGGTCGGCGCAGCTTTGGCAGCCGCCGGTGCAGTTATGCAGTGCGTATTGCGTAATCCTCTGGCTTCTGCGTCCTCTCTGGGTGTTTCTCAAGGTGCAGCCTTTGGTGCTGCCTTGGGCATTGTCGTATTTGGCGGCGGTGTTGTCAATTCCGCCAATGCTACCACGGCCATTACCATAAGCAATCCTTACATTGTCACACTTTGCGCCTTTGTGTTTGGCATTGTTTCTACTGTGGTCATCGTAGGGATCTCCCAGTTCAAAAAGAACGTAGGCCCCGGAGGTCTGATTTTGGCCGGTACCGCACTGAGCAGCCTGTTCAGCGGTGCAAGTACCATTCTCCAGTACTTCGCCGATGACACAAAACTAGGTGCCATCGTATTTTGGACTTTCGGCAATCTTGGAAGTACGAGCTGGAATGAAATTGCTATATTGTCTGCTGTTTTTGCGCTTGCAATGATATATTTTATGTTCAATCGCTGGAACTACAACGCTATGGAAAGCGGAGCGGACACGGCGAAAAGCCTTGGTGTAAATACTCGTTCCGTAATGCTGCTGAGTATGGCGATTTGCTCTCTGCTTGCAGCAGTAGCAGTTTCCTTTGTAGGCATTATCAGCTTTGTTGGGTTGGTTGCGCCTCATATTATGCGTCGCTTTGTGGGGAACGACTATCGGTATTTGGTTCCCAGTTCGGCGATAGCCGGTGCTCTTCTGCTTCTCATGGCCGATATCGTCAGCCGCATAGTCATGGCTCCAGTCATCTTGCCCATTGGCGCACTTACAGCGTTCCTGGGCGCCCCGATTTTCTTGTACCTGCTGTTCAAGGGAGGAAAGAAAAATGGTTAAGGTCGAAAATATTACATATGCCTACCATCGTTCCTCAGGCAACATTTTGGAGCAAGTCGGTTTTGAGATAGAAAGCGGACAGTGCATTGCCGTGCTTGGAAACAACGGCGCAGGTAAAAGTACGCTGCTGAAGTGCATCGACAGAATCAATCCCACACACAACGGTGTCGTAATGGTTGAAGGGAAAAATGTCTTTGAGATGAATGCGCGTATGATGGCGCAAAATGTAGCATATGTCCCGCAAAATGCCGGAGCCACTGACATGACTGTTTTTGATACGGTTCTTTTGGGCCGAAAGCCTTATATCAAGTGGGACGTTTCCGCAGAAGACCGAAAGATAGCAGGCAACATTATCCATCAAATGGGACTGGATAACTATGTTCTGCGCAGTGTATCGGAACTTTCGGGCGGCGAGGCGCAAAAAGTGATGCTTGCGCGGGCTTTGGCGCAGGAGCCTCATTTCCTGCTGCTGGACGAACCTACGAGCAATCTTGACCCCCGCAATCAGCACGAGGTTTTGCGAATTGTGCGCGATATTGCACAGTCTCATAACATATGTGTGATGATCATCATTCATGACCTGAATTTGGCCGTACGTTACTGCGATAAGTTCCTTTTCCTGCGAGATGCCAAGATTTATTCGTACGGCGGCTTGGAAACCATGACACTCCAAACCATTCGTGATGTCTACGATATGGAGGCGGAAGTGATCCATCACAACGGAATCCCGGTGATCGTTCCTTATCCTGCAGAAGAAAAAGTCTGATAATAATTTAAAATTAAAGGAGATTTTACCATGGTTGATGAAAACAAAGCACTTTGGGAAAAAAGCGCTGAATTTCACGGACATGTTTGCCCCGGGCTGACCATCGGATACAGAGCTGCTCTGTATGCCATTGATTTGCTGGAGCTGAAATTGGGCGGTGGCGGAAATGCCGGCTGCCTGTCCAAAGATGAGGAAGTCGTTTGCATTTCCGAAAATGACGCTTGCGGCTGCGATGCTATCCAAGTAATTATGGGCTGCAGCATTGGCAAGGGCAATCTGCTGTTCCATATGACCGGAAAGCAAGCCTTCTCCTTCTACAACCGCAAAACCGGCAAGTCCGTGCGTTTGGTTCTCAATAAGCCCATTGAGGAAATGACAAGAGAGCAGACGTTTGATTATTATCATGCATGCAAACAGGAAGATATGTTCACCGTCAAGAAAACCACAATTGATCTGCCCGAGCATGCACGTATCTTCGAGTCATATAAGTGTGAGTGCTGCGGTGAGACTGCTGGAGCAAACTGGATCCGTCTGTCTGGCGGCAAGAAACTTTGCGTGGATTGCTACACAAAGTATGACCGTTTTGATGTATAACATTCCGATTACCTATTAACGCAAATTTGATAGCGGCGGGAGTGCATCGTTAAGAATGCACTCCCGCTGAAATTATCGTTCCCACTCACCTCTGCTCTCCTTTTTCCGTTGACTTTGTTGTAACTGCTGTTGCTGTGCCTTTTGTAAAGACTTCCGAACAGATGGTGTTTCGGGCTCTTCATTCAGCAGTTCAGCAACGTCCCACTTGCTGTCGTACATCATCAGCGAGTCATATTTCTCGCCAGAGGCAGCCTGCACACGGTCAACCGCAGAACGCTCCATTACAGGACGCAGGGCAAGTCTTGCGTCCTGTAATTCGTCAGGATCAAATTCTGCCGCCTGTTCTTTCAATTCAGCATATTGCCGCAAGGCGTCGTTCAATTCTGTCGTGTACTTTTCTTCCTGCTGAGACAGCTTTTTGAGCGCTGTTTTCATCGTAGAAATATCCTTTTTCACAGCAGCGATACCGGCATCATCCGTGCATTCCAGCGAGTGCAGCAACATATCCTTTTCAGATTTCAGTTCCTCTATTTCCTCGGTCAGCTCCGCAATGTGGCGGGACAGCTCGTGCTGCTTTGGGATGAGATAGAAGGGCGTCTCCTTCTTTTGGGCAAGCAACGACTTGCGCTCCTTGCTCTTTTCCTTGATCTGCTGTATCAGCCCGGTATAACGCTCCAGCTCTGGCTTCCATACGGAAAGAGATTTTTGAATATGCGATTTGCCGCTGCGAATGTGAGAGAGTTGGTAGCAGAAGATCAGCACACGGCTGCGCAGCTTTTCCAGCCCTTCCGCAATGGCGGGGACAGTACGCACGACCAGTGCGGCCAGTTTCTTAATTTCAGCTTTTAATTCCCGCAGCAGCGCATTGTCTGCCCTGATCTGCCGGTTGATCTCGCAGCGGTCAGAGATGATTCCCTTGCGCTCCAATGCCTGCGCTGCCACACCCTCATGGATGGTGGGGATCTCATCCAGCCCCCGTGCGGCGTTGCTGCGGTGGTCGATGCGCTCCGCCCGTCCGGCACGTTCCAGATAGAGATTGGTCACATCCGCCCACGCCTTGCGCCATTCTACGAGCTGTTCTTCGCTGTTCCAGCGTTCGGAGATAGGATTCTGCCTGCCGTAGCGGGTGCTTTTCGGATGCTTGTCTGCACGGACAAGCCCTTGCGCCTCGGCAGCAGATGGTGTCATGTACACCTTCTTTTTGCCGATCTTGTAGGGATATTGCTTCTCCCAGCCTTCGTTCTGCGCCGATTTGAACTCGGCGGCGGTGAAGCCCTTTTCTTCACCGTTTCTGACGCAGAGATATTCCTTCTCGGTCTTGTACTGCCAGCGTCTCTGCTCATCCAGCGGGCGCACCGTCAGCAGAATGTGGGCATGAGGATTGTGACCGTCGGTGTCGTGGATGGCAGCGTCGGCGCACATTCCATCGGATACAAACTGCTTCCGGATAAAATCTTGAAGCAGCTCGATCTGCTGTTCCCGGTTTAACTCGATGGGCAGCGCCACGACAAACTCCCGGGCAAGCCTGCTGTCTTTGGCCGTCTCAACTTCCTCCACGGCGTTCCAGAGCTTTTCACGATCCTGCCATTCCTGCGGGGCATATTCCGGCAAAAACACCTGCTGCCAAGCAAGTCCTTGTTTTCTTGTGTAGTCATGCTGAATTCCGTCGTAATCGTTATATAGACGGGAACAGCTTAAATATGCGGAAGCAGCCACGGCGGAGCGGCCTGTGCCCCGGCTGACCACCTTCGCTTCCAGATGATAAATTGCCATTGTTCTCCTTTCTGCCGTCCGGGGGGGATGCAACCGGCATCCCTTTGGCGGCTCTTGCGCACAGGCTTTTTGTTTCTTTTTCGCAAAAAGAAAAGGGTGTCGGTTCAATC
>OLSK01000346.1_pt1 | contig 43379 bp, 39 predicted proteins | sample 1672781 | NCBI WGS metagenome assembly OLSK01 (sample SAMEA3136723, study PRJEB25190) | human gut metagenome | biome: human gut; feature: human-associated habitat; material: faeces | place: Austria | collected 2013 | reverse complement strand
TGGAGTCGGTGGAAGGAAATGAAATGACCAATAGATATTCTTTTATTGGGAGAAATCCGTTTTTAACCTTTAAGAGTTATGGTGATAAAGTTGTTTTGACCGATTTTAACGGGGTTCAGACCGTAAAGAGAGGAAATCCGCTTGATATTTTAAGTGAATACTCTGAGAAGTATAAATCCCCAATAATTGAGGGGCTGCCGGAATTCAGCGGCGGCGCTGTAGGATGTTTCTCCTACGATTTGGTGAGACTTTCGGAAAATTTGCCGAATGTTCCTGAGGACGATTTGGAGCAGCCTGATATGCACTTTATGTTTACGGATGAGATTATAGCTTTTGATAATAAAAAAAAGAAGCTGGTGCTCATGGTAAATATTCATCCCGGCGACAACTTAAAGTTTAGATATGACAGAGCCGTAGAGAGGCTCATGGAAATAAGAAATGAATTGAACTCTCCGCTTCCTGAGCTGAATGAACCTAAAAATGGGTTTAGGGGGAGCTCTAAGCCTAAAAGCAACGTTACTAAATCAGAGTTTTGCAATAGCGTTGAAAAAGCGAAAGAGTATATAAAGAACGGCGATATTTTTCAGGTGGTGCTGTCACAGAGGTTTGAAATTGAAAATTACAGCGACCCTTTTAATGCCTATAGAGCCATAAGGGTGATAAACCCGTCGCCGTATATGTATTACTTAAAGTTTGACAACTGTCAAATAGCCGGCGCGTCTCCCGAGATGCTTGTGAGAGTTGAGAACGGGATTGTTCAGAACAGTCCGATAGCAGGTTCCAGACCGCGCGGTGAGACTGAAGAACTTGACAGACACAATGAGTTTGAACTGATAGCTGACCCAAAAGAGAATGCTGAACATATAATGCTGGTTGACTTGGGCAGAAATGATTTGGGTAAGGTTTGTGAGTTTGGGAGCGTTAATGTTAAACGTCTAAAATATATACAGAGGTTTTCACATATCATGCATATGACATCTGACGTTGAGGGTGTTCTGAGGCAGGATAAGAATCGGTTTGACGCATTAAAAAGTGTTCTTCCGGCAGGCACACTGTCAGGGGCGCCAAAAGTCAGAGCAATGGAGATAATTGACGAGCTGGAAAACAGGAAGCGAGGATTTTATGGAGGAGCGATAGGATATATCGGATTCGGAGGAAGCCTTGATTCCTGTTCTGGACATGGACGGCAACCCCTTCCTGTATCATCTGGATGGCCGGACTGTCCTGGTAGAACAGCGGCTGGATAACCTGCCTCGGTTCCGTGGGCGGAGGAACTTCACCATAGCTCACGAGATTGCACACCAGATTCTCTACCGACTGTTCCCGGAAGCCTACGGTATGCAGCGCAGAACCCTGTGTGATTACCGCCGTTCCAGCAAGCCGTGCAAACAGATCACGGATTGGGCGGAGTGGCAGGCGGATACTCTGGGTGCGGCAATCCTCCTGCCGGAAGATGCCGTGCAGGAGGGAATGTTCATCTTCGGTCTGGGGGATCAAATGACGGTACTGAGCAAAAAATACTCGCCCAACAAATTTGAAGCGTTTTGCCGCATGGCAGATTTCCTCGGTGCATCCAGAACCACCCTTTCTTTCCGAATGGAGCAGTTGGGACTGCTGGAACGGAACCTGCTGTGTGCTAGATAGAATGGGAGGTTTTGCACATGGACGATTCATCAATGCGAATTGCTGTGAAATGCAAGAAATGCAGCTTCACAATGTTCTACAAAACATCAATGGCCACCGGCACGGTAGAGTGTAAGTGTCCGCGCTGCAAAAGTATCGTGAAAGTCAATCTGGCACTGAGGAAAAGCAGCTTCCCGCTTTTCTTTCGCAGAACAACGCCGACATACTGGAAACCATCGGCAGAAAAGTTCATATTGTCATAGCACCGAGCAACGGGGTACGCTGTCAATGACAGCGTAATGAAACACCACCAAATAGCCGGGCATGAGAGATCAGGAGTAGAAATACTCTTGTCTTCATGCCCGGCTTTTATTTTTTCTATGGAGGATGGATTATGAAAAACCGGAATTTGGAATTGTGTCTGTGCGAACGCTGTGTCGCAGGATTTTACCAGTCAAAGGAATACTGGGTGACCAGAGAGGACCCTTATCAGGTGATAAAGGACGAATGTGCCTTCTGCCAGATACGAAGGGGTTACGATTACCTCATTCAGCGCCGAAATAACCGCTTACCGGTTCGGATAGAAACGGAGGCGATGGTATGCTACTGATCGAGCGGATTTATGAAACAAACAATCTGAAAATCGACTATGTGAGATGCCCCGTCTGTAAACAAGGTAGGCTGTGTGACAAGCCGGTGGGGGACAAAGTCATGGTAATCGCAGTCAGTGAGGGCACTGGCCATCAGACAGGAAACCGGATCATCCTTAAATGTCCCAAATGCGGACAGCGATTTATCATTACAATACCAAAAGAATAATTCCAAAACTATGAAAGGTCACAGAAATCACCGATCAGGAGCTGATTGCATACTTCGAAACCGAACACTTGCAAAACGGCACCGGCAATCAGCTTGTTTTCCTTTAGCATCACCGGATTGGTACAGCCGTGCTTCTTGCCGGTGGGACAGTAATAATAGTGGTACTCCCTGCCATTTACCCGGTTGGTCTTACGGGTCATGCGACTGCCGCAGCAGCCACAGATCAGAACACCGGAGAACAGATATACCGTGTCCTGCTTCGGGGAGGTACGGGTGTCCAGTCCCCGTATTCTCTGAACCAGGTCAAAGTCCTGTTTGCATTGTGTGCAGAAAAGTAAGGCGTGATGTTCGATTTTACATAGTAGGCAAAGTTGGAATACTCCTCTGCGGGAATATCTGTAACCTTGTCATTGAGCCATTTACCAAGGAAATCGGTGAACAGCATTCCCTTGTTGGCAGCGAGATTGTCCGGGTTAAACTCGGAACGGGCTTTCATGAGCATTTTCTCTGCCCGCTTCTTGTTTCCCTTAACGGTGAGTCCGGTACTGATGGACTTGCTCCGCCGCTTTCCAGTGGCATCCTTCCATGTCAGAATCATCTGGAAATAGCCGTTTTGCTCTCTTAGGTGACCTGTAACCATATGCGTTCCTCCTGTTCATTAGCATTGTGGTCTTTTGCGTGGCTATATGGTATCATCAGCAGTAAATTCCGGCAAGTTTGTCAACCCCTGCACTCACTTTCCATGAAGGCGAATACATTCACCTTCGGGATACGATACGCCCTGCCGACCTTGAAGTGCTTTATCTGGTTGGTCACCAGGAGTCGATATACTGTACGCTCACTGACACCGAGCATTTCGCATAATTGCAGGGTGGAAACGACATCGGGGTAGTTTTGAAAGAGCTGAGTATATGTAGCTGTGATTTCTTCCATCGGGAAAACCTCCTCTTAAAATCTATGTATAAAGCTGGGCAGGTAGCTTCTGCCCAGCTGGTTTGTCATAATTCAAGGCTGCATTTCAGTGCGGTGTTGACCTGTTTCATTTGGTATTCGGAGAGCGAGCCGATATAGCCCAACAAGCGGGATTTGTCAAGTGTGTGAATCTGCTCCAGCAGGACGAGAGATGGGATTCGGGCGTACATTCCTGGGATGTGGTCTATGAACACATGAGTGGGCAGCTTCGCTTTGGTGGCCGTCCTGCTCGTCAGGGCCGAAACAATGATCGTTTTGGAGTGCTTATTGCCGACATCGTTCTGAACCACCAGAACAGGGCGAATGCCGCCCTGTTCACAGCCCAGATGCGGTTCGAGATTTGCATAATAAATATCACCACGGTGATACTTCTGAGGCGTGATATCCATTGTGCTTCCTTTCTATCGTTCCGCAGCGTAGGAACGCCGTTGGTTTTTGATTGGCTGCCCGAGGGCATCGTAATTCTTGGGATTTGCAGCAGGCATCTCCCAGCCGAACATGGAACCAGCCACCATTGCCGCTTCCTGCGCTTTGGTCACGCCATTGGCTGCATTCAGAGCAGCTGCACCTTCTTTGGGGGAAGTGTTCTGCGGGAATACATCTGTGGGTGAGTAACCTTTCTCACCTTTGGTGATAACAATCAGCTCCCCGGTGGCTTCCAGGGTGCTGAAGCAACTCTCCGGGAGCGACTGCCGCAGAGGAATGATGCCGTGACAGCCATGATTCTGGTACAGTTCTGCAAACTCGCAGATGTGGTACAGGTTCTTCCCCCGATCGCTGGTTGCCTCAAAATGGTAGTCGTCAATGTAGCGGCAAATCAAATGCCGGGGCTTTCCGCTGTTTGTGAAGTACCGAATTTTGTCACCATCTTCTATCCGAAAAAGCTCTTTGTAGTTCGGATCAATAAAGCGGATTCCCTTCTCCGCGTTATTCAGGTGCCGGTCAAACCAGTCCTTGCGATAGCAGTAGCAGTACAGATTGTAATCGCCTTTTTTAGGATTGAGGCGGAGAATGTAAGCGTGTTTCTGCGTATCGGCTCTGAGCGTCAGCTCTCTGCCGTAGAAACCTGGTTTCTTGCTGTCCGGGTGCCGATAGCAGTACGAAGTGAGCACTGCTCTGTCTCTAAGAATTGCCTCGTGTTGGGTCTGTGAAGCATCGGGAGCTTCCAAACCACGCAGCGTATTGATCAGGTGATCGAATTCATCCTTGAACGCCTGATCCTTCAAGCTTACATTGTGGTCTGCCCAAGAGGAATAAAAGCTGTTTCCATCCGAATCGAAGTCAGCTCGGAGATGTCCGATGCAGCCGGTTTGACCTTCTATCTGACTGCTTTGGCTGTAGGCATACGTCTGCTCTGCCGGGGTTGCAGTTCCGATTGAGAAATCCATTATCGTGCTGCCTCCTTTGATTTGTCTTTCTTTTGCTGAGATTGAAGTGCCTCGCGGAGCTTCTCTTGTGCCCACTTGGGTACTGCATCAGCCTCAAGCGTGGCAAGAATGTCGCTGCGTTCAAAACGGCTGTGCTTCCCGGAAAACAGGTTGGTGCAGAAGCAGGCAGATCCTCTGCTGTTCGGGGAAGCACCAAATCCTCCGGTACATAGATAAAGCTGCCTGGTGGCCAGCTGGTATTCCGGTTTCAAAACATCCGGCTTAATGATAACCACCTTCTGATGAAGGTCATCAGCATGAGACACCAGGCTGATTTGCTCCGTACTCAGGCATTTCTGCTGGTTATAGGGTCTGTTGTCCACCGCTGCTGTATTTTCAGCGGATAGCTGGCGTTCCAGTTCTTTGACGGCATCTGTCATGCGCTCAGAGAAAATGCCCAGAATATGGGGATAGCTGTCATCTGCAATGCAGTTCTGGTATGCAGTAAACAATTCGTTTTGGGTACAGAACGCGGTCATATAGGGAAGGGCTTCATTCTGAGGAGCGTATCCAAGCACAATCTCCTCCGAACCGACTGAGATTGCCTGAACAATCTCATACTCTCCTGCCATTCTTTTCTCAGTCATGGTAAGCGTTACCATTACATTGTTCTCTGTCAGACCATACCGCTTGGCAATATCAGCTACCGGATCTGTATAGAAATAGCGGCGCACAAAAATGTTTCTCTCCCGTTCCGGCAGCTTACGAACAAAGCGGCGGATAAACTCTCCCAATTCTTTAGCTTCCAGTTGCGCTTCAACATTTTCAGAGGATGCAATGCATTCTGCCAACTCCTCCAAAACCAGAACGTTCTCTCCTCCGCTCCGTTTCTGGGCATGTAAATCCCGAAGTCGGTTCAGTGAAAGGTTACGCGTAATCTTTGACAGGAAGCTTCCCAGCTTCTCCGGTTTTTTCGGGGGAATCGCATTCCATGCATGGAGCCATGTGTCACTAACACATTCCTGTGAGTCCTCAATACATCCCAATATATTATGAGCAATGGCAAAACAGCAGGTTCCATATTTCTTTTCGGACTGGATAATCGCCTCTTGATTCCGTTTCCAGTATAATGACACAATTTCTCTATCTTGCATAGGTATCACCTCGTTAGTCTCTATCTACAATTAAAGACACCATTTATATTTGCTACCTTACAAATTCATTATAACACTTTCATAAAACAAAAGGAACCTGATAAGTCCAGTGATGTGGTTGGCCAGTACGGCAACGGTACAACGATTACCATTCTGGAGGCCAAGAACGGATAGGACCGAACTGATCAGGGCTGGATATGTATGGACAATGTTAAAACTGCAGACGGCATCACTGTAGTTGATGTTGGTGAGTTTCAGCCTGCTGTAGACGGTTCCGTTATCATTACTGACGCGGAACTGGTTCAGTATGGTACATTGAAAATGCTGCTTCCCTCTGGATTTGCGTCAAACAATGAGGATGACACAGTAGTGTTTCTGTAGGCTGATTTTTGAACACGATGAAGGGTGCGAAAATAGCACCCTTCATTTTATGACTTGACAAATGATTCTACATTATGTAGTATATTGGCATACTACATAATGTAGAATGGAGTGATACCGATGGCCGACATCAGAATGGGGCCTGCAGAGACACAGTTTGCGGAGATTATTTGGGAACATGAACCGATTGCATCCGGCGAACTTTCTAAAATTGCAGAAGAGAAACTACACTGGAAAAAGACTACTTCCTTTACAGTCATCAAAAGGCTGAGCGAGCGTGGTATTATTCAGAATCAGAAGGGAATCGTGACGTCTCTGATCTCCAGAGAAGAATTCTTCGCCCGTCACAGCGAACAGTATGTGCAGGATACCTTTGACGGCTCTTTGCCGGCCTTCATGGCTGCCTTCAGTACCCATAAGAAATTGACGGACAGGGAAATTGATGAGATGAAACGCCTCATTGAGAAAATGAGGGGGTGAGGCTATGGAATCCGTCCTGTTATTCTTGATTGATCATTTCCCGAACTTGCTGGATGTGAATTTGACAGCAAGCATTGCAATCTTGTTTGTGGTCTGCGTCCGGCAGTTTATGAAGGGTGCTCCCAAGATCTTCTCATATGCGCTCTGGGCTATCGTACTGCTGCGGCTTCTGGTACCCATTTCCATTGAGAGTCGCATGAGCTTCGTCCCGGAGCGAACAGAGTTTTCCAGCATGGTGGATGTGAATGAAGTGTTCCCGGAAGTCCAGTTTGAAACACCGCAAGATCGTGCAGATAATGCGTGGTACCGGGAAAACACACCGCCCGGAGAACCACTGGTTCAGACGAACCGAAGCCTTGATGCACAGACTTACCTGACATTTGCATGGCTTGCCGGAATCGTATTTATGCTTTTGCGCAGTGCGGTATCCTATTGGAAACTGCGGAAAAAGGTGAGGGTGGCGATTCCATTCCAGAAAGGAATCTACATTGCTGACGATATTGATACGCCCTTTGTGATGGGCTTCCTCCGTCCGAAAATCTACCTGCCCGGCATATTGGATCCTTCTGAGCGGGAATACATCATCGCCCATGAGCGTCATCATATCAGAAGGGGTGACCACATCTTCAAAGCCCTGGCATTTCTGGCGCTGACCATCCACTGGTTCAACCCGTTTGTTTGGGCTGCATTTGTATTGGCTGGCCGGGATATGGAAATGAGCTGTGATGAGGCCGTCATTCGGAAACTGGGTGAGGATGTCCGGGCGGAGTATTCTGCGTCTCTTCTGAATCTGGCAACCGGACAGCGCCTTTTTGCAGGAACGCCTCTTGCATTCGGCGAGGGGGATCCTACCGGACGGGTGCGGAATCTCGCGAAATGGAAGAAGCCAGCTTTCTGGGTGATTCTGATTTGCGTTATCGTTTGTATTATTCTGGCTGTATGCCTGCTGACGGATCCGGAAATGCCTTTTCCCACTGTATTTGAGCAGTATTTTGTAACGGATAAGAAAGTGGAACTACTCAGTGGAAGCACCAACGAAATCAGTTCCAAACTCCACATTACCTTGAAAAGCACTTCCGGCCCACAGAAACTGACATTGGAGCTGTGGTATCATCGTAATTCGGAGGAACAGTGGGTTAAGAAAGAAGAATCGGTAATTTCAACACAGGATACCTGTACCTTTACTGTACCTTCTGATTCAATGTTCGCAGTAGCTGCAACAGCGGATGGCGGAAAGAACGGCTATGCAACCGTTGCGCTTTCTGCAGGACAGGGGATTGTTTTTGACAAATTTGAGCATGATCTGCTTACAAGGTCGAATACAAAGTCCGCTGATGAAGCAGCCTCTGCCTGGACAGTTCCCGAAGAAGCTGAGGAAAGGCCCAGTGCCCAGGAGTGGGGCATCACCATGCAAGCACAAAGTGCAACTCTCGACAGTGTTGACTTGATACTATCTCTGGATGAACAGTCAGTGGATGCTGTTTATTATGTGGGAGAAACATATCATTCCTCATCCAACGCCAGCATCAGGAATCGATCTCCTACCGGTATCTGTTCCAGAACTGCAGCCTGCGCACTTGGGGCTTCTCTTAAACTGATGAATTCATTACACTCAGGAAGCCACCAGGAACGCGGTGCAGGGTCAAAGGTATCCTCAACCGGATAGGAATCTGTATCGGTGTAGTGCCACCATTCTTTCTGATAGCCTTGGAAACCGTTTGCTTCCATAATCGTTTCCAGAAGCTTGGCATTCGCAGCAGCCTCATCCGTACAATCCGAATAATCCCGGTCTGCCAATGCAGTAAAACTATCAAATCCACTGGGCATCGGAACTTCTTCCCCATTTAATTTCACCAGTGTAACATCCACTGTGTTAGTGCTGCGGATATTGCTCATTGTTTCGACCCAGCCATCGAGTTGTGGGCTTTCTACGCTATTCATTAATGCTCATTCTGCTGGTTCTTTGAAACTGTGGTCGAATCTCGTTCCCGCTTTGTTTCAAGTTCCACATTATTACTAAGGTCAAAGAACACCTCCGTATTGTGGAGTGCCTTCTGATACTCCCGCATTTCTTCTCTAGCGAGCCTGTACTGCGCGTACAGGCTCTTTTTCTGCTCCAGAACAGTGGCATACTCCTCCGACAATTCCTTGACCTTTGGCAGCTTGGATACGCCCATTTTCTGGAAGGCATCCTTTGCCGCTTTATGGAGGGTGATTTCCTCCCGGTGGGCTTCAAAGAACGCTTTGCTGTAGCCAGCCTTTCGGTACTGGACGTAGGCCTCGCGGGTTTTGGCATAGTTGATGATGTGCTTCTTCAAAGCGGCGATTTCTACCAGCCGTTGTTCGGCGGATTTCAGCTCTTTGTCAATCCGGTCGAAGTCTGCGGAAGTGGAGTTTGCTTTCTCACGCAGCTCATCCATGGAGTTAATATTGTGCTCTTTGAGGAAAATTCGGGTCTTCGCCATCTGTTTCAGATTGTAGTTTGTAGCCCACTGCTGATAGCCGGGTCCTTTTGCCCGAATCTTATCATCGATGACAAGCAGAAGATTGAAAACCCGATCCTCTTTTGCCAGGGGAGATTTGATTCTGGCACGATGCTTTTTCTCGCCCGCAATGACAGCCTGAATATCTTCTTCGGAATACCCTTCGCCCAGAGAATGGAACCGAACAAAACGCTGCTGGTCTTTTCCTTTGACCGAAGCATACTTGCCTCTGGCATCGTTGCCCAGGGTTACCCTGTGCGAGAGCTGCCCGGTCAAAGTCAGTACATGATCCTTTCCGAAGTTCTCCAGCGTGGCACGCATTTCAAAGCCGCGATAAGAACCGATCTGCAACGGGTCATAGCCGGTTGCCTGTTTGGATGCCTCCAGTAAGGATACGCCCGCCTTTTCCTTGTCTGACAACACTTTGTTATTGAAGGTCATGCCTGCAAACCCTTCTTCTGGATGTGGGTGTGCGTCTGCTGTCTGAATATCCGCTTCCAGTCCGGCAATGATGCCTTGCAGCTTTCGGATCTGCTCCGGGTAATATTTCAGCAGGTTATCCTCCATCCGAAATTGCTGGCTCTGATGGTCCGCTTTCAGCACCTTCAGACGGGCGACTTCGAAATCCAAGTCCATCTTCTCCTTGATGGCCGGATTGCCGGCACACAGCGCTTTGATTTCCGCAAAGGACAGCGCCGTTTCATCTACATCTTCGCAGGAACGAACCGGGGATTTGGAGGTCATGATCTGGCTGATGAATTTCTGCTTATTCTCCACAGTCTGCCAGAGGTACGAATCAAATGTCCCCTCTGTGACATAACGGTAGATGTGAACCTGCTTATTCATATTGCCCTGCCGAATGATTCGACCGCTCCGCTGCTCCAGATCCCCCGGTCGCCAGGGACAGTCGAGATCATGCAAGGCAATCAGCCTGTCCTGCACATTCATACCAGCGCCCATTTTGAAGGTAATGCCCATCAAAACACGCACTTGACCAGTGCGAACCTTATTGAAAGCCAGGTCATTCACACGATACTGCCCAAAGGGGACATTGCCGATTGCCAGGTCGTAGAAATCCTTCTCGCAGGTCTGCTCAAAGCCAGAGATGGTGATGTGTGCATTGGGATACAGCTGCTTGGCGATTCGCCCAGAGAGACTGTCCAACTCCACACCATAGAGGCGGCTGTGCTGCATCCCCTCGGGCAGCATCCCGAAGAAGTTGCCCACGCCCATTGCAGGCTCCAGAATGTTGCCGGTCTGAAAGCCCATGCTTTCAATGGCCTGGTACATTGCACGGATGATGGTCGGGCTGGTGTAATGGGCATTCAGTGTGGAAGCCCTTGCCGCCTTGTATTCCTCATCGGTGAGTTCTGCTTTTAGCTGGGCATATTCAAATGCCCATTCCGGCTTGGTGTCGTCAAAGGCATCGGCAAGACCACCCCAGCCAACATACTGCCCCAGCACTTCCTGCTGGTCGGGGTCAGCCTGAGCGCCGCTTCTTTCCAGTTCGTGGAGCAAACAGATTGCTGCATAGTTCCTTGCGAATTTCTGCTTTGCACCGCCAACACCGAGGTTGTCATCGGTAATGTGGTAGTTGACGGCCGGGGCTACTGGCTTGGGAGGGAGTTCTGGTTCGACCGCTTTGGACGGTGTTTTCAGCGTTTGGATGACCACATCGAAGGGCAGATGGTTTTCCTCAGCCGGGATGGTTTCTACGGTCTCGATGGTGTACGCGGGGTGACTGTCCATCCAGTCCTCCAGATAGGAACGGACAAAATCGGTAGACTCCACGCGGAAGATGGGAAAGCCAGTGCCAGCTCGGAAAGAATCGTCCTGCAGGGTGACTTTCCCGGTGTGGTAGTCAACAGAATCAATGACGAACTGCCGGTTATCAATTTCCAGCCTCTGCCCAATGGGAAGATACTCACTGCCCGTGTACTCATGGAAACGATAGTGGGAACCATCCTCGTTTGCACCCATCAATACAAGACTGTTGCCGTGGCTCCAGATTTTCTTTCCCTTTGCCACCCAGCTTTCTGCCGGGAACCCAGTCACAGGAATGGTGTCCCCACCTTCAATGGACTTGGTGAGGATGTGGGAGCCTAACGCATCGCTGACCTTCTGAGCATCGTCGCCGTAGAACTCAAAGTAACCGTTCTGTTCAAAGCCGACCAAGATAGTGGAGTCATACTGCTCCCGAATGGCACGGTACTCTGCTTCCTGCGCAGCACCCAGAACAGCAAGCTGGGGACTGCTTTCATGGACAGGTTCTTCCTTGAACTCAGATTCTTCTTCCATCGGTGCTTCGGGTTCCGGAGCCTCCGGTGTCGGAGAAGCCGCAGCTTCTTCGGCATTTATCGGTGCGTCCTCGGGCAAGGATTGCTCGCTGTCGTTTGGCCCCTGCGTTTCTTCGGAGAGGTTAGGAACCTCGTCGAACAGTTCTTCTTCAGAGCTGTGCCGCGCTCGCCGCTTCTCTGCTTCCTCTACTGAAAGATAGCTGTCCTTGCGAACCAGATTGCGGATTCTGTCATGAATCTGATTCCACCGCATTTCAACCCTGGCACATCCGGGCTTCTTCAGGGTCATGCCTTTGCCATCAAACATGACATCGCTCCTGAAACTGCCGGGAAGCGCATTGTTATGACCGCTGATTCCGTATTCATTCTTCAGGAAAACGATTTCTTCCTTAGGGGAATGGTGCTGGGAGAAATAGTCAAAGACCCGTTGCTTTCCACCGGACATAGGGGGACCGGAAACAAACAGTGTGTCAATTTCATCTTCTGTAATGAAGCCGGCAGGCTGCGGAACCAGTGTCCACTCAGTGGCATATTCTCTGCGAGGCAGTGTCAGATCGATCAGGCCGGAGGCAATCTGGTCGATGGTGTAGATCTTGAATCGGCTGACAGGCTCTCCGGCTTTGTATCCAGCGTAAAACTCAGCAAACTCCTTTGAGATGGTCTCTAAAGAATCTGGAGAACGAAGCAGCTCAATAACCGAATCCAACTGATCAGGAAAAACGCCTTTTATGCTGCGAATTGTAGGCATATATCCGTCAACGGCATCCCGGCTGGCAAGCACCAGCCTGTCAGCAAGAACGCTCTGTTCATGGTAGAGCGCTTCTGCAAGCTCTGTATTGGACGCATAGTGCCCTTCTTCCAGCAGCTGACCGGTACGCAGCGCGGCATCTTTCCAGCTGATAATCTGTGCAGCTCTGGAATGCTGGATGTGCCGCCCATAGGACAGATGAATACCGTCCGGGTAATACCAAGCGGATACATCACCTGCGCTGAGTTTCAGACCATAGCCACCAACGAAGATTCTTGGCAGAACGGCAGCAATCTCGGAGATCGGTTTCTGCTTTGAGAACTCGGAGACTACAAGCATGCGGTGATCTTCCATATTGCCGCCGGATCGGAGAAAGTCATCAATGATATCCTGGGGCATGGAAAAAGCAGAGGGTGCCTTTTGCGCACTCTCTGCTTCGTCAATCGTCTGTATCTGCTCATATTCACTTGCGAAGAAGGAAATCTGTTCCCCCTCAATGGGCGGCTCCTCAATGATTAGCTGTAGATCAGCTCCGCGAAGATCGTCTCCTCGGCCTGTGCTTTCAGGCTGTTCATGTGCTGTACCCACGCCATCGGGTCGGTCGCCTTGTCCGGGGCCGGGTTCTGTGCCAGCAGTTCTTCCATCATCTGGTTCAGTCTGCGCTCTGCCGTTTCCTGAATCTCCCACAGGTGGGGAAACAGCTTCTGGGTCATCGCCAGGATGCTGTACTGAGTCGGCCTGTGTTCCTTCAGGAATGTCCGGCGCATCCGTCCGTACTTGTTCAGAGGCCTCTGCTCTGTGCTCTCCAGCGTGAGGTTCGGGATCAGATAATCCCCGTTGCGGATATAGGTCAGCTGCGGTTTCATTGGTTTGACTCCTTTCTTGATTCCGATTGTAGCTTCTGACGGTGATTTCGATTTGACGAAGTATCTCAGAAGAAATTGTGTTGACTGCGGTGCCCAGCGCTGCGGCGGTTTGCGGGGTGTTGAAATCGAACACATCCGAGAAATCCTCAAAGCCGAAGTAATCATCCGGATTGCCAAGGCATCGGCTGATCAGCTGGTAAATTGTATCTCACCTCCTCGCCGCCTGACTGTGTAGGAAAATCAGGATTCGTAGATCACATCTTCTTCAGGGTCGAAGTCCTCCGGGCACAGGTCGGCAAGATGCTCCAGGAAATCGAACAGGTCAGGGGCGGCCTCCGTGGACGGCCACTGGCTGCCCTTGTACTCCCGGTACTCTGTGGTGTAGTCACCGTCGCCGCCGTCATAGTCCACCTGGAAGCAGGAAGTGACTGCCAGAGTCATATCCTCCAGCAGCCACATTTCCAGATACCGGGTCGTGTCCAGCTCGTCATCTTCTTCGGAATGGGTAGGCTCACGCCACAGCAGCGTTGCGTTGCTGTCAAAGAGCTTTCGACCACGGTATTTGAGCGCTGCGGAAAGCAGACCGTTTGCGTCGAAAGCGTAGACGGGCTCGGCCCGGTCACGGATTTCGTGGAACAGATTTTCCCAGCAGACCTGTTCGGTAAGGGAAGCGACGGAAGCTCCCGTATAGCCGCCCCGGACAGCCAGTTCCGCACAGATTTCAGCGAATGTAGAAAGCATGGTTTCGTGAATCGTCATAGTTTGTTTTCCTCCTCAATTATGGTCGAATGTTTTCTTTTTTTGCGTTTTCTATCGTCAACGAGATACCCGTTGATTACATTTGCATGGTGCAGGATGCGCACCTTGTCCGCAGCGTCCCAGAGGCGAATGGTCTTGTACTCTGCATCGGTCAGAAACAGCCGCACCCGGTAGGCCATATCCCGGTACGGAATAGGCAGCTCCAGACGAAAAGCCTCCAACTCCGGCAGGCCGTGTGCCGCTTCAAAGATGACCATGTGCCGTGTCCCATCCTCGAAGCGGATGTTGGAATACTCCGTGTGTCCACAGGAAACGCCGAAATCAGCTGCCATTGGCAGTCGCCTCCTTTGTCAGCTTCATAGCGGTTAAGCCATATCTGGCAATGAGCATGGCGTTGATAATGAGACGGAAAACTTCATCCTCGATAAGCTCGGTATCATCCAGCTCAGACACGGTGACGCCTTGACGGTCTGTGGTCAGCGCCAGAGCGGCACGGTACAGCGCATAGTTATAGGTGCTGATGCCCCGGAGAATGGCGTACCGGAAATCAATGCCGTCATGGCAGAAACAGTTTGCCATGCGCCAGTAGATAATCTCATTTGCAGTCAGCAGGTACATGGCAGCGTAGTAGGCAGGCGTATTACGGCCCGGAACATAGCCCAGCTGGGTGTTCAGGAACTCCATACGGGAGCGGTGGCGATCATCCAGAAAAAAGGTTCCGGGGTATTCGACGGCCAGCTTTGGCAGGCGGCTGGCAAAACGGTACTGCGGCGAGATCATGGCGTTGACGGCATCCCAATAAGTGACGGCACCGGCTTCAATGCGTTCTGCAATGAACGGACACACATCATGGGGACAGGGGTGCTTTTTGCCCCGATACTCCGTACAGAGCTTGCAGTCAACGTCCTCCTTTTTGTAAGTGAGTTTGCGAATGTACATAAGTCCTCCTATAAAAAGAACCGGGCAAGCAGGGGCTTGTCCGGCGAGTGTTGGGGATATTCAGTTTTAGCGGCTTTGTTCCCGCTGCCGTTTGCGCTGCCACGCTTCCAGCAGCTTGAAGATCACCTCCTCCATCTGGATGGGAGAGTAAGAGCGGGGGAAGTATTTGCGCAGCCGTTCACCGGAGAGGGTGATATTGGCCTGCACCGGCTTTTTCTGCTCCATCATAATGGAGAGCATGGTATCCTCGTTCAGCTCACCGGACTGGCTCAGCTTCTTCATACGCTGGGCCTGAGAAAGCGATGGGGTAGACTGTTCGCTTCCGATGGTTTCCACCAGAAGTTCCTGCTCCTTCTCCGTGAGAGAAGCCAGTTGGTAGGCAGGGGAGAGGGCGATTTTTCCATCGTCCACCATCTGCATGAGCGGCGGCGTTAGATTGGTCAGAGAAATGTAATTGCGGATTGTATCACCGCTGATGCCCTCCTGGTCTCCGATGGAATCGTCGCTCCGAAACTTCGCCGAAATTTTCGGCGAAGTTAAATCTGAACGCATACCCTGACGCTTCATAGCTTCCATCTTCAGTTTGTAGGCTCTGGCACGTTCTGAGGGAAGAATGTTTTCCCGCTGGATATTGCTGTCGATCATCTGAATGATGGCATCATCGTCCTTTAGGTTGAGAACCATGACCGGCATGGTATCCTGCCCCAGCTGTTCACAAGCGTACTTTCTGCGATGACCGGAAATCAATTCATATCCACCTTCCTTTCTGGGGCGGGCAATAGCCGGAATAAGTACCCCGTTTTCTTTGACGCTTTCCATCAACTCCCGCATGGCTGAATCGTCCTGAACGCCGTAGGGGTTCAGCGGGTGCGGGTGCAGATCTTCCAGGGGCATACGGTAGATGATGCCCAGGGTTTCAGGCGGTTTCTTTGGCATAAAAGTGGCCTCCTCTGTTTATTTTTAAGTATGAAAAAGGCCCCCATCACTGGAAGCCTTTTAGGATTACATTATTCGATATTGTTGAATGAAACTTAAGCAAGCTGGAGGTCGTTGACTTTTCTGACAGCTTGAGGGCAATCGTCGCCGGATACCCCCGTCATCAGTAGAATTAAACTTGCACCCTAAGTTTCAAACGGTACTTTGCATAGTGAGCACTTAGAATATAGTCAATTACCCACTCCTTGGGAATATAAAAAATAGTTCGGATGTAGTAGTGTTTTACCCGGTTTTCGCGCAAAAGCTTCCGGGCGGTTTTATCACTGATACCTCCGAGCATCTCGCAGAACTGGGGAATTGTTACCACATCGGGATACTTGGCAAAACGCTTACGGTAATATTTTCGGTTTTTCATAAGATCAGCCCTCTCGAAAATTTCTTGTCAATGACGGGAAAGGCTGCTATTAAAAATTGTTTACAGACAGTTTTACATTGCGTTGAATCGTGTAGCATCCCTCCGATATCCCTCCTAGACGCGAAAATCTTCCGCAAAATGGTTTGTATTGGAGGATGCGATAACGGCATCATTTTCACTTGATTCTTTAAGAAAAAATGACTTTTTCTGGAATAAACCAATGGATTTTGTGTACTTCGTCAGGCGGAAAATTCCACTTAACTCCACCTAATTCCGCAAACTTCCCGTTGGGCTTTCACCCTCAAAATGTTCAGAGCGTGGTCTCCGATGCGCTCAAAATCGCTGAGGGTTTTGAGCAGCATGGCGGCCTCGCTGCTGTCGTTTTCGCTGATCTTCAGGGCGCTGAGCTTGACAAGATAGGTGCCAAGGATATCCTCATAATGGTCGGTTTTGCTCTCCCCCTCCCGCACAGCCTGCGCAAGCTCCGGCGTGTAGTTCTGGAGGGCGGCGGCGGCATCCCGCAGGGTCACGGCAGCCACGTCCGCCATTTCATTGGTGACCACACGGCAGCGCTCCAGCGCGATGGAGGGGGTGGTCAACAGACGCTCGTCCAGCTCGCAGACCGCCTCCGGCTGCTTCCCATCGGGGACGATCCTGCACACCAGCTTTTCCAGCAGCCCGGCGGCGGGCAGCATCAGGGTGGTGCAGATGACGTTGAACACCGTGTGGCAGATGGCGATGCCCAGATAGGAAGCGCTTTCTCCCAGAATAGCGGGGGAGAACAAGGTGTCCGCCAGCACAAAGAGGGTCAGGCACACAACGGTGCCGATGATGTTGAACATCAGATGCACCACCGCCGCCCGCCGGGCGTTTTTGGTGGTGCCCACGCTGGACAGCAGCGCGGTGACGCAGGTGCCGATGTTCTGACCCATGATAATGGGGATGGCTGCGGCATAGGTCACGGAGCCGGTGGAGGACAGGGCCTGCAAAATGCCCACGGAGGCCGACGAGGACTGGATGATTCCGGTGAGCACCGCGCCCACGAGAACGCCCAGAATGGGGTTCGTGAACATCAGGAACATCTTCTGAAATTCCGGCACGTTTTTGAGACCGCTGACCGCGCCGGACATGGTCTCCATGCCGAACATCAATGTGGCAAAGCCCAGGAGAATCATGCCGGTGTCCTTCTTCTTGCCGTCCTTCATGAACATGTAGTACACAATGCCCACCAGCGCAAGAATGGGGGTAAAGGAGCTGGGCTTCAGCAGCCGAACGAAGACGTTCCCGCTTTCAATGCCGCTGAGGCTCAGAATCCAGGCGGTGACGGTGGTGCCAACGTTCGCGCCCATGATGACGTTGATGGCCTGCCCCAGGGTCAGCAGCCCGGAATTGACGAAGCCGACCACCATGACCGTGGTGGCGGAGGAGGACTGAATGACGCCCGTGACGGCCAGACCCGTCAGGAAGCCCAGCATCCGGTTGGTGGTGAGCTTCCCCAGAAGCACCCGCAATGAGGAACCCGCCCGCCGTTCCAGCGCGTCTCCCATCAGGTTCATGCCGAACAGAAACAGGCACAGCCCGCCGATCATGGTCAGAACGTTGAAAATATCCATGGATTTCGACCTCTCACATCTTAAATTATTTCATATTTCAATTTTATCAGCGCAAGGTCAAATCCATTATCAGAAAAATGTAAAATCTGCGTAAATCCGGCAGAAAATATGGGAGGGGCGCCGCCCCTCCCATTCATTCTACTTCTTCTCTATAGGAAACCGCACCGTGACGATCGTCCCCTTGCCGACGGTGCTGTCCAGCTCGATGGCCGCGCCCAGAATCAGCGCCGCGTGCTTGACGATGGACAGTCCCAGACCGGTGCCGCCAATCTCCTTGGAGTGGCTCTTGTCCACGCGGTAAAACCGCTCGAATACCCGCTCCTGATGATCCGGGCTGATGCCGATGCCGGTGTCCGTCACCGTGAGAACAGCCTGCCCCTTTTCTTCCCCAAGCCGCACAATGACCAGCCCGCCGTCCTTGTTGTACTTGACGGCGTTGTCCATGAGGTTGAACACGATCCCCGAAACCAGCTGGGGGATTCCCTGAATGACGGTCTTCTTCCCTTCCAGCTGAATGCTGACGTTTTTCAGCTCCGCCGGGGCGGTCAGCTCCTGCATGGCGGATTTCGCCGTTTCATACAAGTCAATGGGCGCCCACTGCATGTCCGCCGCGCCCTCGTCCAGCCGGGACAGGCGCAGGGTGTCCTCCACCAGATCGATCATGCGCTGGGCTTCGCTGTAGATTTTCTCCGCAAAGTGCCGGGTGTCCTCCGGAGGAACCAGCCCGTCCTTCATCAGCTCGGCGTAGCCGGAAATGGCATGGAGCGGGGTTTTCAGCTCATGGGAAACGTTGGCGGTGAATTCCCGGCGAAGGGCTTCCGCCTTCTGCTTCTGGGTCACGTCAAACAGCAGCAGCACCACGCCGAAAACCGCCCCGTCGGATCTGACCGGACTTGCGGCGGCGAGATATTCCCCGCCGGTCAGAGCCACGTTTTCCTCCGCCTTTTCCCCGGTGAGAGCCTTCTCCACCAGGGCGGAAATGGCCGGGTTCCGGTTGGCGACGCCAAAATCCGCACCTAAGCAGTTGGGGGTGATCTCCAGCAGCCGCGTGGCGGCGGGGTTGATGCTCAGCACCGTGCCGCTGCTGTTCATCAGCACCAGTCCCTCGCTTAAGGAACGGGTGACGGTGTTGAATTCCTTCTGCTTCTGCCGCAGTTCCTGCGACTGCGCCCGAAGCTGAACCTGCTGGGAGTCCAGCCGCCGCAGAAGGGGCTGGATTTCGACGTACTCCCGGTTGGACATGGGGTCGTCCAGATTCAGCTCGTTCAGAGGCGCGACAATGTTTTTCGTCAGCTGCCCGGCAAGAAGCGCCGACAGGGCGACGGCAATACCGATGACCAGAATGATCGGCTTCACCACCCCCAGCACCAGATGGGGCACCGTGTTCTGCGCCGCGGAAAGGCGAAGCACCGTGCCGTCGCTCAGGCGCTGCGCCGTGTAAATATACCGCTCCATCAGCGTGTCGGAATAGCGGAAGCTGGTGCCGGAACCGGTGGCCAGCGCGGCCTTTACCTCTTCCCGCTCCAGATGATTCTCCATTCCGCCGGAATCGGAACGGCTGTCATAAAGCACCGTGCCGTCGGCGGCGATCCATGTGATGCGGCGGTCGGAGGTATCGAGATCGTCAAAATAGGAAACCCCTTCCGTTTCCAGCGCGTGGGCGACCAGCGCCGTCTGCAATCGCAGCTGCTCCGCCTGAACGTCGGAAAAGTAGGTGTACAGCGCCCCCAGGATCAGCACCACCGCTGCCAGCAGCACCGCCAGGGACGCCAGAAAAATCGAGCGAAAAACCCGCTTCGTCATGGCCTACGCCTCCATCCGGTAGCCAACGCCACGGACGGTGCGGATGTATTCGCCGCACTGCCCCAGCTTCGTGCGCAGGGTGCCGATGTGTACGTCCACCGTCCGGGTCTCGCCCACGTAGTCCGTGCTCCAGATCCGCTCCAGCAGCTGATCCCGGGTAAAGACCCGGCCGGGATGCTCCAGAAAGAGCTTCAGTAACTCAAATTCCTTCAGCGTCAGCTCCACCCGGGTATCCCCGGCGTAGACTGTATGGGACGCGGAATCCATCCGCAGATTCCCCATTTGCAGCAGTCCGGGAGCAGCCGCAGGGGCAGCCCGGCGCAGAACCGCCCGGATGCGGGACACCATCTCCATCATACCGAAGGGCTTGGCCAGATAATCGTCCGCGCCCAAGTCCAGCCCCACCACCTTGTCGTACTCCGTTCCCCGGGCGGACGCGATGATGACCGGGATGCGGGCGGTGGTGGGATTGCCCCGGAGGGCTTTGAGAATTTCAATGCCGTCCATTCCGGGCAGCATGATATCCAGCATAATGAGCTGGGGCTGGGCGTGGCTCAGCGCGTCGAACAGTCCCACACTGTCCCGGAAGCCCTCCGCCTCGAAGCCGGACGCCCGCAGGGCATACAGCATCAGCTCCCGGATGCTGTCGTCATCCTCTACGCAGTAAATCACTCGGATTCCCCCAATACTTATTCTATCTCACTGTTGATGGTACGATAAAACCGTAAGAATTACAACAGGCACTTTGTAAAATCTATGTAAAGTGGCGAATTTTATCCCATAAAACAAAGGTTCCGGGGCGGAAATCCGCCCCGGAGTATCGTATCAGGCATTGAAAACATAGGTATCCAGCCGCCGGAAAGCCTCCTGCACCCGGCTCAGGGGCAGCGCGAGGTTCATGCGGATGTGGGTCTGACCGTGGAACGCCCGTCCGTCCTGCCAGATAACGCCCACGTCCCATCCGGCGGCAAGCAGCTCGTCCATGGTCTTGCCATGAGCCGTCAGCCATTCTCCGCAGTCCAGGAACAGCATGTACGTTCCCTGAGGGCGGCTGACCTCTACGCCGTCAAAGTGCTTCGCGATGTAATCACAGGCAAAATCCACGTTGCCGGTGATGACCTGCCGCAGCTCCTCCACCCACTCGTAGCCCTCGGGCCTGTAAGCGCCCAGCAGGGCGTGCATGCTCATGACGTTCATGGCGTTGTAGTGACTGAGGGAACCCTCTTTGTCACAGCGATCCCGGAGCCAGGAATTGTAGATAATATGGTAGCTGCCCACCAGTCCCGCCAGATTGAAGGTCTTGGAGGGGGCGTACAGCGCCACGGTGCGCATTTTCGCGTCCTCGCTGACGGACTGGGTGGGGATGTGGCAATATCCGGTCAGCAGAATGTCGCTCCAGATCTCGTCGGAAACCACCATGACGTCGTACTTTTTGTACAGCGCCATGGCCTGCTCGATCTCCCAACGCTCCCAGACCCGGCCGCAGGGGTTGTGTGGGGAACAGAAAATGGCGGCGTGGATGTGATTTTCCACAATCTTCTTTTCCATATCGGCAAAGTCCATCCGCCAGACACCCTGCTCGTCCTTTGTCAGCGGGGAGTGGACAATGTGATAGCCATTGTCCGTTAGACTGTGGGTAAAGCCGATGTAGGTCGGGCTGTGGAGCAGCACGTTGTCCCCTTTGGAGCACAGAACGTTCAGCGCGGAGATCACGCCGCCCAATACGCCGTTTTCGTAGCCGATGTGTTCGCTCTTCAGTCCGGTAACGCCGTTATGGCGCTCCTGCCAGCGGATGATGGAATCGTAATATTCCGCAGGCGGGTCAAAGTAGCCGAAGGCCGGATGCTCCACCCGTTCGATCATGGCCTGCTGAATGGTGGGCACCACGGGAAAATTCATATCTGCCACCCACATGGGGATCACGTCGAATCCCTCCCGGGGCGCGGGATAGGGAGAACCGGGTGCGCCCACGGCGTCAATGGCGACGGCGTCCTTTCCCCGGCGATCCAGAATGGAAGTAAAGTCGTATTTCATTGTGTTTCTCCTTTGTATGCGCTTGCTCAGCCGGGAATACCGGCTGCAAAAATACCACGAAAAACAGCGGCCGCACAGCCGCCGAACAGAATTATTATAACAGCCTTCCCTCCCTTTGTCAATCCGCGGCCGCCCGTGTCGAAGGGAATTCTGTGTTTTCCACAACGGTGAATTGGTAATATTGTCTAATTTTCCGTCTTGAACAGTAGATATATTTATGCTATCTTATAAATACAAAGAGGTGATACCGATGTACAGGTAAATCCTTGAAGGCTCTGAATCAGAACGGAGCCAATGCAGGCGGGCAGGGAGGTCCCCGGCGATTCCGACTTATAAGCGCGTCTCGCGGAAGAGACAGACAGAGAATGGATAAGGTATCGGAACAGAAAAACGGATCGCATACGCCCGTCAATCCGCAGAAAGAGAGGTTAACCAACAGATGTTAGATAATAAGAGCGAACAGAAATGACCCTTGGCTGCAAAAAAACGTGCTGATCACAAGGCATGGCAGTCAAGGGTCATTTCATTTCTTTCCGCGCCCGGCCGGGGCGCTTTTTTGCCGCCCGGATTGACAATTCCGGCGAAAACGTGGTATCATATTTTTATCCGGAATGTCACACAGGAGTGCCTATGCAGATACAAACGAAAAAATTTGCCGGGCTGACCGGGAATCAGCTGAAACTTCTGGCCCTGATCGCCATGACCTGCGACCATGTGGGATTGCAGCTGCTGCCCCAATTCATCATTCTGCGGATCATCGGGCGGCTGGCCGCGCCGCTTTTCGCCTATATGATCGACGAGGGCTGCCGCTATACCCACGACCGGGGGCGGTATCTGGGGAGACTTCTGGGCATGGCCGCGCTGTGCCAGATCGCCTATTTTGCCGCCATGCGCTCGCTCTACCAGTGCATTTTCGTGACCCTTTCCCTCTCCGTCTGTCTGATATACGCACTGGATAACGCCGTCCGCCGCCGGACTCCCGTGTCTGTGCTGTCGGCTGCTGCCGCTGTTGCCGCCGTGGTTTTCGTCACCGAGGGCTTGCCCCGGATTCTGATTCACACGGATTTCGACGTGGATTATGGCCTTTGGGGCGTGATGCTGCCGGTTTTGGTGTATTTTGGCAGGGGAAAATGGGGAAAACTGGCGCTGTTCGCCGTCGGTGTCGGTCTGCTGGGTCTGCATTACGGCGGGACGCAGTGGTGGGGGCTTCTGAGCGTTCCCCTTCTGGCGCTGTACAACGGCAAAAAAGGCACATGGAATATCGGCCCGCTGTTTTACTGGTATTACCCCGCCCATTTGGTCGCCATCTATGGCCTGAGCATGCTGTTGGAGCGTGCCGCCGGATAACGTATCGACCGGGGCGCTATCTTATAGCGAAACTGGAGCGTACCCGGCATCGATACGCTCCATTCACTGTTTTTATCAATATTTCCGCCATGTCGAGGGCATCAGCAGGATCAGCATGGGGAACAGCTCCAGCCGCCCGAACAGCATATCCGCCGTCAGGACGATCTTCGCCAGCGGCGAAAAGGCCGCGAAGCAGCCCGTGGGGCCGACCAGCCCCAGGCCGGGGCCAATGTTGTTCAGCGTCGCCATCACGGCGGTGAAAGTGGTGACAAAATCCAGATTGTCCAGCGCCACCAGCAGCACGGACACCAGCGTCACCAGAAAATACAGGGTCATGTAGCTCTGAACGCCCTGCACCGTCTCCCGGCTGACGGGCTTTCCGTCCACCGTCAGCACCCGCACGGAGCGGGGATGAAGCAGCTTGCGCAGCTCGGAGCCAAGGGCTTTGCACAGAATCACCAGCCGGGAAACCTTCACGCCGCCGCCGGTAGACCCGGCACAGGCACCCACGATCATCAGCAGCACCAGAATACACCGGCTGAGCTGGGGCCACAGGTCAAAATCCGTTGTGCTGAAGCCCGTGGTGGTAATGACGGACGAGACGGCGAAAAAAGCGTGGTGGAATGCGTCAAACGCCGTGGGGAACATCCCCAGAATGTTAAGGGTAATAATCAGCGTGCTCCCGGCGATGATGGCAAAATACGCCCGCACCTCGGTATTCCGCCAGGCCATGGCATATTTTTTCATCAGCAGGAAAAAGTAAACGTTGAAGTTCACGCCGAACAGCGCCATGAACACGGAGACCACGCCCTGAAGATAGTAGCTGTCATAGTAGCCCATGGAGCTGTTCTTGATGCCGAAGCCGCCGGTGCCGGCGGTGCCGAAGGCGGTACACAGGCTGTCAAACAGGGGCATTCCCCCGATAAGCAGCAGCACCACCTCCACCGCCGTCATGACGATGTAAATACCGTAAAGAATGGCGGCGGATTTGCGCATATTGGGCACCATCTTGCTCACGGTGGGGCCGGGGCTTTCCGCCCGGAGCAGGTGGTTGGCCTGGCCGCCCATATTCACCAGCGACAGCATGAACACCAGAATGCCCATGCCCCCCAACCAATGGGTGAAGCTGCGCCAGAAGAGCATCCCGTTGTCCAGCGCTTCCACATCGGTCAGGATGCTGGCGCCGGTGGTAGTAAAGCCGGAAACCGTCTCAAACACGGCGTCTAAGTAGCTGGGGATCTGCCCGGACAGGGTAAAGGGCGCCGCGCCGATCAGGGAAATGACCACCCATGCCAGCGCCGTAAAGACGAATCCTTCCCGGGCGTACATGTCCCGCTTGGCGGGCTTGAACCGGGTCAGCAGGAAGCCAAGCAGTCCCGCCGCGATCATGGTGTACAAAAAGTAAATGCCGGAGCTTTCCCCGTAGATCACGGCGACCGCCAGCGGAAGCACCAGAAACGCCGCCACGATCAGCAGGATCATGCCGAAAAGATAGCGAAGCAAGGGATAATTCATGTCCGTTCCCCCTTACCGCCGGGTGGTGAAGATATCGTTGAGGCTTCTCAGTCCGCTGTGGGCTGCGACCACGATCACACTGTCCCCCACCTCGATGGTGTCGCTGCCGCGGGGGGTAATGGTCTTGCCGCCCCGGGAGATGCAGCCGATCAGCAGGCCGTCCTTCAGGTGCAGATCCTGCAATGGGATGCCGCAGAAATCGGCGCTGGCCGTGACCCGGAACTCCATCGCTTCGACCTTATTGCTGACGATCTTGCACAGCGTCTCCATGCTGGCATAAGCGTCGGAATTCTGCATGGCCCGGACGTAGCGCACCACGTTGTCCGCACAGATATTCCGGGGATAGAACACGGAATCCAGAGACAGGCTGCCCACCAGCGGCTCATAGGAGCTGCGGTTGACCTTGGTAATGACCTTGGCGCGGGTCGTCCTCCCGGCAAACAGGGAAATGATGATGTTTTCTTCGTCAATGCCCGTCAGCGCCGCAATGGCATCCATGTGCTCGATGCCTTCCTCCTGTAACAGGCGCTGATCCGTACCGTCGCCGTGGAGGATCGTCGCCTCCGGCAGAAGCTGGCTCAGCTCCTCGCAGCGCTTCGCGTCCGATTCGATGATCTTCACGTCCATGCCGGTCGCCAGCAGCTGCCGGGCGAGATAGTAGCCCATCCGGCCGCCGCCGATCAGCATGACCTGCCGCACCCGGGTCTTCGCCACGCCGACCTGCCGGAAAAACCGCTGCGCTTCCTGCGGACTTGCCACCACGGAGATCCGGTCCCCGGCCTTCAGCTGGAACTCACCGGAGGGGATAATGACGTCCCGCTCGCCCCGCTCCACCGCGCAGATCAGCACGTTGGCACGGAACTTTCCGATGTCCTTCAGCGCCATGCCGTCCAGCGGGGAACCCGCCGTCACGCCGGTTTTGAGAATTTCCACATGCCCTCTGGCAAAGGTATCGATCTTGATGGCCGAGGGGAACCGCAGTACCCGGGCCATTTCCGTTGCGCAGGCTTCCTCGGGGTTGATGGCCATGCTGAGCCCCAGATCGTCCTTGATGAGGTTCAGCTCCTCCACGTACATGGGGTTGCGCACCCGGGCGATGGTGTGCCGCGCGCCCAGCTTCTTGCCGATGAGGCAGCACAGCAGGTTCAGCTCGTCCGCGCCGGTACAGGCAATGACGAGGTCTGCCTGATCCGCTCCGGCCTCCAGCTGAACCTCCCGGGAAGCGCCGTCGCCCTCCACGACCATCACGTCCAGCTCGTTGTTGGACTGATCCAGCCTGACCCCGGAGCGATCCACCAGTGTCACTTCATGCTTTTCCTTCGACAGCTGCTCAGCAAGGACACTGCCGATTTTTCCGTCGCCGATAATCATGATTTTCATAAATATCACCCACGTCTTTATCCATTTTGCCTTACTATATCACAAATCCCGATTGAATGCAACCGCGCGGGAAAATCTGTGCAGAATCTGAAGGGGGTGTCAATAAAATCTGTCATTTTCTGTATTTCCTTCCGGAAATTCACGCTAATACTCCAAAAAATATTGGCAAAGCTATGGTTGCGGAACAAAACCGCGAGAAAGCAAAAAGGAGAGAAAACGGTATGAAGAGCAACAATCAGATCAACATTCCCCAGGCTCGGGAAGCGATGGACAAGTTTAAGATGCAGGCTGCCAGCGAGGTTGGCGTGAACCTGACCAACGGTTACAACGGTCACCTGACCTCCCGCGAAGCCGGCTCCGTCGGCGGCCAGATGGTCAAGAAGATGTGGCCCGTACGAAGTGTGAACTATGCCCGTCCGGCTCGTACCGCAATTGGGCATGAAGTCAATGTGCGGTACATAGCTTCGGTGACGATTTAGGAGGAATATGTGAACGGCACGCCGGAGCATCGGTTGAGGGACTAAGGCAAATAAATATGGCACAGCCCACCAGTCTGCAAGGATTGGTGGGCTGTATCTTTTTAATATTATCGTACACACAGGATTTCATCCATGCTTATTGGATACTCAAATTCCAGAGGATTCTAAGTATACGACATTTTCCATTAGCTTTAGCCATGGAGTTATTATGATTTCTTCTGTCTGCGAAATGAATGGAAGAATGTCCATCATGTCCTTCGGCTTTCTTTCGCTTAGTTCCTGCATTGTTTCCAAATCTGTAATAGCTGCATCCGCCCTCTTCAAATGTTCCAGGTAATCCAGCGGATAGTCTTTTATGATTCGGGCCGCCCTTGGAAGATCAACACACAGGCAGGCCATAAACCGAAAGAGCTTCCGCGTGTCCGCGCATATTTGAGCGATATTTTCTTTGGAAACATCCGAGTTGGTCACTACAGTTAAGCACAGCTTTTGGGTCTGCTGACAAATCTGATAATGTTCATTGAGAGATTCCCATTCTTCACGGCTTGCATTCATTTCATTATTGCGCACATTTGCCAGTATATAAAATACAATCCCCGTAATGCACCCTGCACAGATGCTTGTCAGCAAGGCAGATACTGCAGGTAACGAGCAGAACAGGCAAATCGATAAAACTCCAGACACAATCGTAATAATAGAAATATAAAGGATCATGCGATAATGGGGATACCTTTTGCATTGTACACACATATTCTTGATTTTGTCAGTTAGAAGATGCCGTTCTTTTTTTGCCAAAACTTTTTCCTCCTGCATTCTAATGAATCCACGCGAGGTGCTTTCTTCGTCACTTTACGATTTCAGCTTATACGTCCGGTTCCGATTTCCGCCCTCCGCCACGACCACGCCTTCCGAAATCAGCTCAGACAGCAGCTTCTTCACGCGCGTGCTTTTTACATCGAGAAGCTCCGCAATATCCGCACTTTTTGCCGAGGCATGGTCCGTTAGGTACAGAATAATTTCATTTTTCTGCTTGACAGTTTTTATCGTCTCTTTTTTATCGCCTCTTTTTATCGCCTCTTTTTTATCGTCTCTTTTTTGCAGTGATAAACAAAGCACCGTTCGATCCGGCTCCGCGGATTCCGCAATGACGGGTTCTTCCCACCCCTGCTCTCGCCAAACCCGGAAAATATTGGGGATGCCGCTTCCGGCCCGTTCACCAATATCGATCAGGTTAAACATTTTCAGCATGGTTCCGTTTCTGGGATCAGACACGCCGCCGCTTTTCGCCGCGTCAATTTCAATACGGAAGCTGCCCGGATTGGACATGGTAATTTGATTCTTTCGCTTGATAATCACAAGTCCCTGCCGTCCATAATAATCCGCATTGACCAGGCAATTCGCCAGTGCCTCCCGGAGTGCCTGATGAACAGCCGTATCGTCCACCCGAACGCCGCCCTCCATTTTGAACGGCACCTTGATGTCTTGTGTCAGTTTGTTATACACCCGGAAATAGAAATCGTACACATTGCCGCTCCAATCTCCGGAAGAGGAAATAATTCGGTCTGTCCACCGAGTATCGGAATCGTATTGTTCCTGATAATCCAGGAAATACGTATTAAACTCCCGCACAATATCGTACTCGTTTCCGAACATCAGAAGCCCCGCAGAGGTGGGATGCTTTTTACCGTCAGCGCCAATCCCAACCGCACCCAATTTCATCAGGAAATCCTCATCCTCCAAGGCTTCCCAGACGTGGCCAGGGCGGGACAGGCGCATTCTTTGCCGGTAGCTGCGGATGCTTTCACTGTTGAAAACGGTCATATCCATTTCGTTCAGCACCAGCATATCCTGAGTCTTCACGGAAGCATCCCGCACCATAGCCTGGTATTCTTCCTTGGTGCAGCGGTAATCTCCCTCGCCGTTCCGGCGATAGGTGCATAACGGATTTCCGTCTACATAGACAGGTCGGTATGAACGCTCAGCACGAGGGACGTTAATGACTACGATATGGTTACCATCCACATCTTGAACAAAAACATCTTTGGAAGAAAGCACATTTACGCTGGTCTTGTTTGGGTTGTTGGCAATGTTCCAGAATTCTTTTATGAGCTTGTCCGGGTCAGGCAAGTCGATTGCATGAAAGGATTTATCCGGCATTTCTTCCACGCCCAGCAAAATGATTCCACCGTAGGTATTTGCAAAGGCAGAATATGTCTCCCAAATGCTCCTGGGTAGACCTCCCAGTGCTTTCTTCGCCTCAATACGGTTGTTCTCCCGGTACTGCTCTAATTTGGAAAAGTCAATCATAGTTGTCCCCCTTTGGTCTTCCACAGGAATCTGCGCTCTGTCCAAAATCGTTTTTCTAATCAGCTACATCATATCATATAGCAGCATTCGTATGCAATGGATTTTTCAAACATAGCAAATTCGGTCAGCGTCGAAACAGATTTTATTTCGGGCCGACAGAGAAGCATTTTTTAAATGCGCAGCCAGAACAAAGTTCTGATCTTGGGGATTGGGGATTTTGCCCCAACAAGCAAATTGCGTCCGGGTAGCACCCGGACACTGCTTGCCGCTTGAAAATCATGTTGCAATTCAGTCTCTGCCATCTCCATGGTTTCCACCAAATTCACAGCCGTGGGTGTGATCATGCCCATAATACCACCGACCGTACCGGTAGCCATAGTGGGGCGGGCAATGGGCGCAGTCGCCGCTGCACTTTCCGGAGGGATTGCGCTTTTTGCCGCCAAAAAATGGACTTGCAATGCCTAGGGGCTGCCAGAAGCTTGGCTTTTTCGGGTACTCCTCCTGCGGAATATCGATATCCTCCTCTTCCGGCTCGTCAAACAGGCGAACATGGTTCTTCTTTGCTACTCTGTTTATTACATCATCATCAGCCATTCCCCAGAGATTTTCCAACTGCTCCTGAGTGAAATGCTCCCTGGATTTTTCCAATATGGCGTTGATGGTCTTTTTATCACAGACGCTCCACAGGTCCTCAATATTCTCTGCCGTAAAGGACACGCCTGCCTCCAACGCCTTTCGAATGAACCGGGAGGCGCTTTTTTCGTCCATAAGCTCCTGCGCAACCTCTGTCACCTGGTCAGACGGACCGAAAGATGTCAGCTGGCGTACTCTTTGAATCTGCGTACTGGAAGCCCAATCAAAGAACCGTTCATAAAATATCTGCCAATCCATTTTCACACCTCGCCGCGCATTCTTGTGTCTTCCACAATTACAGAGAATTCATCACATCAAGCAGTTTTTGATAACTGTCCACATCGTGGTATTTGACATTCTCCGTAGAAATCTCATTAAAGAGTTTTCTCGCACAGGAGATTTTTGCCTTTTCAATCGGCTTTAAGCTCAAACTCTCCATTGTACCCTTGGTCTCGGCGATGAAGTAGATGTGCTTGACGGTGCCTTCATAGAAAGCAATCGCCCAGTCTGGAGAGTAATTGCCAACGGGGGTAGGAATATGAAATCCTCTCGGAAGCTTGGCATAGACGCAAACCTCATCGGCTGCATCCAGGTCCTCTGCAAACCGGCGTTCAACGCTCTTTTCAGCATAGCCATCTGTAAACACATAGTCCTGGATGTGTTTTGTCGCCTTGAACGCTTTGTCAATGCTTGTCGAGTTTTTCTCCGCCGTGAAGATCGTGCTTTTATATTCCCCCTCAATTTGGTCGTAGGTAATATGCTCCACGATCATTGTTTCTTTCTGTTCGTTGATAAGGCGAATGACCTTGGAGATAAATTCTTCCGGGTTTGCTTTATACATGGCAAACTTCAGAGGAGAAATCCCCTTAATAATCTCAACAACTGTTCTGCGAGTCAATACCGTACCCTTGGCAATTTTTCCAACGAGGTCATAGGTAATATGGCTGACATCGCTCCGCTTCAGCGTGGTCGTGCGGGTTTTGGCTGACTTAAATGCTTCTCCACGGTCAAGCGCATTGGCATCCATTTCGTCGGTCTGTTCGCCTCTGGAAACGGTATAGGTCAACTCGGAAACAAACAATTCGCTGTCGATATGGCGAATTGCTTTCTCAATCAGCTCAGCGCTGTCAAAGGAGACTGCATAGGCATACTTGTGATTGATCCGTTTCCAAAGCTCCTGGAACTCTTTCTTGTAGAAGTTTTGGTTCAGCCCGTTGCTTTCAACCTTCGTCTGCTTCCCGTTTTCCACCATACGCTCCAGAGCGGATTCGTCAAAGACAGCCTGCACAAGCGTATGGATACCCTCTGCCATCGGAGCAAGCTGTGGCGGCATGGGTACAAGCGTTCCCTTCTCCATGTCCATGCGGTACTTGTCCGTGACTTTTCGATCCATATCAACATACTGATTTGCGATCAGATAGAACTCGATTGCGTTGGCAGTCTTATCATCAATCGCTGTAGGCTTGCCGTCCACCTTGACGAACTTACCCTTGAAGTATTCGCTGGTCGCTGCGGTCGGCCTGTCGTACAGAACTTTCTTAATATCGGATTGCAGATCAGCGACAAAGCCCTTATAACTCTCGCTTGCAATAACCGTCAGCTTGTTGATATTGTGAATGTCATCGCCGAGGACTTCAGCATCCATTCTGTTGCCAGCTTGATTGACGCAAAGCCGCAGACCACGCCCGACTTCCTGTCGCTTCTGTGTAGAGCTGTCGCTGTGCTTCAGCGTACAAATCTGGAATACATTTGGGTTATCCCAACCTTCACGCAGAGCGGAATGGGAGAAGATAAACCTTGTCGGCTCGTCAAAGGACAGCAGCCGCTCCTTGTTTTTCAAAATGAGGTCGTAGGCGGAAATATCATCCGAGAACTCAGAGCCGCGCTTGAGTGCGGAATTGATACTATGACCAGTCTTTTTGTCGATGCTGAAATAGCCCTTGTGCGTGTCGGCAGTTTCAATGCTGCGGAGATATTTCTGATACGGCGTATCAAACATCGTCAGATGCTCGTTCAGAATGTTGAGATATTCCTCCTCAAAGATACGCCCGTATTCGCCCAAGACTTCGTTTCCGTCCTCGTCATACTGACGGTACTTTGCGACCTCGTCGATGAAGAATAAGGACAGCGTTTTGATGCCCATATCAAAGAGCCGTTCTTCTTTTTCAAAGTGCGACTCGATGGTTTCCCGTATCTGGATGCGCCGCATATCTTCCTCGACCACATCACCAACGACCTCGCCCTGGTGGATTACCAGACCGTTTGTAAATGTGACCGTACCACGCAGCGGCTCAATGTCGGAGATGGTATAACCGTCTTTGTACTGCTCCATCTCACCCGACTTGTAGTAGAGGTTGTCTCCTACGGCAAGCGTAAACATCTTCCGCTTACTGCCTGCGTTTTGTGCGACTTCGATTTCCATTTTTGCCATAGGCGGCTTATTCGGAGACAGGACGATATTTTCGAGATAGAGGTACTGGCTCGTGCCGGTAAGATTCTTGACCTCAAAGCCCTTGACCTCGATCTTTTTGACCAATTTCTTGTTGAACGCATCCAGCGCATCCAGAACATACACAAGGTTGTGCTGCTTGGCATGGGTGGCAGAATAGTTCAAGCTGAACAGCGGATTAAAGTTCTTGAGTGCTTTCTGCGTTACCTCTCCGCCCATTTTCTGCGGCTCGTCCAGAATGATGATCGGTCTGTTCGCCTTAATGACATCAATCGGGCGGCGGGAACCGAACTCGTCTCGCTTGGAATAGATGATACGGGCTTCTTTGCTTTTGCCGTCCTCTTTCAAAGACGAAGCGAACGCCTGCGTATTGATAATCATAACATTGATGCCGGAGCTGGAGGAGAAGTTGTCCAGTTCGTTCAAGTTGGAGCTGTTGTAGATGAAGAAGCGAGCCTTTTTGCCATACTGCTCCATGAAATGATCTTCGGTGATCTGAAAAGTCTTGTTCACGCCCTCACGAATCGCAATGCTCGGCACAACAACAATAAACTTACTCCATCCATAGCGTTTGTTCAGCTCGAACATGGTCTTTATGTAGACATAGGTTTTGCCTGTACCGGTCTCCATTTCAATATCCAGAGAGCAGCGCCCCACATCGCCGATCAGCTTGTCCGAAACCTTGATGTTGTTCTCATTCTGAATCGCCTTAATATTGTCGAGAAGCTGCCCGTCCGTCAGCTCGATAGATTCGTTTTTGTAACCAGTCTCGCTCAGCAGGTCTGCTTCATCTTCGCTAACAGCAAGCCGAAGCTGCTGATTTGCTTTCTGTTTGCCAAGGTCACGGATGTAGGAAACCCTGTCATAGTGCGGCTGCCCATTGAATACACGAACGACCGCATCCACGGCATCGGTCTGATATTGTTGTATCTTGAAGTTAAATTTCAATTAGGATGCACCTCCTTCGTATGTGTCCCACAGGAAAGTGACAAAGGTAATACTACATCCAACCGCTAACTTGGCGTGGCGTGTTTCCAAACCGGTAAATGAAGCACTTTTTCCATGTCCACTACCGTATGGATTCCGTATCTCTGCAAGTTTTGTGGATATGCCTCTTAAATTACCAAGAACAGCCTTAATGTTTTCCGATACAGGATCAGTTCCAGATATTGATTTTGGCGTAAGATTTAGCAGATTCAAGGTTTCGCCAGTTAACCTGCCCATATCCCAATTTTTATCCCATTTTACGCCTTTGTTGTCCAGAATTGTTTTGCAACAGCTTTCGATTAGTTCTTTGGCTTTTCCAATCGCATCTGTTGGATTTTCGTTTTGCATTTTAAGCATTAACTCGATTTGTTTGGAAAGGTACTCGCTTGAAAATTTTTCTTTCAGCTCTGCTGCATTGACAGCTAGTGGGGTCGTAATGTTCAAAATACGATCCATATATGCTCGACATTTCTTATATGTACGAGCATATTCTGCATCATACCGAGAATAGCCAAATTCTTCCTCGCCTTCCGTCTCGGTATATTCATACTCATAGTTTTCCTCGTAATAGCTCAACAAATCTTTTAGTAACTTTTCGACATTTTCTATTGGAGCATTCTGCACATACGCTGCTAGAGATTTTCCCTTTGACATCTTATACTCGCTGCATAGTGCAACGCCGATGCTTTCCATTGTGAATACATCGAAATCGTTTGTGGAAAAATTGAGAACATAGCCGCCACGGTTAAATAGCTTCAAGAAAGTTCCTATTTCAATGTTTGTCAACTTCTCCATGCTCACAGCACCTTCCTCACCGTACTCGGACTAATGGCGGCGAAAATCTGGTCAAAGTTCGTCAGCACGGAGTCGCTTGCCATGCCGCTGTCACGGAACACGGCGTAGTACGGCTGCTCCTTGGCGATAGCGGTCACGACCTCATCAGACACATCGCTGTCAAAGCAGGCGTACAGGAAACCGTCAGCGACATTGAACACCTTGCAGCCCGCAATCGTCGTTTCTTCGATCTTGGAGGACAGTAGAATGCCGAGGTCGAGCATTACTTGGAACAGCAGGTCTTCCGGTGTCCGGTCGTTCTTGATGTTGCTGGCATAATCGCCAATGGTCATCTGTGTCACTTCATCGGGACGGTAGTAGACATCCTTCATATTGGAGGTATCGCATTTCAGCACACGGAAACCAATATCAAGTCCCTGTGCGGTCAAACCAGCTTCGTCTTTGATTTTCTGACCGGCACGGCGGATGCGCTCCTTGCCGATCTCGCAGATATTCTTATAGCCGGCTTTGTATGCGCTTCCTTTAATATCGGTTTCTTCTGGAAGCCGAACCATAATGAATTTACGCTTGCCATCGTCTGCAGCATTTAATTCCATCACAGCATGGGCGGTAGTCGCAGAACCCGAAAAGAAATCTAAGACATAGCAATCATGGGTGTTCCTATAAGATGCCAGCAATTTTTGTATTAGGCGAACGGGTTTTGGATAATCCATCAGCTTCTGAACGCCAAAAATAAGTCTTAGTTCTTCATCTGCATCTTCATTGGATCCCCATCCTGTTGCAAATAAATTGTTTAGGTCGATCTTTTGCTTATGAGTGCTTGATTGATCTTCGCCGATGCGGGGCAAAAGATCTTTGAGCGTTTTGTAACGAGCTTCTGTAACAATTCTGCGAAGGTATAAATCTCTTGTGAGATAAAGCTCCTTCTTTTCTGCGTACTCTTTCATCGCAGGCTGTGAATAACGCCAGTTGCCCTCAACAATCAGTCCTTGAGACAATATTCCATTCTTAATGACTAGGTCAGAATGAAGGACAATGCTCATTGTGGTATCGCTAATTTCGCTGCCCTTTGGCATAAAGTAGTTCTTTTCTTTATACTTGCTTTCAATTCCGGCGGGGATAGTTCGTAATTCTCTTTTGTTGCTTGCATTTATGCAGGGATAGGTCTCGACATCACTATTTATTTCACCGATGAGGCCTTCAAATTTGAGCATGGATTTGCAATAGACAAATACATACTCCTTGATATTTGTAATTGCATTGGATAGAAATGAACCTTTCTTTTTCTTTTCCCATGTAAGCTGAGAAACAAAGTTTTGTGCGCCAAACACTTCGTCACAACACTTTTTCAGATTCTCCTGCTCGTTATCATCAATACTGATAAAGATAACACCATCATCTGTCAGCAAATCCTTTGCCAGTCTGAGCCGAGGATAGATCATATTCAGCCAATCAGTATGAAAACGACCGTTGCTTTCGGTGTTCTGCACCATGCGATTTCCGTCCTCATCAAACTGACCGCTGTTTGCCAGGTATTCCTCCGTGCTCTGGGCAAAATCGTCCTCATACACGAAGTCGTTGCCCGTATTGTAGGGTGGATCAATATAAATAACTTTAATCTTACCAAGATAGGTCTCCTGCAAGAGCTTCAGCACTTCCAGATTATCGCCCTCGATATAGAGATTTTCGGCGTTGTCAAAGTCCACGCTTTCTTCACGGCAGGGTCGCAGCGTTTTGGAAATGGGAGCGTTTGCAAGCAGGACAGACTTCTTCTTGTCCGGCCATGTAAACTGATACCGTTCCTCCCGACCGTCCACCACCTTGACGGCAATCTCCTGCATCAGCACATCCTTGTCAATGGCACGAACCACCTCGCCGTTTTCGTCAATCGTCTCCGTCACGGCATTTGGGAACAGCTCGCCAGCTTTCTGTAGTTCTCATCAGCTTTATTCGCCGTTTGCATTTTTAGTTTATCCATCGTTTTCCTCACTTTATTTTACCAAATGATACAATATACTTACAAGTGTATTTTTCGGCTTTGCGATTTCAGACATGACGCCATCTTTTAGGTTGCAGAAAAGTTCAATTGTAACTTTTCTGTAATCCGGAGTATAATATTGGACCTCATACATAGCAAAAATTTCCGGTACTGTCAGGTCAAATTCTACTGATTGTCCTTTATTGACAAAGTCACATTTACACTCCTTCAGACGTTTCTTCCCAATACACATCCCCTTTTCGTCATACTCTTTTTTATATATGGACAAATCGTAAATTCCTTGTTCTGAAGTTAAAATAATTGCGTTATCCGGTTCCTGCTCCAGATAAAAACGCTCAACAATATCGAGCCCACTGCGATCAAATTGGAAAAGTTCCATTTTTATTTCATCGGGAAAAACTGCTCTATTTCGTACAATTGTAATCGTTCTTCCTATAAAGTAAATAACAAATAGAACAAGCGTCGCAACAGATGCGATGTCACCTAATGTCATGCCAGTCCCTCCAATCTATTTTTCAACGCTTTAACCTGCTGTGCAAGCTGAAACTTCTTATTCGGCTGCTTTTCATTCCAAGCCTGCTTTTCCAATTTCTCGATTTCCTTTTGTAGCTTTGCCTTCTGGTCGTCAATCTGTATCTGCTCATCCAAGGATTTTCCTTGTCCGACCTCAACACCGCCAACTTGAATGATGAGATTCTCCCAAACGGCATCCATATTCAAGCCTTCGATCTTGAGATTCAGCTCATACTCCGGTATCCATTCGGTGTGGTAATACTTGTTCACCTTGAACGCCTTATTACCGCCCTCGGTAGCTTCTTTATAGCCTGTCCAAGCCTGCACCTTGCCATCAAAGGAAAGAATGAAAAGAATATGATACGGAATTTCTTTGTCAATCTGTCTGAGCACAGCTTCGTTAAGCTGCGGACTTGCCAGTTTGATCTCAATGACTTCGATCTCTGTCACCGTTTCGCCCGGTGCAATGTTCATGGTGGAGACAGCCAGCTTATTCCGCCAATGAATCAGCTTGATCTGCTCCACAAAGACACGCTTCAAAGCCGGTGAAACTTCCATGTTCTCATAGAACTTTTGCTTCGGTATTCTCTTGTTGAATTCAGTCGTTTGCGGAAAGCCGAGCACACTGCCTACCACCTTTCTACATTGTTTTCTTATTTCACAACCAAAAAGCAAATCAGCTCAAAATCGGCCAAGCCGGAGACCTGCGAAAGCAGCGCAGAAGTGCCACCGCTTTTGAACAGGCTGTCAATGTCGTTTTCCTCTTTCACATCAATGATGGAGTTGATCGCTTCGCTCAAAAGCTCGGAAATATCGGTCATATTTCGACCGTCATCTGTTTCCTCATTGAACCGATGGTAGAGCTTTTCAATGGGTTTGTTCTGTCCACGGCAGACATACCGCATCGTGTCAAGCAGCTTCTTCGGCTGCAAGTAATCGCAGACCACTTCGCCATCCTCGCTGATGTAGACCATGTAAAATGGGTGCAGGCGGTTCTTGTTGTCGATGTTGATGCTCTGCGCCCTGTTTTTTAGGACATAGATCACACCCGGCGGGCAATCGGCAGAAGCCGGTGCGACAGCATGAAGTCCCATTGGGGTGTGCTCCAGTTCGGGATGCTGCTTGATGTAGTCGAGCAAGTCCAAACGGAACTCATTAAGCCCCAAATCCATGATGGAGATGCCAGAGGACATTTCCTCAATATCCACAACTTCTTCCTGTAAACGTTTGAGCTGTGCCTTGCGATACTCCAGATCGTGCTTTTCTTCATCGGAGAGAAGATTGTCATCGCCGGTAGCGGTCATGTCCACAATCTTCATTCGGGTTTCTACCTTAGATTTCAGATTGATATACTCATCCAGAGTAATATCGGGCCAGAAATTGACAAGCTGGATCACCTTGTTTTTGCTGCCAATACGGTCAACACGGCCAAAACGCTGAATAATGCGGACAGGGTTCCAATGAATATCGTAGTTGATAAGATAATCGCAGTCCTGGAGGTTCTGACCTTCGGAGATACAGTCGGTAGCAATCAGAATATCAATATCGACCTTCGGGATATTATCAAACAAATCCCAATCCTTTGATCTCGGCGAGAAGCAGGTCAGAATGGTGTTCATATCAGCGTTCTTCAGCTTTGCTGTGGTGCGTCCATCAACCGAGCCGGTAATGACCGCAGTATGTAAGCCGAACTTCTTCAGCACAAAATCGGAAACATGGTCGTAGAGGTACATCGCCGTATCCGCAAACGCCGTGAAGACGATAACTTTCTTATTCCCTTCATTGATGGGATGCTCGATCTTGTTTGTGAGGTCAGCAAGAAGTTCTTGCAGCTTACTGTCATGCTCCGGTGTAATATCATCCACCAATAATGTCAGCAGCTCCAATATTTCCTGGTCTTTGGCAAGTTCTCTGTGCCAAGAAAGTCTGTCCATATCGCCAAGATCAATCTGAACCTTCTTGCCAATGGCAGCAAAGTCATCGCTATTCTGATCATCCAGATCGTATTCATCGGCATCAGAAATATCGGTAAGGCTGATCTTCATACCACCCCTGTTTTCGTAGTTGTCGATGGTATTTATGGTATTCTCAATCAGCTCCTTAATCCTGCCAAGCGTCAGATTAAAGGAGTAGACCGAGCTTTCCATTCGCTTCATCAGGTTGATCGCCATGAGACGGCGAATGCCTTGCTCTCGGTTTGCCTGCGTGAAACCCACATTGACTTTGTTATCTCCGTAAAGCTCAGCATACTTCTCCATGCGGCTCGGCAGGATATAGTGCGACGGACGGTATATATCCAAATTCAGCTGCGTGAGCTGCTCAAAGATCTCGTTATAGCTGATTGCATCTTTCAAATCGGTCAGATGTGGTCTGTGTGATTTAGGCGGGAGTCTTTCGGGGAACTTGCCGATAGAAGCCGTGTCGTAGTACTTCTCAATATGCTTTCTGGAGCGGGCAATCGTTACGCTGTCCAAAACCTCGAAGAAATCGAAGTCAAGCATACGCAGCAGATTATCCGTTGTTCTGTTACAAGGCTCCCACTTGCTCCATGTGTTAAATGCCTTTTGTGCGTTTCGGAATATCTCGTCAATCGAACGGGAGGTTTTCAGCTTGCTGTCCAAAAGTGAGGAGTCTCCCTCATAGGCAAGCTGAAGCTGATTTTTCAGATCATTAAAACGGGTGTTAACCGGCGTAGCTGAGAGCATAAGGACCTTTGTCTTAACGCCTTTGCGAATGACCTGCTTCAGCAGCGTTACATAGCGGTTATCCTTGCTGTCATCTTCACTTTCCAGTTTGCCGCCGTTTCTGAAGTTGTGAGATTCGTCAATCACCACAAGGTCGTATGTATCCCAACGCAAACGGGACAAGTCCGTACCGTTGGAGAAACCATGGGTTCTGCCAAGGTCCGTGTGATACAGTACCTTGTAGTTCAGACGATCTTCTGCAAGCGGGTTGTTGATATAGTTGTCACGGTATGTATTCCAGTTGTTGGCGAGCTTCTTCGGGCAAAGCACCAGGACGCTTTTGTTTCTGGACTCGTAGTATTTGATGACAGCCAATGCTGTAAAAGTCTTACCTAGGCCAACCGAATCCGCCAAAATACAGCCGTTGTATTTTTCGAGCTTATTGATAATGGCAAGCGCGGCATCACGCTGGAAGTTGAACAGCATACTCCACACCTTGCTGTCCTTAAAGCCGGTTGCCTCATTCGGGAGCGTGTCCTCGGAAACATCATCCAGAAACTCGCTGAAAATATTATAGAGAGTCACGAAGTAGATGAATTCGGGAGATTTCTCGTTATAGACTGTCGTAATGTTTTCAATCACCTGGTCGGTTACATCCTGGAAGTGCTGCTTGTCATTCCAGAGCTGCTCAAAAAGGTCAATGTAGCTCTTGCTCATGGGGAAAGACAATCTCTGCGTGAAGTTGTAAGCATAGTTGCCACGCTCACAACCGAGATCAACCGTTGTGAACTCATTAAAAGGCATATAAGTGTACTGGTCTTTCTCTGACAGTACATTCAAGAAACCGGGAACAACCTGGTTTGTTGTATTGGACTTGAAAGTTGCCTTTTGCTTGATCCACGCAGCACACTCTTTGGCGATCGCCCGCTGCGTCAGCTCATTCTGCAGGCGAACCTCAAATTCAGTACCATACAGGTTCTGCTCACGAGTCATCCGCGGAATAAAGAACTCCCGCTTGGACTTTTCCGTCTTTTCTGTAATAAAGGTAGGAGATGTGAAAATAAACTTCAAATCCTCGATACCAGACAAGCTCTTTTTCAGTTCTTCATAGGCATAAATCGAGAAACAGGCTGCGGCAATTCGCAACTTGCTTTTCTTTGTGATCGTCTCCTCCAGATCATCACGAACTCGAAGATTGACATTATCAATCATCTTGGGCATACCCGGAATTTGAATGTTATCCATCGTCGTTCCCCCTATGGCAAAGCAGACGAATCACCCCGTCCATACGCCCACTCATTGTTTACATGAATTACTTTGTGAAAGTCTTTCAGATACAATTAGCCAGTCGTAGAACACACGGACGATTTCGGTGCGCAAAACAACCACAATTTTATCTTATAATAGCATAAATTCTGAAATTTTTCAACAAATTACTCTCAGGCAAAGATGAGAATATTCGCTTGTTCTTTTCTCATGGAGTTCAAAGCACATATACGTTATTTTCTGAAGATAACTCCTCAGAAAATCCAATGTGCTATTGATATCCAATGTGCATATTTCTTATATTTTCACTTAAGGCAATCATTTTTTCTTCTCCGCACCAGACTCCGTCTCCCTCCACCCCATACCGCCACATTCCGCTCCATACATATTCCCCCGCACCCAAGGGTGTCGTGAAATGCGACACCCTTCCACTTTTCTCCAGGGAAAATTATCCATTTTCAACTATTTCCCATATTTCTCTTGACAAATCACCTCCCTGTCTATATAATATATGAACATACGTTCTATTTTTCGGATAGCTGCCGGGTACCCGCCCAGATAAGAGGCCTTCACCTCCTTAGAATCGGTCTGCACCCGGCAAAAATTCAAAGGGTGTCGTGAAACGCGACTCCCTTTGCCACAAGGAGGGATTTCCAATTGCCGGTGATTCGGGCAACCAAGGATAAGGATTTTACCGTCATGAGCATCCACCATCTCCGGGATACCCGGCTTTCTCTCAAGGCCATTGGGCTATTTTCCATCGTTCTCAGTCTCCCGCCGGAGTGGAAGTTCTCCGTTGCCGGACTGGCTGCCATTACAAAGGATGGAATCACCTCCGTTCGAGGGGCGCTGAATGAACTGGAACAGAACGGCTATCTGACCCGGAAGCGGCTTCGTTCTCAAGAAGGGCGGTTGGAGGACAGCGAGTATACCTTCTTTGAGCTGCCGGAAGCGGGTTCACCGAATCCGGAAAAACCGGAGCAGGAAAAGCCTGATCTGGAGGCGCCTGCGTTGGAAAATCCTATATTGGGTTTGCTCAGGGAATATAATATAGAAAGAAGTAATATAGATTAAAAGAAATAAAGATTGAATAAAATACGAAAGAATAAAGGGGAGCTTCCGAGCAAACCGGCTCCCTCCAGACACACTGTGACCGATACATCACACCCCCTATTTTCCTGTACATGACAACTGAATATCGCAAACAGATTCTATCGCAGCCTGAGCGGCCCCGGTGATACCCTCAGGTTTCTGCTTAGCGCACAGGCGCATAAAGAGCTTTCATCCCGGGAAAACTAGGAAATGCACAGGGGGCTTACTATGGCAGAAAACAATGAAAACCATCCGGAACCAAACGAACAGACCATCCAGGCCACGATTCAGCAGCTGTGGCTGACCTATTATAACGACACGCTCTACGCCAAGGGCCTGATTACGGAGGATCAGCGGAACCGTATGCGGATCAAAATCAAAAATCGGGCCACTTCCATGGAACGGTAGCTTGAAACCAAACGGGCGGCAATCCGGCGACGGGTTGCCGCTTTTTCCAGTCAATTTTGGGTTGTAATATTTCGCAATGTATGCTATCATAATTATAGAACATGATACAACGAACTTTAGAGGTACACCATGGATATACACAACATACGGCAGCTTCTCCGCACCAAGACCATTTATGACCTTCCTCTGCGGGTCACCTTCTATGCCCGTGTTTCCTCCGAATCCGATGAACAGCTGAATTCCTTGGGCAATCAGATTGGCTATTACGAGGACTTCATCAAGAAAAATCCTGCCTGGACCTTTGTCCCGGGCTATATCGACGAGGGCATTTCCGGCGCTTCCACCAGGCATCGGGAGGATTTTAACCGCATGGTAGAGGATGCCGCTGCCGGAAAATTTGACTTTGTGATTACAAAGGAAATCTCCCGCTTCGCCCGAAACACCCTGGATTCCATTCAGTTCACCCGCCAGCTGCTGTCCAGCGGGGTTGGCGTATTCTTCCAGAACGACAACATCAACACCCTGGACGAGGACGCCGAGCTGCGCCTTTCCATCATGTCCTCCATCGCCCAGGACGAGCTGCGGAAACTCAGCTCCCGTGTCAAATTCGGCCACCAGCAGGCCATCAAGCAGAGTGTCGTCCTGGGCAACTCCCGAATTTTTGGTTACACCAAAGACGATGGCCGCCTTGTCATCGATGAAACTCAGGCCCCCATGGTGCGGGAGCTTTTCACCCTCTATGCAACTGGAGCTTACTCCATGAAGCAGATCGAAAACCTGTTCTGGGAGAAAGGCTACCGGAACCTGAACGGCAAGAAAATTGCACACACCACCATGTCCAATATGATTTCCAATCCCAAATACAAGGGCTACTACGTCGGCAACAAGGTCAAAGTGGTGGATATGTTCACCAAGAAACAAAAATTTCTCCCGCCGGAGGAATGGGTCATGTTCAAGGATGAAACCGGGCAAATTGTTCCAGCTATCGTCTCCGAGGAGCTGTGGGAAAAGGCCAATGCCGTGCTGCTGCGCAGAAGCGAGGATGTGAAAAACCGGCAGGGCATCTGCAATCACGCCAATCTGCTCACCGGCAAGCTCTTTTGCACCCACTGCGGCACCGCCTATTACCGCCGGGAATCCAAGGACAAGCTGGGCAACCAAAACAGCAAATGGGTCTGCTCCAACAAAATCAAGTCCGGCGCGGATGCCTGTGACTCCTTCCCCATTTACGAAAAGGAGCTGGTTCCTCTGCTCTTTGAGGTATTCCGGGACACCCGGCAGGCTTCCGCCGCCATGATTGCGGAATACGAGCGGATGTACCGCAGCATGACCTGCGACGGCAATCTGGAAAAGAAAATTGAGGAAGCCCAGGCAAACATTGACCTTGCCAAAAAGAAGAAGTCCAAGCTATTGGAGCTGGTGACCCTGGAGAGCATCACACCGGCGGATTTCAAGGCCATGACCGCCCAGTGCAACCAGGAAATCAAGTCCGGCGAGCAGGCGCTCCTGGAGCTTAGGGACCAGCAGGAATCCAGCGAGGATTTCCGTGCCAATATGGAGCACCTTCGCAAAGTCCTTCGGGATGCGGAGAAGCAGTGCCAAACCGAGGCCATCACCAAGGATTTCATTGACATCTTCATTGACAGGATTTATGTCACTCCGGAGGATGATAACACTCTGCGGCTGGACATCAAGATTTTCACCGGCGATACCTGTGAAAAATACCTGGGGAAGCTAAAACGGCGGGCAAATCCCGAAGGTTCTACGGGTCACACGTTCAAGAAGATGATCGAGGCGCAGGAGCAGAAGATGCACTGACGCGCCCCGGGCGTCGGG
>OLSK01000343.1_pt1 | contig 43483 bp, 39 predicted proteins | sample 1672781 | NCBI WGS metagenome assembly OLSK01 (sample SAMEA3136723, study PRJEB25190) | human gut metagenome | biome: human gut; feature: human-associated habitat; material: faeces | place: Austria | collected 2013 | reverse complement strand
GGCGGCGCTGACGCGGCAGGCGCGCAGGACGCGGGCGCGCAGACAGGCGCGGCAGATGACAATGTGGTCGACGCGGACTACACCGTAGTGGATGATGACAAATAATCGTAGATAGATGAAATAGCACTAGACGCTGGGGCATCTCTGCTCCGGCGTTTAGGGCGTAATGAGAGAGGTTTATTATGGCAGAAAAACGCGATTACTATGAAGTGCTTGGCTTGCAGAAGGGCGCCAGTGAGGAGGAAATTAAAAAGGCTTTTCGTAAGATGGCTATGAAATACCACCCCGACAAGAATCCCGGAAACAAGGAAGCCGAAGAGAAATTCAAAGAAGTCAACGAAGCCTACAGCGTTCTGTCTGACCCCGACAAAAAGAGTAAGTATGACAGATTCGGTCATGCGGGCGTAGATCCGAACGGCATGGGCGGCGGCGCGGGCGGCTTCGGCGGCTTCGGCGGCGGCTTCGGCGGCTTTGAGGACATCTTCGATATGTTCGGCAGCGCGTTCGGCGGCGGCGCGAGCGGCTTCGGCGGCCAGCGCAGAGCCAATCAGCCGCGCAAGGGCAAGGATCTGCAAAAAGCGATTTCCATCACCTTTGAAGAGGCAGCCTTTGGCACGAAAAAGAAGATTGAGCTGACAAAATTTGTAACTTGTCCGACCTGTAAGGGCGAGGGCGCGAAACCAGGAACATCCAAAAAGACCTGCCCGAAATGCGGCGGCAGCGGACAGATCAGTCAGATGCAGAGAACCCCGTTCGGACAGTTCCAGTCCGTCACGACCTGTGACCAGTGCGGCGGCAGCGGTAAGATTATCGAGGAACCTTGTCCGGACTGCAAAGGACAGGGCAAGATTCGCAAGACCGTCACGATCTCTGTCGATATTCCGGCAGGCGTGGACAACGAATCCGTCATTCCGATCAGAGGACAGGGCGAGCCGGGTATCAACGGCGGACCGGCGGGTGATTTATACATTGTGCTGCAGGTAAAACCGCACAAGGTGTTCAAGCGCAGCGGCGCGGATCTTTATTTGGAGATTCCGATCAGCTTCGATCAGGCAGCCCTCGGCGCGGAAATTATCGTTCCGACCCTGGACGGCAAGGTTTCCTATAAGGTACCGGCAGGCACACAGCCGGGTACAACCTTCCGTCTCAAGGATAAAGGCGTAAAATATCTCAAGAGAGAGGCTAAGGGCGATTTGTACGTCAAGGTCAATCTCGAAGTGCCGACCAAGCTGAACCATAAGCAGAAGAAGGCGATCGAGGATATGGGCAAGGTCGTGACCGAAGAGTGCTATCAGAAGCGGAATTCCTTTAAGGAAAAATTCAAGGAATTTTTCAACTAGCCGTTGACGCAAAAAAAGATTACGATGGATATCCCTCGGGGTAAAGCAAAACCCGGGGGATTCTTTTTTCGAGGAAAACATCATGGAACAAACACAAGATAACAAAACCTTTCTCGGAACGGAGCCGATTGGAAAGCTCCTGCTCAGGCTCTCGATACCGACGGTCATCGCGCAGCTGGTCAATATGCTGTACAATATGGTGGACCGCGTCTATATCGGACATATTCCGACCGACGGCAGTCTGGCGTTAACCGGCGTCGGCGTCTGTATGCCGCTGATTCTGATCGTCTCCGCGTTCGCGTCTTTTGTGGCCTCCGGCGGCGCGCCGCGCGCCTCCATCGCGATGGGGAAGGGCAGACACGCGGATGCCGAAAAAATTCTCGGCGGCTGCGTGACGATGCAGCTTGCCATCTCCGCGATTTTGACCGCGGCGCTGCTGCTTTGGAGCGAAGAGTTTCTGCTCCTGTTCGGTGCCAGCGAGAATACGATTCCTTACGCGCACGCGTATATGAACATCTACGCGCTCGGAACGATTTTCGTGCAGCTGACCCTCGGCATGAATGCTTTCATTACGGCACAGGGCTTCGCGCGTGTCAGCATGAAAACCGTATTGATCGGCGCCATTTGCAATATCGTGCTGGACCCTATCTTGATCTTTGGGCTGGGCATGGGCGTGAAGGGCGCGGCACTGGCGACGGTAATTTCACAGGGAATTTCCTGCGTATGGGTGCTGTCCTTTTTGACAGGAAGCAAGACGGTTCTTAAGATCAAAAAAGAAAATTTTCTGACCGGACTTCGCTTTTTGCCGCCTTGTATTGCGCTCGGCATGTCGGCGTTTGTCATGCAGGGCAGTGAAAGTGTCATTTCGCTTTGTTTCAATTCTTCTCTGCTCCAATACGGCGGAGATCTGGCAGTCGGCGCGATGACCATTCTCAGCAGTGTGATGCAGTTCGCGATGCTGCCGCTGCAAGGGATTGCCCAGGGTGCGCAGCCGATCAGCAGCTATAATTTCGGCGCGGGAAACAGGGAACGTGTCAGCCGGACCTTCCGGCTGCTCCTGCGAAGCAGCCTCGTGTATTCTTTCGGTCTGTGGGCGCTGGTGCAGCTGTTTCCGGGCGCGTTCGCGGGGCTGTTCACCAACGACGCGGCGCTGCTGGCCTTTACTGCGAAAGCCCTGCGCGTCTACTGCGGCGCCTTATGTCTGTTCGGCGCGCAGATTGCCTGTCAGATGACTTTTGTATCGACCGGAAACGCGGTCTGTTCGATCATTGTGGCGATTCTCCGCAAGTTCGTCCTGCTCATTCCGCTCATTTATCTGATGCCGCGCCTGATGGCAGATCAGACTATGGCGGTATATACCGCGGAGCCGATCGCGGACGGCATCGCGGTACTCTGCACCATAATGATTTTTGCGGTACAGTTCAAAAAAGCCCTGCGCAGGCTAGACGAAGCGCAGACGTAAAAACTGCACGATCATTGCGGATTGCTTTTTGCGGCATTTTCCCGTATAATACGGATAGACGATAGCAAAATGAAAGGGCCGAGCGCCCTTTTTGCATGAATAAAAAGAAAAGGAAGAATCAATGTTAACAGTTACAAATGTCAGTATGAACTTCAGTGGGCAGCCGCTGTTTAAGGATGTGGATCTCAAATTCACGCCGGGCAACTGCTACGGCATCATCGGCGCCAACGGCGCGGGCAAATCCACGTTCCTGCGCATCCTTTCGGGCGATCTCGACCCGACCACCGGAGATGTATCGCTCAAGCCGGGCGTGCGGATGTCCGTACTCAAACAGGACCATTTCGCATTCGATGAATTTACGGTGCTCGACACCGTTATCATGGGTAATCGCCGTCTGTACGATGTGATGAAGGAAAAGGACGCCATCTACATGAAGGAAGATTTCAGCGACGAAGACGGCATGCGCGCCGCGGAGCTGGAATCCGAGTTCGCGGAAATGAACGGCTGGGAGGCGGAGTCCGATGTGAGCCGTCTGATCCAGGGGCTGGGGTTATCTGCGGACATTCTGTATGCGCAGATGGCGAGCCTGACCGCGAAAGAAAAGGTCAAAGTGCTGCTCACGCAGGCACTGTTCGGCAACCCCGGGCTCATCCTGCTCGACGAGCCGACCAACCATCTGGACGTCAAAGCCATCGCCTGGCTGGAGGATTTTTTGATGGAATATCCGGGAACAGTGCTGGTCGTTTCCCACGATAGACATTTCCTCAATACGGTCTGCACGAACATCGTTGATGTCGATTACGGCAAGATCAAGATGTACGTCGGCAACTACGAGTTCTGGTACGAATCCAGCCAGATGGTGCAGCGCATGATCAAGGACCAGAACAAAAAGAATGAAGAAAAGATCAAGGAGCTGCAGGCGTTCATCCAGCGTTTCTCTGCCAACAAGTCCAAGTCCAAGCAGGCGACTTCGCGCCGCAAGCTGCTGGATAAGCTGAGCGTGGAGGAAATGCCGGCGTCCTCGCGCCGCTACCCGTTCGTCGGCTTCAAGATGGACCGTGAGCCGGGCAAGGAAATCCTGCAGGTGGAGGGCATCTCCAAGACCATCGATGGCGTGAAGGTGCTCGACAACGTATCTTTCCGCGTCAACAACGGAGATAAGATCGCCTTTGTCGGTGAAAACGAGATCGCGAACACCACGCTGTTCAAGATCATCATGGGCGAATTGGAGCCGGACGAAGGCAGCTATAAATGGGGCGTGACGATCGCGACCTCGTATTTTCCGCTCGACAACTCGGACTTCTTTAACGGCTGCGATCTGAATCTTGTCGAATGGCTCTCACAGTATTCACAGGACACCAGCGAGACCTTCCTGCGCGGCTTCCTCGGCAAGATGCTGTTCTCCGGCGACGAGGTCTACAAACCGGTCAAGGTGCTCTCCGGCGGCGAAAAGGTGCGCTGCATGCTTTCCCGGATGATGCTCTTCGGTTCGAATATGCTCGTGCTCGACCAGCCGACCAACCATTTGGACCTTGAGTCCATCACCGCGGTCAACGAGGGGCTGATCGCCTTTAAGGGTGGCATTCTCTTCGCGTCGCACGACCACGAATTCATCCAGACCATCGCAAACCGCATCATCGAGATTCAGCCGGACGGCAGCATTGTCGATAAGCTCTGCAGCTACGACGAATACATCGGCGAATAAGCGCGAAGCGGCAAGTGGCTGCCGCATTTCTTATAGCGGAAACGCGAAACAGCGAAAAAAGGAACGAAAGCACGTATAGGAGGCTCAGCATCTTCCATGCGTGCTTTTATCTTGCTTCTCCGTTTTTGTTGTTAATTTTTCGTTTTTTTTACAAAAACACTGTTTAGGCGCGGAAAAAAGTGGTATAATTTAAGATGCAAATACAAAAGCACACAGGCAAGTCTGCCAAAAGGCAGGGGCGCAAAGCGCAAAAGGTTCGCGGCTTAAGGGGGCTCGAAAGAGCATGGCTGCCGATCATGATATCGACTGCAATACGTTGAAGCGAGCTTTGGCTTGCTTCTTTTGTATTTGCGGAAAAAGCGAAGACAAAAGTGTGCAAAACGGAACCGCGGGTTCCGTTGCATACATACCTGTCATGCATGGCAGGCACTGCGCAAGGTGCTTTTTCCGTGATTTCGAAAATATCGCCCGGCGATATTTCCTGCATAATGAGGAAGGGGAGTGTCGATACGAAAAAAAGAAAAAGCGAATTTTGTCAGAACGTAAAACAAAGCGAAACAAGGAGAAAGAAAATGAAAAAATTATTTGCTATTTTAATGAGCGTGCTCATGATAGCATGCTTCATGCCAACGATGGCGTTCGCGGAGGAAGGCACTACTGCAGCAGGGGAAGGCACTCCTGTAGCAGGGGGAGAGACCAAGACCTATGTTGCGCAGATTGGCGAAAAACAATATGAAACCCTGCAGGAAGCGATTGAGGCAGCCACAGCAGGCGAAACAATTACGCTATTAAACGATGTGAATACAGAGGTTACAATCAATAAAACTATAACCTTAGAGGGAAACGGAAAAGCCATTAGCGGTAAAATTAATATTACAGCGGCAGACGTTGTGATAAATAACGTTGTACTGAATTATGTGGATACTACATATAAGGGAGGAGATCAGGGAATTAGTGCATTTGTAGTAGAAACTTCTGGTAATTTTACCTTGACCAACAGCACGATCAAGCCTACAGTACGAACGGCACTCTCTCTTAAAGTTGGAGGGAAGGCTGTCGTAACAGGTAATACCATAAACGCGCAAGAGCAAAAAATATATAATGGCATCGAATTTGGCCTTTCAAAAGACCCAAGTGTTGCCACTGGAACGACAGTTTCGAACAATACCTTCCAAGGGAATTTTGGCAATAACTGCATCAGCTTTTATAACCTCCAAGCCGATGCGGTAATCGAAATCAATGACAATACCTTTGGATATATCGGCAACGCGTTAAGAATCAGCAATCCGAAGAATGTAAACGCAACCTTCAATATTGCGCGGAATCGTTACACAGATACTATTAACGGAGCGTATGCGGGGTATTTGATTTGCCAGGACTACAGCCTAGGTTCAGAAATACAGGATTTCACTAAAATTACCGTGAACTTTACAGACTTGATGATGGGAAATCAACTCATGCTGTCAAATGGAACAGGAAAGAATCAAATATACTACGTATATGATGATCAAGAGAAGATTATTACGACAAATCAGCCTAAGGTTAATTTTAGCAGAAGTTACTCCGGCGGTTCCTATGTACCGACCGACAACGTAACCAATCAGTCTGAGAATACCGCAACCGGTACGCCGGCTACGACTACGGCGGACATCAACGCGTCTACAACGACTGCGGCTGACGGAACGAAGACCACCACCGCGACGGTTGATGATCAGACGGCTGACAAGATCGTGGATAAGGCAACCGCGAACAAATCCGAGCAGATCATCATAGACGCGACGAGCGCGGCAGGCGCGGGTGCAGCGGCAGAAGTCGGAATTCCGGAAAAGACAGTCAAGGAAATCGCTGAAAAAACTGACGCGAACCTCACCTTTAAAACCGATGCCGCGAAGGTTCAATTAGACAAAAACGCTGTTGACGCGCTGGCGGCGCAGGCCGGAACAACCGGAACCGTTAAGCTGCTTGTAAAAACCGTTAAGAGCGACGCGGATATCCATCAGGTTGAGCTGAAGCTGGTTACTTCCAACGGTGCGGTAACCGACTTTCATGGCGGCAACGTCACCGTTACAATCAAGCCAAGCGCGACGCTGAACGCGAAGGAAGTCATCTGCGTTTACATCGACGACAACGGCGTTTACCACAGAGTAGACGGCAAGAAGAACGCGGACGGCACCTATATCTTCACAACCGGACATTTCTCCACATACGCGATTATGAGCGTAGAGGACGCAGAGAAGGTATTCGCGCAGCAAGACGCGAAGGCAGCGGAACAGGCAAAAGAAATCATGCTGCAGGCACGCTCCGCGAAGACCGCGAAAGGCAACATCAAAGTAAATCTGAAAGTCAACGAGGACGCAATCAAGGCAATCGAGGATCTGGGCTACACTGTAAAATATAAATTCTACAGAAGCACGATTAAGAACGCGAAATACGTTGGCAAGTTTGAGACAACTGCCAAGACCTATACCAACACGACAGGCAAGAAGGGTACGAGATACTATTACAAGGCCAGAGTCATGGTATATGACGCGCAGGGCGAATTAGTCGCGAAGACCGCTTTGACCCAGTGCAAATACGCTTGCAGAATCAAATAGTCTACGAAGCAAGAACTTCCGGACAGCGCGCGTAAAAGCCCGCGCTTCAAACCGGATGCAGACAAAACAGCATTGTAAACATACAAAAGGGGCTGTCGCTTTAACGGAAAAAACCGTTAGAGCGCAGCCCTCTTTTTATGTAGGGGCTGTGGAAATATCGCATAGCAATATTTCCGGAATAACGACAAAAGCACCTTGCGAAGCGTCGTTCATGGGTGAGCGCCATGTGTGCATAGAAATCTCTGATTTCGTTATGCGCACTTTTATCCTAGCTGTCAGCTTACAAATGTGACGGAATTTTGTTCTGTCTTTTTTACTCTACCAGGAATGATCGCTTGCGATGTTCCCGGAAAGAGAAAAGCGCAAAAGAGGAAAGCGCAAGTGAAAGTTCCCATTTTCGCGTAGTTTAAGCAAAAAGATGTAATGCATCGCCTGTTTTCTGCGCGTGCCTCAAGGTTTTTTAGGCAAAATAGATGGAATTTCCATCTCGTTTTCAAAAAAACTATGAGCGAACACAAACTTTATGAAAATATATTAGCGTTTGCAACAAAAATCAGAGGGAGTGTGCTTGATATTCCATGCGGCATCTGAGCCAAGGCCAACTTCGTTACATCTTTGGGCACTTTTTACCCCAAAAAGCGGCGCGATCGTGAAAGTGAAGGAAACAGTATGGCCTTCCGATGCGCTTCTCGCGTGGCGGGGCTTCATTTTTCGCGCGGTTCACGAAAGAATGGCGATGGACAGCTTGACCAGATAGTTGTTATAGCCTTCGGTGGAGAGATCATCGAGGATGACGTCCTCGTAGAAGTAATTGTCAAGCTTCAAATGATGTTCCTTTGCGTAGGCGAGCAGTTTGAGACAGTTCGCGTGAATATTTTCATAGCCATGCGCGTCGTAGAGCACCAAAAAAGTGCCGCCGCCGCTCAGCGAGACCTGTTTACTGTCAACATCCGCCAGCTCAGAAGGATGCACATAGGTGTAGAATTCAGAGTACTGATAGCCGTCCGCGGTGACAGAATCACGCGGAATCGCGGCGCCGATGGGGTAAGCGCTGTAAAGACCGAGAGATTGACAAAAAGCAAAATGTTTGCCCAAAGCTTCGGCAACCGCGCGCTCATCGTCCGCGCCCTTGTATTCGGTGGTGATGAAATATTCATCCGGCGCTTTTTCGATGATAATCTTGCCGACCGGCGCGCGCAGACCTTCTTCTGTTTCCTGAATCTTTTTGTCGATATAGCCCTTCGCCCAGGTCAAAGCGGCAATGCGTTCGTCGATTGTCGCTTTTTTTGACTCCAAAAGCTGAATCAGAGCCTCCGGCGAGCGATGATCCATGTGCTCCTTGATTTCATGGATGCTCACACCGAGTTCCCGCAGCATGGCGATGATGGCAAAGGTTTCCGGCTGTGAGTAGGAATAGTAGCGATAGCCATTTTCGCCGATCACATCAGGCTTGAAGATGCCGCACTGGTCATAGTGAAACAGGGTTTGTTTTTTGATTCCGAACAGCTTGGCAAATTCTCCGGTCGTAAAATAGGTTTTGTTTTTTTTCATAGTGCCTGCGCCTCCCCTGCGAAAATATTTTAGAATCGCTCCGCGTTAAAATCATTTTATCACATTTTCGCCTTGTTTGACAGCGGATTTTTGGAAACCGGCGAAGGCGCGCGCCGGCAAAAACAGGGAGAAACTTGCTCTTTGAAGCCCCCCTGTGGTATAATGGTCTTGTCCCATGAACACGAGCAAATGCGAAGTGTGAATGGCTGGACAAACCTTATGCTGAAGTTCACCGGCAAGAGCCGGCTATGAACTTGTCGTATTGTGGTCTTGTCCCAATGATCGACACTGCCATAAGGCAGGAATCAAAGAAGTAAGAGGAACGCATGATGAAATATTTAGAAATCGGAATCGAAACGCGGCGAGAGGGAATCGAATTGATCCTGTCGGCGCTGATGAATCTGGGCATTACAGACGCGGTGCTGGAAGATCCCGCGGACATCGATGACCTGCTCAAAAAAGAAAAAGGCTACGAATGGGATTATATCGATGACAGCGTACTGGAGTTAAAGAACGAGACACCGAAGGTGACCATATATATGAACGACGACGAAGAGGGGCGCGAAAAAGCCGAAGCGGTTTGCGCGGCCATGCGCGAACTCAAGACGCAGGCAGAGGCAGGAGACTTCGGCGAGCGGCTCGATATCGGCAGCCTGCAAACCGAGATTCGCTGTGAGGACGACAGCGAGTGGAAGGATAACTGGAAGGCATATTTCAAACCCGCGAAGGTCAGCAGATCTATCGTCGTCAAACCGACATGGGAGTCTTACGAACCGAAAGCAGGCGAAAAAATCATTGAAATCGACCCGGGCATGGCTTTTGGCACCGGCACACATGAAACAACCTCTCTGTGCATCCGACTGATGGAGGACTATCTTGTGCCCGGAGAAAAAGTTTTAGACGTAGGCTGCGGCTCCGGCATTCTTTCCATCGCGGGCGCGCTGCTCGGCGCTTCGGAAGTGCTTGGCGTGGAGATCGACCCGGACGCGGTGGCAATCGCCGGCGAAAACATCGCTCTGAATCATGTAGAGCGAATCGCTTCCGCGCAGTACGGAGATTTGACCAAGGGCATTGACTTTCAGGCAGACGTCATCGTAGCGAATCTGATGGCAGATCTGGTCGTGACCCTCAGCAAGGATGTCGCGAGACATCTGCTGCCGGGCGGCAGATATATTTCCTCGGGAATTCTGGTCGAAAAAATGCCGGAGGTTGTTGACGCAATGCGCGCGCTCGGTTTCGCCATCATGGAGGTCAAAGAGGACGGCATGTGGTGCGCGATTGTGGCCAAGCGTTAGGCGAGGGATTTAAAAAACAGATAGGAAACACAGAAGAATATGATTAAATTTTTTGTTGAGGAAGAAGCAGTGGCAAGCAACCGGATCTATTTGGAGGACGCGCAGGACATCAAACATTTGACGCGCGTTCTGCGCGCGAAATGCGGCGACGCGGTCACCGTCTGCGACGGCACCGGATGGGAATACGAAACGGAAATCGAAGAAATCGAAGATGGTTGTGTGACACTGCGCATTGTAGACAGGCAGAAGGACGCGACGGAACCGTTGACGCGCGTAACTCTGTTTCAGGGTGTGCCGAAGGCGGCGAAGATGGAAACGGTCATTCAAAAGACTGTCGAACTGGGCGTGGATTGCATTGTGCCGGTTTTTACGGCGAGGACTGTGGTTGTCGAAAAAGGGAATTTTTCAAAAAAAATGACACGCTGGCAAAAAATTGCCGATGAAGCTGTGAAGCAGTGCAAGCGCGGCAAAATTCCACAGGTTGAGCCGCAGCTCGATTTTGACGAAATGTGCGGAAAGCTGGAAGATTATGACTTGGTTCTCTGTCCCTACGAAAATGAAACAGGGAGAACCTTAAAGGATTGTCTGCGTGAGGCATGCGGCAGCTTCGGTAAAGATGGATCTAATGAGAAGAATCCCTGCGAAAGACGCAACGTGTCTGGCGCGTCTTTCGCGGACAACATACCGCCGCGAAAGATTGCTCTCATCATCGGGCCGGAGGGCGGCTTTGCCGATGAAGAAATCGTCAAGCTTCGCGCGCTGCCGACACCGGCGCAAATCGTCAGCCTTGGCAAGATTATTTTGCGTACCGAAACCGCGGGCATGGCAGCGCTGGCGATGATCATGTACGAATACGAGCTGTAGCGCGGCGCGGCAGTGATGACCGCGCGAAGCCGCGCCGCCGATCGCGCGCGAATCAATACGCGCGCGGCAAAAAGCCGACGTTCCGCTGCGGCGCTGTTTTGCGCGCCGCGGAACGTCGGCTCTTTCTTTTGGTTATGTAGGAAATATCGCTTGCGATATTTCCGGAATATTGACGAAAGCACCTTGCGAAGCGCCTGCCATGCATGGCAGACATGTGTATAAAGGAATCGCAGGTTCCGTTTTGCACACTTTTGCCCTTCTAAGCGGCATGCGCGCAGCACTCTTCAGATTATGTTATGCGCGATCCATGCCTATGCTTTTCGCGCCGCGGTCCGCTTCGCGTCTGTGGGTATGCTGCTCGCATTGTCGCGGTCCGCTTCGCGTTCGTGGGTATGCTGCGTGCATTGCCGCGCTTCGCTTCGCGTCTGTGGGTATGCTGCTCGCATTGTCGCGGTCCGCTTCGCGTTCATGGGTATGCTTTTCGCGCCGCGGTCCGCTTCGCGTCTGTGGGCACGCCGCTTGCATTGCCGGCTCACTTCGCGTTCGTAGGGATCGCGGCGACGCAGTCTCGCTTACGCTTCGGCTTTGTCTGCCTCGCGTTCTTCCTGTTTCGACTTTACGTGACGTTTGATGGCCGCGAAGGTTTCATCGCTGATATCATGCTCAATCTTGCAGGCATCCTCCGCCGCAGTCTTGGAATCTACGCCGATATAGGTCAGAACCGCGGTAAGTACGGTGTGCCGCTCATAGATTTTTTCCGCGATCTCGTGCCCGCTCGCGGTCAGACGCAGATGACCGCCGTCATCCACAGTAATGTAACCGTTTTCTTTGAGGAGACCGACTGCCCGGCTGACGCTCGGCTTGCTGAACCCCATATATTCCCCGACGTCGATGGAACGTACCGCAGGCAGCTCCTTTGAAAGAACATAAATCGTCTCCAGGTACATTTCACCGGATTCTTGCAGTTTCATATGCGAGCCTCCCTATTTGTCGTCGCGCTGCCATTCCAGCATTTTGCGATAGGTGCTGCAGCCAAAAACGATGCCGACGATGAAAACGCCCGCAATGGCGGCGTTCCTTACAATTTTGGAAACATCCACATTCACGCTCACTTCAACCAGATCGTTGTTGCGTCTTTTTTTATTCTGTTTATCTTTACGTTTCATGTTTGGAACCCCCTTGTTTATCCGATATCCGTACGGAAGTATTCTCTCTCCATTTTAACAGAAACGAGGGTAAAAGGAAAGCCCCAACTTTGCGCGGAAGCGGAAAATATCATCCGCTTGCGTTTCCGGCAATTTTTGTGATGTCGAATCGCGGCGTGCGTAGATACCGTCCGAGTCCGTAGAGAGAATCTGCGTCACCGCGCCGCACTACGGAGGTCCGCTGGTAGGAGGTGAAGGTTGCTTGCATGCCGAGCGCCTTGAGCGTCGAATCTGCCGTGCCGTCCATCGGATAAGCGCCGTAAGGCCAGGCGAAAACCTGTGGCGGCTTGCCGGCCGCCGCTGTGATCAATCTCTGATTTTTTTGCGAATCCTCGCGCAGAAGCCGCGCATAGGTTTCGAAGTCTTCCCCTTTTTTACGGTCAGCGCCCTTACGACCGTTACGGATGCGATGCAGATCATAGGTATGGCTGGCGAATTCCACAAGACCGGAGCGGCTCATCAGCGCGACTTCTCCCCACGAAAGCGCGCAGCTTGCAGGGACGCGATAGATGTCGTCGGAGCTGCGCGCGCAATCCGCGCCAATCAGCGCGATAACAGCTTTGGCCTGATATTGCCGCAGCAGGGGGAAGGCATAGGTATAGTTGTTGCAGTAACCGTCATCGAAGCTCAGAATGACAGGCTTTCGCGGAAGCTTGGCACCCTCCGCGGCGTAAGCGATGAGGCGTGACGGCAGAATCGTGGTGTAACCGTTGGCCCGCAGCCATTTGAGATCGCTTTCCAGACGCTCCGCTCTGATAAAATAATCGTTTTCTTTACCGTCGTTGTCTGTGATGCCATGATACATGAGAATCGGGATGCCGATCGATTCCCGGCTGTCTTCCGGCAGGGGCGCGGCACAAAACGTCAGTGCTGAGACAGCGGCATGGGAAAGCACCGCCGCGCCCGGGTCGCGAAGCACCGCTGCAGCCCGTTGACAAGCCCGGCCATAAGACCACAGCCCTGCGATCAGAAACAAAATGAGGCATAGCAAAAGCAGAATATCAAATTTACGAATTTTCATGAGAACAGAACCTTTCCGCCGCGCGTAAGGGGAGCTTCCCGCAAGGTGACGCTGAACAGAACCGGATTCCCGCGGAATACAGACAAGACAACGCTTCGCTGATACGGCTGTATATTTTATGCGGCAAAGAGAAAAAAAGAAGCGCGAAGACTTTGCGGGACACGAATTTTGTGGTAAAATAAATTATTGCAGGGCCGACTGCGCCCGCAAACTACGAGAAGGAGGCGCCCGATGAAGGCTGCATTTCATACATTGGGCTGCAAGGTCAACCAGTACGAAACCGAAGCCATGAAGGAACAGTTTCGCGACGCCGGATACGAGATTACCGGCGAAGAAGACCCTGCGGACGTTTATATCATCAATACCTGCACGGTGACGAACCTCGCGGACCGCAAGTCGCGGCAGTATATCCGCCGCATGAAAAAACAGTGTCCGCAGGCCATTGTCGCGGTGACCGGGTGTTACGCGCAGGTCAAACCTGAGGAAGTCGCGGCGCTGCCGGAGGTTGACATCGTCGCAGGAACCGGCGAAAAGAACCATCTGGTGCGATACGTCGGCGAATATCTGCAAAATCACAGCAAGCAGACGCATATTTTGGAGTATGACGCGCTGACATCCTACCATGATAAGGGCATTATCACGTCCATGGATTCCCGTACCCGCGCCTATATCAAGATCCAGGAGGGCTGCAACCGATTCTGTTCCTATTGTCTGATCCCGTTTGCGCGTGGGCAGGTGCGCAGCCGCGACCCGCGGGAGATCATTTTGGAAGCGCAGACGCTGATCGCGAACGGCTTCAAGGAACTGGTGCTGACCGGTATCAACACAGCGCTCTACGGCACCGAGGAAAATTTTTTGTATCCGCTTCTGCCTTCTGAACAGGAGCGCGGCATGCGGGGCATCGAAATCATCATCAGTAGACTGAACGCGCTGGAGGGCGATTTTCGTATTCGACTGAGCTCGCTGGAGCCTACGGTGGTCAATGCCGATTATGTCAAGCGGCTTTTGGCGTATGAGAAGCTTTGCCCGCATCTGCACCTCTCAATCCAGAGCGGCAGCGATAAGATTATCGCGGCGATGAACCGGCATTACAACCGCGAGGAATATCTGGACATTGTGCGCGTACTCAAAGCACGCGATCCGCATTACGGGATTACAACCGACATCATTTGCGGCTTTCCGGGTGAAACCGACGAAGACTTCGCGGACAGCGTGCGCATGGTGGAGGAGGCGGGATTCCTCAAGGTGCATGCCTTCAAATATTCCAAGCGTGAGGGAACCGCGGCCTATGAGATGAAAAACCAGGTGCCCGGAGAAATCAAAAATGCGAGAGTGACCGCCCTCATCGAAGCCGGAGAACGGCAGGCGGAGATTTTCCTCAGGGAAAGCATCGGCGAGGTGCGAAGCGTCTTGTTCGAGGAATACGCGGGCGATGAGGTGCGGAACGCGGGGGAGCCTGGCATAAACATCGAAAACGGCGATGATGCGCGGCCGGCAGACAAACGCCTGCTTTGCGGCTACGCGGAGAATTACGTCAAGGTTTACGCGATGGGCAGCGCCGAGGATTTTCATTGTTTCAAAAAAGTAAAACTTTTAAGTATATATCAAGACGGACTGAAAGGAGAAATTTTACCATGAGCGACTGTGTATTCTGCATGATTGCAAACCACGAAATTCCATCTAATATCGCGTACGAGGATGACAAGATTATCGCGTTTCACGACCTGGACCCACAGGCACCGGTACATGTGCTGGTAATCCCTAAAAAGCATATCGCGTCGTTGGACGCGACGACCGACGAGGATCAGGAGCTGCTTGGCTATCTGCTGTGCAAGATCAAGGATATCGCCAAGGATCTCGGACTGGAGAACGGCTACCGTGTGGTCAGCAACAACGGCGATGACGCGTTCCAAACGGTCAAGCATCTGCATTTCCATGTGATCGGCAAACAGCCGATGGGCTGGCCGCCGTTCCCGAAACAAGCGTAAGCGCCGCGCGAAAGAAAATATAGGAAATTACAAAAAAACTTCGCCGTTTCTGTTAGACTGTGATACAATGTACTTGGTACTGCGATTTGCAGCCCCAGCCCACTGATTTGCAGCGCGCAAGCCGCGAGGCATTTTAAGGGGCGAGCCGTAAGGCGAAGGCAGAAGCGAGGCAGGTCTCACGCCCAAAAGTGCAGCGCATAAGCCGCGTGGCATTTTAAGGGCAAAGCAGCGGAAGCATCTGCCAAAAAGGAGGCGAAGTCAAGGCCGCTGAGCGGCCGGACGAATATCTATGATGAAATTTGACATGCACTGCCACACGAAGGCAGGCTCCATCGACGCGAGTGTCAGTGTGGAAAGATACATTGAGCTGCTTTCGGCTCAGGGATTCGATGGAATGCTGGTCACCGACCACGACTCGTATAAGGGTTATCACAAATGGATGCGTCAAAACGGCAGATCTTTTTGGTCGATTGAGCAGATTGAAGAGAAACTGGAAAAGACCTTTCACATCGCCCCGGCGAAACAACGGGCAGAGGAAGAACGCGAACAAAAAAAATTCTGCGTGCTGGCCGGAATTGAATATGATACCAAAGACGCAGGACATTTTCTTGTCATTATGCCGGATCATGTCAAGATGCGGCTTTTGCAGATTCGAGGGATGTCCGCGGAGCGTCTGATTCAGATTGTGCACCTTTTTGGAGGCGTGCTGGGACCGGCGCATCCGTTCGGACAGAGGAGCTCGAGCGCCATGTTTTTCAAGACGATCAAGAATAAACCGGAAATCCTGCAGAAGGTGGATTTTATCGAGGGTTTCAATACCTGCGAAAAACCGGAATCCAACCGTTTGGCACAGCTTTTGGCTGAGAAACTGGGCAAGCCCTGCACCGGCGGCTCCGACGCGCATAATGAAGCGTATGTCGGTATGGCCTATACGTTCATCGATCGTGAGATCACCTGCAATGATGACCTGATCGCGGCTATCCGTGAAGGGCAGCTTGCCGGCTGCGGCGGACAGGAACGTGAACGCACGCGTAAGGCAGAGATGAAGGATGCCTTTTACAGTGTTTGGGGATTTAAGGTTTACAATCGCGGCCTTGGCGTACTGTTCGCGCCGTATCGCAAATACCGCATCAAAGAGCTCCGCCACGCCCATCAAAAATAGCGGGCAGAGAGATTTTTGTAAGAAACCTTGTGAATTCTAAAAGAAATAACTTGCGAAACGCCTAAAAAAAGTGTATAATATTTTTGGTGTGACATTTGAAGTGTCACAAAATCTGTTCATGGCTGCACTATTTCATAGAAGTCAGGAGGTGAATTGGAACATGGCACAAGTAATCGTAAGAGAAAACGAAAGTTTGGAATCCGCTCTGAAAAGATTCAAAAGATCCTGCGCTAGAGACGGCGTGATGAGCGAACTGAGAAAAAGAGAACATTACGAAAAACCAAGCGTAAAGAGAAAGAAAAAATCTGAAGCCGCTAGAAAAAAGGCTAAGAAATACTAATCCATTCACAGTCATTTCTTGCCTGCGGTGAGAAAACCGAACGTGGTTTTCGTGAATCGAGGTGAAATATAAATGGCATTGAAAGAACAATTGATGGCAGACTTCAAGGAGGCTATGAAGGCTCACGATGAGGTCGCTAAGAATACGATCAGTTTCGCGCGCGCGGCGATCAAGCAGTATGAGGTTGACCACCGGGAGGAACTGGACGATGACGGCATTGTCGCAATTTTATCCAAACAGGTAAAGATGAGAAAAGATGCCCTCGCTGATTTTGAAAAAGCCGGAAGAACAGATTTGGCCGAATCTTACCAAGCAGAAATCGATATTCTTAAAAAGTATCTGCCGGAGCAGCTTTCCGCGGAGAAACTGCGTGAAGTGATCGCAGGCGTCGCTGCTGACCTGAATATTGAGGGCGGCATGCAGAACATGGGCAAGCTCATGGGCGCTGTAATGGGCAAAGTCAAAGGACTTGCCGATGGCGGAGACGTAAAAAAAGAAGTCGAAGCGTCTCTTAAAAAATAATAGGAATGGACAAAAGTATGCAAAATGGGATCGTAGATTCCTTTGCACACATGCCTGCCATGCATGGCAGACACTTCGCAAGGTGCTTTTGTCGATATTCCGGAAACATTGCAAGCGATATTTCCATGCATAATAAAAAATACTGAGGCAGTTCACGCGAGCTGCCTCAGATTTTTTTTACGCGCGGCAAAACGGCGGGAAGAGCAGATACCGATAAATCTTCGCATGCGCGGACTGCCCGGCGCATAAGCTATGAAGAGGAAAGCGTATGACTTTCGATTCGGTGACAGCAGGGGGGCGGCGGATGAGACTGCTTGAGGAAGTATCTTATGATCTGGATTTTAGGAAAGTGCGGGTGATCTGCGAGGAAGGACTGGTGATCATGGAAAATGTGCAGTCGATCGTGATGTTGACGGACAGTGCTGTGACGGTGCATAACGGCAGCCGGTATGTCACGGTGTCCGGGGAAAATTTTCTGATCCGGGAGATCTGCGAGGGGAGACTGGCGATTGAGGGCAAGGTTCAAAAAGTGGAATTTTTATAGTGACCGGGTCGAAGTCTGCATCGAAGGTTTTCAAATCGGCAAGCTGCTGGACGCCGCCGCGAAAAACGGGATCCTGCTGCGCAGCGTGCGAGTGTATGCGGAAACGGAAGCGCAGGCTGAGATCGCGGCTTGCGACTTAAAGCGGCTTCAAAAACTGGCAGGCGCGAGATATCGCGTGAAGCCCAAGGCGCGGCGCGGGGCAGTGTATCAGACGCGCGCGTTCCTGCGGCGGCCGGTGCTGGCGATCGGGGTGCTGCTGGCGGCGGCGATCGTGATCGCGGAGTCTTTTTTTGTCGCGGCGATCGAGGTAGACGGCTATCGCGCGATCCCGGAATCCGAACTGCGTGCCTGCCTTGCGGAGTCCGGTATCCGAGAGGGCGCTTACCGCCCGGGCATCGACTGGGAAAGGGCAGAAACGGCGATTTTTGAAACCTTTCCGCAGATTATGTGGGTGCGCCTTGTGTATGACGGCAGGCTGGTCGTGCTGGAGGTGGCGGAGACCGGCCATAAGATTATCCGCGGTGAAACGGAGCTTTCGGAAGAAGAAGACTTGTTTGTGCCGGCGCCCGCGAAGCGGGACGGCTATTGCGACATCGTGGCCGCCCGCGGAGGCTATATCGAGAGCATCAATCCGACCTGGGGTGACGCGATGGCAGAGCCGGGTGATTATGTCAAGAAAGGACAGGTGCTGATCCGCGGACGGATTCCGATCGAGCCGACCACGTTCGAAGAGAACGCGCCGAAGGAATATTATGTACGCGCCCGCGGTGAAGTATGGGCGCGCGTGCCATACAGGCTGACCTTCCGACAGGAGCGTTATCTGCGCGGCGAGCAGGCAGAAGCGAATGGTACGCAGGCGGCGGAAACTGTCGAGAAGCGCAGCAGCGCAAAGACAAGCGCGCAGCATGAAACCGCGCGGACAGAGCAGCCTGCGGTAGTATCGAATCGCGTCGAAAAGACACAAAAACAGGCGAAAGCGAAGGCCGAACAGCAGATTCGCGTCTGGGCCAAAGAAAATTTGCCGGAAAACGCTGAAATTGTAAAGAAAAGTTTGAATTTTATCCAAAAAGAAAATATAATAGAAGTAGGCGTGACCCTGGAGGTCCGCCAACAAATCGGAAAAGAACAGGAGATTGTATTTGGAACAGAAAATGCAAATCAGCAGCGAGATTGACCGCACAGAGCTTTTTGGCAATTTGGATGTCAACCTCAATCTTATTAAAGAAGCGACAGGCGTCGAAATGATTCAGCGCGAGGATCAGCTGATCCTCAAGGGGGAGAATCAAGACGCGCTGCAAACCGCGGAAGCGCTGCTCGAAGAACTGAGCCGCGTCCTCGAAAACGGTGAAAAACTAGACAGGCAGAAGGTCCTCTATATCATCAGCCTCAAAAAGGAGGGGGTGTCCTACTCCGAAAGCAAGGTGAATCGGGACGTAATCTGCTTTACCCATAACGGCAGGCCGCTGAAGCCTAAAACCATCGGACAAAAAAAATACGTAGACAGCATGCGCCAAAAGGATATTGTGTTCGGCATTGGGCCGGCAGGTACCGGCAAGACCTACATCGCGGTCGCGATGGCTGTCAATGCTTACAAAAATAAAGAAGTGCAGAAGATCATCCTGGCGCGTCCCGCGGTAGAGGCGGGCGAACGTCTGGGCTTCCTGCCCGGAGATCTGCAGGATAAGGTTGACCCGTACCTGCGTCCGCTGTACGACGCGCTCTACGATGTACTCGGCAGAGACGCGGCGCTCCGTCTCAAGGAAAAAGAAGTCATCGAAGTCGTTCCTCTTGCCTATATGAGAGGCCGCACGCTTGACAACGCGTTTATCATTCTCGATGAGGCGCAGAATACGACGCGCGAGCAGATGAAAATGTTTTTGACCCGTATGGGCTTCGGCTCAAAGGTTGTTGTTACCGGCGATATCACCCAGATCGACTTGCCGCGCGGCAAAAAATCCGGACTGGTGGAAGCGGAACGCGTGCTGAAGCATGTGCGGGATATCGACTTTTGCTACTTAAAAGATACCGATGTGGTGCGTCATGAGCTGGTCAGAAAGATTATCAACGCTTACGAGCAGTTCTACCAAAAGCACCCGGAGGAACTGCAGGAGGGATAGCGAATGGAACTGTATTTTGAAGAAGGACAAGTCGTGACCGAGGAACTCCGCGAAAAAATGCTGCGGGCTGCTGGATATGCTGTCGAAACGGAAGATATTTTCGGCTTGGAGCCCGCGCGCTGTGAAATCAGCGTGAGCTTTGTGGGACCAGACGAGATTCAAGCCCTGAACAGCGAATACCGCGGCATCGACCGCGTGACCGATGTGCTGTCTTTCCCGCAGTTTGCGGCGCTCGCGGACGAGGTGCCGGAGGTCGGGGAAATCTGTCTGGGTGACGTGGTAATCTGCAAGGACAAGGCTGAGGCGCAGGCGGAGGAATTTGGACATTCCTTTGAGCGGGAGCTGGTCTATCTGTTTGTGCACAGCGTACTGCACCTTTTGGGTTACGATCACGAGGAAGAAAACGATAAAAAAATCATGCGGCAAAGAGAAGAAGAAATCATGGCTTATATGGAGATTCCACGCTGAATCAAAAAATCCGCGCCGCAGGCAAAACGCGCGGAAGCGAACCGGCAAGCGCGCGGCAGGACTGCCGCTGCAGGAAGAAGTGAACAGCGAACCGCAGTTTGACAGAATAACGCGGAACGCGGAAACGGAACAGGAGGTAACAAAATGTTGTACAGAGATTTATACGTGATGGCACAGGAAATGCTGCCGAGGGCCTATGCGCCGTTTTCAAAATTTCGGGTGGGGGCCGCTCTGCTGACAAAGGACGGAGAGGTATTCACCGGCTGTAATGTCGAGAATTCCTCGTTCGGCGCGACAATCTGCGCGGAACGGACCGCGTTTGTCAAGGCAATCTCCGAGGGAAGCAGAGAGTTTGAAGCCATCGCCATCGTCAGCTCCGAGGGAACCGCATGGCCTTGCGGCATCTGCAGACAATTCATGAAGGAATTCTGCGACGCGGACTTTAAAATCATCTCCGGCGACGACGAGGAAACCTTACGCGTCTATACCATGGAGGAAATGCTGCCGGAGGGCTTTCGGCTCTAAGCGCTGTCCACGCGCGGCATGTCGGATATCCGTCGCCGGTTTCACCAAACGCGGCGCGAAGGATGAGATCGCGGCGATACGCGCGGGACGCGGGCAGAAGAAAGGATATACAGATTGAAAACAGGATTTATAGGAATTATCGGACGGCCGAATGTCGGCAAATCCACACTGCTTAACGCGATTCTGGGAGAAAAGATCGCCATCACATCGAGCAAGCCGCAGACGACGCGCAACACAATTCGCGGCATCTATACGGATATTCCGGAGGGCGATTACAAAAAAGGTGTGCAGATGGTCTTCATTGATACGCCGGGCATCCACAAGCCGCACAGCAAGCTCGGCGCGCTGATGACGGAATCCGCCGTCAATACATTCAAGGAGACAGAGGTGGTGCTGTTTCTGGTGGACAGCAAGCTCGACAAAGGACCGGGAGACCGTTACATCCTCAATATGCTCAAGGAAGTTAAAACGCCGAAGCTCCTCATCATCAACAAGATCGACCGCATGAGTCCGGAGGAATTCCGCGCGATCTATGAAGAATACCAAGCGCTCGGCGTGTTTGATGACATCTTCGGCATCTCCGCGCTCGAGGGACAGAATGTCGAGAAACTGCTGCTGCGGCTGAGAGATTTTCTTGAGGACGGGCCGATGTACTTCCCTGAGGACATGGTCACCGACCATCCGGAGCGTTTCATCGTCAGTGAGATCATTCGCGAAAAGGTGCTGCTCTACCTTGAGGACGAGGTGCCGCACGGCGTGGCGGTCGAGATCGAGCAGTACAAGGAGGAAAAGAATCTGACTCGCATCAGTGCCGTCATCTACTGCGAACGCAAGTCGCACAAGGCCATCATCATCGGCAAGCAGGGGCGTAAGCTCAAGGGCATCGGCAAGAGCGCGCGTCTGGAGATCGAGGCGCTGCTCGGCACGAAGGTATATCTTGAGCTTTGGGTCAAGATCAAGGAAAACTGGCGGGATTCCGATTTTGCATTGTCGAATTTCGGGTATAAGGAAATGTAGGTGATTACATGCTTACGGATACAGAGGCCATCGTTCTGCGGCAGGTCAAGACCGTCAACGGCAGGCGCATGCTGCTCCTGTTCTCACAGAAATACGGCAAGATCAGCGTTGGCAGCAATCTGACGGAGAGCGGCAAGAATAAGTCCGCGCTGCCGCAGCGACCGTTTAGCTATGGAAGATACGAGCTGTTCAAGGGGCGCGAAAGCTATAATCTGAACCGCGGGCAGGTCATCAAGAGCTACTACGGCATCGGAGAGGATTTGGACAAATACATGGCAGCCTCTTATGTTCTGGAGCTGACCGAAAAACTCCTGGCGGACGAACTGCCGCAGCCTGCGCTGTTCCGCCTGCTTTTGGAATTTCTCGACGCGCTCGAAAAACGCGGCCGTAAGCAGGAAACGCTGGTCGAGGCCTATATCGTCAAGGCCATCGACTTGCTCGGCACCATGCCGCGGCTCGAAGCCTGCAGCGTCTGCGGCAAGGCAGGAGCGAACCGATATTTCAGCGTCGAAGAGGGCGGCATGATCTGCGCGGACTGCGCGCGGCAGCTGACGCGGAAGACAGACAAAGAAACATTGATTTATGACACGAATTTTGATATAGTAAATATATTAAAGTATTTCCAAAAAGAATCCTTCCGAGCGTTCCAGGGAATCGCTTTGGAGGATGAAATATTAAAAAAGCTTCATGCCATTCTGAGAAGCTGGCTTGCCTATCATTTTGGCGTGGAAAAGCTCAAAAGCGAAGTATTTTTGCTATATGGGCAAGATTGATTAAGGAGGTATTCAAATGGAAATCACATTGGAAAAAATCGAACTGGTCAAGGACAGAACCGGCGTATCCTACAAGGAAGCGAAAGAAGCGCTTGAAGCCGCGGACGGCAGCGTCGTTGACGCGATTATCGCCATCGAGGAAACCGTTGATGTAAAGCCGGGCGCGAAGGCGAACGCTTTCGCGGCGGAGACCGTAGCGAAGATCAAGGATTTCGTCAGAAAGGGGAACATTTCCAAGATTACGGTGCAAAAGGGCGATACAACGATCGTCAACGTTCCGGTCAATGTCGGCGTGGTAGGCGCGATTGTGGCGCCTTGGGGCATGATCGCCGCAGCAATCGCGGCGTTTGGCTTCAGCTGCAAAATTACGCTGACCACCACAGACGGCAAGCATATCGACGTAAGCGGCAAGGCGGAGAACTTTGCCAGCGATATGAAGGAAAAAGGCTCTGTCGTATTCGACGGCATGATGGCGAAAGGCACCGATGTCGTGAACAACGTCAAGGAAAAAGCGCCGATCGTCGCCAATAATGTCGCCTCGGAGGTCGCGGGCACCTATGACAAAATCAAGGACGCGGCAGCGGATAAATACAATGAATTCAAGGCAAAAAAAGAAGCGTGCGCGGAGGAAGCGGACGACGACGATGAGGAGTGGGAGGAATTCTGCGAAAAGGTAGAAGATTTCTGTGATCACATCAGCGATGCAGCCGGAGATATGGCCGCGACCGCGGCGAAAAAAGCCGGAGACGCGGCGGAGCAGCTCAGCGAGACGCTGACGGAGGTCGCGGACGAAGCAAGGGAAGCTTCCGACAAGATCAAGGAGAAAAACGGCTTCTGGAGCATTTTCGCGGGAAAGAAAAAAGAAGAAACCGAAGCGCAAAAAAAGGAAGAGTCCGCGCCGGCGGAAGCTGAGACAAAGACCGAGGACAAAGCATCTGCGGACCCTGCGGATACCGCCAAAAGCGACGCTTCGGAAGAATAAAAATCAAAAGAATGAACAAAAAGAATAGGTAGGTTTAGAAAACATGAGCGATGTAAACAGAGAAGTTACAATGGAAAAAATCGTTGCCCTCGCGAAGAACAGAGGGTTTGTCTATCCGGGTTCCGAGATTTACGGCGGTCTGGCCAATACATGGGATTACGGTCCGCTGGGTGCGGAACTGAAAAAGAACGTCAAGAACGCCTGGTGGAGAAAATTCGTGCAGGAGTCCAAGTACAATGTCGGCCTCGACGCGGCGATTCTGATGAACCCGCAGACCTGGGTGGCATCCGGTCACGTGGGCGGATTCTCCGACCCGCTGGTAGACTGCAAGGCGTGCAAGTCCAGATTCCGCGCGGATAAGCTGATCGAGGATTTTCACGCGGCAAACGGCATGCCGGAGATCGTCGTGGACGGTTGGAGCAACGAAGAACTCGAAAAATACATCGCTGAGCACAACATCCCTTGTCCGGACTGCGGCAAGACCGATTTTACGGGTATCCGCCAGTTCAATCTGATGTTCAAGACGTTTCAGGGCGTAACCGAGGATTCCAAATCCGAATTATATCTGCGTCCGGAAACCGCGCAGGGGATCTTCGTCAATTTTAAGAATGTTCAGAGAACTTCCCGCAAGAAGGTTCCGTTCGGCATCGGCCAGATTGGCAAGTCCTTCCGCAACGAGATCACACCGGGCAACTTCATTTTCCGTGTGCGTGAATTCGAGCAGATGGAGCTGGAATTCTTCTGCGAACCGGGGACGGATTTAGAATGGTTTGACTATTGGAGAAGCTTCTGTCACAACTGGCTGCTTTCCTTAGGCATCAAGGACGAAAACCTCAGACTCCGCGACCACAGTCCGGAAGAGCTGTCCTTCTACTCCAAGGCAACGACCGACTTTGAATTCAAGTTCCCATTCGGCTGGGGCGAGCTCTGGGGCATTGCGGACCGTACCGATTACGACCTGACCCAGCATCAGAACACCTCCGGACAGGACCTGACCTATTTTGACCAGGATAAGAATGAACACTATATCCCTTATGTTATCGAACCGTCGCTGGGCGTGGAGAGAAGCGTGCTGGCATTCCTGTGCAACGCTTACCACGAGGAAGTTCTGACCGACGCGAACGGCAAAGAGGACGTGCGCGTAGTGATGAAATTCCATCCGGCGCTGGCGCCGTTCAAGGCTGCTGTGCTGCCGCTGGCTAAGAAGCTGGCGCCGATCGCGGAGCCGATTCACGAGGAACTTTCCAAGCACTTCATGGTTGACTACGACGCGGCCGGCTCCATCGGCAAACGGTACAGAAGAGAAGATGAAATCGGAACGCCGTTTTGCATCTGTGTGGACTTCGATACAGAGGTTGACGGCTGCGTGACCATTCGTGACAGAGACACGATGGAACAGGTGAGAATTCCGGTCGCGGAGGTGCGTTCCTATATCGAGGAGAGATTGTCATTTTAGTGACGGAAGTGGAGGAGTATGAAAAAATACGTCTACTCATTCAATGAAGGCGCGAAGGATATGCGTGAGCTGCTCGGTGGCAAGGGCGCGAATCTTGCGGAAATGAGCAGGATCGGGTTGCCCGTTCCGTTTGGCTTTACCGTAACGACGGAGGCGTGTGGCCGCTATTATGAGGAAGATCAGACCATCGCGGAGGATATCTGCGCCGCTATCACAGAAAAAATTCAAGATCTGGAGCATGTCACCGGCAAGACCTTTGGCAGCAAGGAAAATCCGCTGCTTGTTTCTGTGCGCTCGGGCGCCGCGGTATCGATGCCCGGTATGATGGATACCATTTTGAATCTGGGACTGAACGATGAGAGCATCGAGGGACTGGCCGCGCTGACCGGAAGCAGAAGGTTCGCGTTGGACAGCTATCGCCGCTTCATACAAATGTTCGGCGATGTGGTTTTGGGAATTCCCAAGGCAAAATTCGACGCGATCTTTGATGAGCAGAAGAAAAAAGCCCATGTGATCTATGACGTCGATCTGACGAGCGAAGATCTGGAAGCCGTCATTTGCGCGTATCAGCAGCTCGTGGAGACAGAGAGCGGCAAAGCTTTCCCACAGGATCCGAAGGAACAGCTGCTGGCGGCCATTCAAGCGGTCTTTCGCTCCTGGAATAACGACCGCGCGGTACTCTATCGCAAGCTGAATGATATTCCCTCCAGCATCGGTACCGCTGTCAACGTACAGTCGATGGTATTCGGCAATATGGGGGAGCATTCCGGTACCGGAGTTGCCTTTACCAGGAATCCGGCAACCGGTGCCAACGAGATTTACGGCGAATTTTTAGTCAACGCGCAGGGAGAGGATGTCGTTGCCGGTATTCGCACGCCGCAGGGCATTGAAAAGATGGCGGAGGCGTTTCCTGATGCCTATAAGAGTTTTGTCAAGATCGCGGAACTTCTGGAAAAGCACTATAAAGACATGCAGGACATGGAGTTCACAATCGAGAACAATAAACTGTATATGCTGCAGACTCGAAGCGGCAAGCGCACCGCGCAGGCAGCAGTGAAAATTGCCGTTGATATGGTGCGCGAGGGAATGATCGACAAAAAAACCGCGGTCACGCGGATTGAGCCTCAGCAGATCGACCAGCTGCTGCATCCGACCTTTGATCCCGCGGAGCTTGCGGCGGCACAAGTGATTGCCAAAGGGCTCGCGGCCTCACCGGGTGCGGGCTGCGGCAGACTCTGCTTTACCGCGGAGGAGGCGGCGGCAGCTGCCGCCAAGGGACAGAAGGTACTTTTGGCGCGGGAGGAAACCTCACCGGAGGATCTGGCAGGCATGGTCATCGCGGAGGGCATTTTGACTGCCCGCGGCGGCATGACAAGCCATGCGGCGGTGGTCGCGCGCGGTATGGGAAAATGCTGCGTGGCGGGCTGTTCCTCCATTCGCGTGAATGAAGGCGCGCGGGTATTGACAACCGTTGACGGCAAGGAATACCGAGCGGGAGACTATTTATCCATCAACGGCAGTACCGGAGAGGTCTATGAAGGCAGAATCCGAACCAAAACGCCGACGCTGTCCGGTGATTTTGAAACCATTATGGAATGGGCGGATGAATTACGCGAGCTGAAGATCAGAGCCAATGCCGATAATCCGCGCGACGCGCGGCAGGCCTTGGATTTCGGCGCGGAGGGGATCGGACTTTGCCGTACCGAGCATATGTTTTTTGACGAAGCGCGCATTCCGGCGATTCGCCGCATGATTCTGGCAGATACGCCGGAGGAGGAGCTGGAGGCGCTGGAGGTCATCCGTCCGCTGCAGCAGCAGGATTTTAAGGAGATATTCCTCGCGATGGGAGACAGACCGGTGACGATTCGTCTGCTCGACCCGCCGCTGCATGAATTCCTGCCGCAGACACAGGAGGAAATCGCGGAGGTCGCGGCGCTGATGGGCGTCAGCGCACAAAAAATCGCGGCGAAGGTGACGGAGCTGCATGAGATCAATCCGATGCTCGGAAACAGAGGCTGCCGCTTAGCGGTCATTTCTCCGGCTATCGCGGTCATGCAGACGGAAGCTATCATCGGTGCCGCGCTGGAGGTAAAAAAGGAAACCGGCGCGGAGCTAGTGCCGGAGATTATGATCCCGCTCGTGAACAGCGAAGCAGAGCTTAAATATGTGAAGCATATCGTTACGCGGACGGCAGAGGACTGCATCCGCGAGGCCGGCATCTCGCTGGACTATTTAATCGGAACGATGGTAGAAACTCCGCGAGCGGCTCTCACCGCGGACGAGATCGCCAAAGACGCAGAGTTTTTCTCCTTCGGCACGAACGACTTAACGCAGATGACCTTCGGTTTGTCGAGAGACGATACCGGCAAGATGATTGAAACCTACATGCAGAAGGATATTTTGGAGGCGGACCCATTCCGCACTTTGGATACGGTCGGTGTCGGCAAGCTGCTCGAAATGGCAGTGAAGCTGGGCAGGCAGACCAGACCGAAGCTCAAGCTCGGCATTTGCGGCGAGCATGGCGGTGATCCCAAGACGATTGCCTTTTGCCACCGGATTGGTCTGCACTATGTATCCTGCTCTCCGTTCCGCGTACCGATTGCAAGACTGGCGGCGGCACAGGCAGCGGTCAGAGCCGAGGAAGCGCAGGGCGAATAAGGCGTGGACGTGCCAAAAGCTGGCGCAGCGCGAATCAGACGCGCGGACGTGTCAAAAGCGGGTACGGCGCGAATCAGACGCGTGGACGTGCCAAAAAACGAAGCCGTAAGGCTGTCAAAACGAAAAATGAAAGTGCGCTCCTGTGCGGGCGCACTTTTGAAAAGGAATCAAACGAAAAAGGGGACAGAGAATGGAAGCACTTGAGGGAACAACCTTTGGCAGTATACTGATGACATTTTTGATTTCGATGGTTCCGGTGCTGGAACTGCGAGCGGCGATTCCGGCAGGTGTAATCGCCGGACTGGACATCAAGATCGCTTTATTGACCGCGGTGATCGGCAATCTGGTGCCGATTCCGTTCATTATCGTTTTTATCCGCAAAATTTTTAAGTGGATGCAAAGCAAAAGTGAGCGTTTGGCCAAGGTTGTCAAACATTTTGAACAAAAAGCCGAGAGCAAAAAAGCGCAGGTGCTGCGCTACGAATTTTGGGGGTTGATGATCTTTGTAGCGATACCGCTGCCCGGAACGGGGGCGTGGTCCGGCGCGCTCGTCGCTGCCATGCTGGATATGCAGCTTAAGCGCGCTTTTCCGGCCATTGCTGCCGGTGTCGCCATCGCCGGCATCATTGTGACCAGCCTGACCTACGGCGTCAGCGCGCTGGCGTAAGCGACAGGACTCTCCGCTGCCGAAATTGAAAAACTTTAGAACGTATGGGCAAGCCGCGATAAATCCCTTTATCTGCCGCTTGCCTATCTTGTCATTATGTCCGGAGCAGGTTTGCACCTGCTCCGTTTCTTCTAAATCTTGATCTGCCGATAACCCTGTTCGCGCGTTGATCACGCTTGCAACTTCGCGCGGAATATAGTATAGTAATAGTGTTGTCTTTTTGACGAAAGCTATCGCGGGTTTCGCGGCGTATTCCGCGTATCGCGCTGCCTGCGTTTAAGGAGGAGATAAAGATGCAGTTAAGAGAGAGAATTGAATTATGCAACGGCTGCGCGGCATGTGTAGTCGCCTGCAAATATGTATGTGTCAAGATGGAGGAAGCTGAGGCGGACAGAAGCAAGAGGCTGCCGCGTGTTGATGAAAATGGATGTAATAAGTGCAATGCGTGCATGTTGTTTTGTCCTTTGTACAATCCGGTGGAACTTCCAATCTTTGAGGAATTTTATGAATACGACCCGTCATTCGCGCACCGCGATATGCCGAAGCTTTACCGCGAAACCATGCGCAGTGTCAAAGCGGGGCAGCATACGGAGTTTGTCGGAACATTGTGTGAAATCGCGGCGCTCAAATCGCTTTCCGGCGATAAGCTCAGACCAAATTTGATTTTAAAACCGCTGTACTGCGACGAAGAAAAGCGTGCGCAGGATCCCGCATGCGCGGCTTGTCGATTTTATCAGCAGGCCTAGCTTGCGCGGTGGAGCAGGAATACAGCAATTTAACCATGCAGCGAGGAGAAAAATATGACGTATAAGAGTAAAAACTGTATCGGCTGTCCGGACGCAAAGAACGGCTGCCAACTAACCTGTCTGAAGGTGCAGCCCGCGAAGAAGCAGGAAAAACGGCCGATCGCAGAGGTAGTGAAAGAGGCTTGCGAAATTTTCGGCAAGTATGAGATTACGAAGGGCGAGCTTGCGCGCGCGGAGGAGCTTCGCGATAAACTGGAAAACCAGAAAATTACGGTCTCCGTTATCGGGCAGTTCAAGCGCGGCAAAAGTACATTGGTCAACGCGATTTTGGAGGAGAAGATTCTTCCGGTCGGCATTGTGCCGGTCACAGCGGTCGTAACGACGATTGAATATGGCGAAAAAGCCGCGACAGTGCGCTTTGACAACGGTATCGTCAAGGAAATCGGTTTTGACGAAATGTCCGCCTACATCAACGAACAGGAAAACAGCGACAATCATCTAGGCGTTTCGGAGGTGGAACTGTACTGTCCGTCCCCGTTCCTGCAAAAGGGTCTGACGTTTGTCGATACGCCGGGTGTCGGTTCCGTGCATCAGAAAAATTCGGACGCGGCGTATTCCTATGTCAAGGAAAGTGACGCTGTGATTTTTATGCTTTCGGTGGACAGCCCGATTAACCAGATCGAGATTGATTTCCTGCAGAATGCCAAAGAGTTCGCGTCTAAGTTCTATTTCGCTGTCAACAAGATTGATACAATTGAGGAAGCGGATCTCGCGGATTATCTGCATTACTGCCGCAAGCTGATCTGCAAGCTGATGGGCGTTTCAGAGATTCAGCTGTTTCCGGTCAGCGCGCGCAGCGGTGCGGGCGTTGAAGAACTCAAGACTGTCATCGAGCGGGACTGCCGTACGACGGTCAGAGAGATTATTGAAACGTCTTCTAAACTCAAAATGCGCGATATCATCGAAAGCGCATTGTCGCAGATTGTGCTGTATCGGACTGCGCTGAAGATGTCTATGGTGGAATTTGACGCGAAGTTTAAAGAACTTAACGAGTATTTTGTCGAGGTTAAGCGGGAGGCAGCGGAGTTTGCTGAAGATTTTAAGAGCAATCCGCGCATGCTGGAAGCGCATATGAATGATATCAAAAATCGCTTATCGCTGAAGGTTTCCGAGATGTTTGGAATAGAATATCATTACAAGATCAGTACGGTGGACTTTTTCCGCGGCGGCGCGACAGCTGAGGACGGCAGCCGCGACCTGCGCGGCAGCTTCGCTGCCGCGGTGAACGATCTTTGTGAGGATTTAAATCAAACATTGAACACCATTTTTATGCATCATGAGGAAAACACCTATGTCGTATGCAGGCGTGTCAATGATTTGAATCGTTTGCTGCGAAAGCTCGTTCGCATGCGTACCGAGCTCGCCGACTAAAGCGCAGGGCAGATGCGAAGGACCTGAGCTGAAAACCATGCGGGGCGATGAGAACCTCGCGGGAACAAAAGGAAAGTCAAAAAAAGAAACGTCGGAATTTCAACGTTTCTTTTTTTATGTAGGAAATATCGCTTGCGATGTTTCCGTAATCACGAGCAAAGCACCTTGCAAAGCGGCGTCTGGGGATGTGCACCATCTGCGCATAGAAATCTCTGCTTTCGTCATACATGTGCGATCTGCGGCTCCGTCTCCGTCTCCGTCTCCGGAGGCATCTCTAAAAGCGGGAAGTAGCGGTCATGGTATTTGCGGTAGAGCGCATTGAAGGCTTCATCGTGACCGCTGTGCAGATAATTGGAATAATCATGTTGATTCTGTACAGTCTGCGGCTCCTTGAGCAACAAGGTGTAGATCCCGATGTTGGAGCATTGGTCGGAGACGCGTTCGATATCGGAGAGAATATCGAGAAAAACGATGCCTCCATGCACACTGCAGGAACCGTTGTGGAAGCGTTCAATGTGATTGGAACGAAGCTGTGAAACGAGGTCGTCAATGACTTCCTCGATCGGCTCAATTTTTTTTGCGGCCGTAAGATCCAGTTTGGTGAACGCCTTATACGCGTAATCCAGCACTTGTGTGACCGCTTCGCCGAGGACAGCCAGTTCCCGATGCGCGTAGGATGAAAGGACGATACCCTTGCTGTTGATTTCCGATGCGGCTTCAGCGATGTTGGTCGCGTAGTCTCCAATACGTTCAAATTCCGAGAAGCACTGGATGTAGTAGTTCAGCAGATTGCTGCTCGCGCCCTGCGGAACGTGCGGCGAAAAGCGAATCATATAATTGTCAACCTTGTCCGCCAGCGTATCGATAAAATCTTCGTTCTGATGGATGTCCTTTACGGCCTGCTCGTCATAATGCCGAATCGTGCGTATCGAAGCCTTGACGCCAAAACGCGCCAAAAAAGCCATTTTCCCGATGACATTGCTGATACTCGAAAGCGCCAGGGCAGGAGAAGCAAACAATTTTTCATCCAGACGCATAAGTTCTTCATCGATGCCTCCGGTCTTACCCTTGCTTTTGCTTTTTCCATCTCGAATCAGAAGTCTGGAGAGCTTTTCAAATTGAAGAGAGAACGGGAGCAGAACGACAGCCGAGAAAAGACGGAACGACGTATGCGCGTTCGCGATGCCTCCGGAGGTAATCCTCGCGTTCCAAATGGAGTCGAGCGCGCCGGAACCATGGAGAATCATCAAGGTGATGATAACCAAGGCGGAAGCTGCGATATTAAAAAGAATATGAATCAGACCTGTCCGCTTCGCATCCGCCTTTGAGCCGATCGAACAGACAATAGCGGTTGTAATACAGTCGCCCATGTTGACGCCGATGATGATGGAGTAAACCGAACTGAAGGTCAGAGCGCCTGTAACCGACAAGGCCTGCAGAATTCCGATGGTGGCAGAAGAACTTTGAATCAGAAATGCCGCGCCGGTACCGACCAAAAATCCAAGCACCGGCGTGTCCGCCATGCGGATAAACAGATTCGCGAAAGTCGTCGATTCAGAAAGCGGCTCGACGGCGGCGGTCATATTGAGCAAGCCGGTAAAGAGAATGGCGAAGCCCATTGCGACCTTACCCGCGATATCCGATTTATTCGATTTTAGGATCATGATCACCAAAATGCCGATGATCGCGGCAATCGGAGCCAGCGTTGAAGGCTTGAAGATATTTAACCAAGAGGAAGCGTCTCCATCGATATCGAGCAGCCGGATGATTTGCGCGGTTACCGTCGTACCCACATTGGCACCGAGAATGATTCCGATAGATTGTCTAAGTGAAAGAATGCCCGCACCGACCAGACCGGAGGTCAGGACGATGGTTGCTGTCGAACTTTGAATGAGGGCCGTAACCAAAAGTCCCAGCAAAAATCCCGTCAGTGGATTATTTGCTACTTTCTCCATAAATTTTTTGAGCGCGCCGGAGGAACCCTGCTGCAGACCATCTCCCATCAGCCGCATACCGTAAAGAAACAGCGCAAGTCCGCCGAAGAGAGAGATAAAATCGAAGATATTCATAATGTGTTTGCCTTCCTACTTCGTTTCTGTTCCCCTTTGTAAATTACCCCAAATACTAGTGTACCTATAAAATCAGGAATAGCAAGGAAAGTTTATAATTTAACAAGAAAAAACGCCTTTTTGCACGATTTATCCGTTTTGGGTATCTGCTTCCGCGTTTTTTGCGGCAGTTTCCCGCTCGCGCGTGAGCTTGTCCAGATAGCTGACCCATTTGATAACCGCACGCGGATCCGGTCGCAGGTGCATATTGTAGAGCTGTTTTTTGTGGTAGATATCAAAGTGGTTCGCGACAGAAGCCGGAAACGCTTTGATGTCTTCTGTCTTTTCGGTAAAGGCAAGCGGCTTGCCAAAGCAGGTGCCGGTATAGCGGATGACATCGCGGTCCATATAGATGCGACCTGCTCCTGCATTTTTGTCCATATTGCCGTCCGGACCGACGGCAGCCAGAACGGTTTCGCTTTCCAGCGGTATAGCAAGGTCCAGCAGCGACTCCTGCCAGAAATACCAGTCATTGATGTGCGTAAACGGCGCACCGTGCAGCCGGTAGGTCTCGTCCAGCTCCGCAGAGAAGCCGCAGGCGGTACAGCGGATATGACGCGCGTCGGTTTCCATCCGGAATTCTGCCAGACAGGACGGACATTTATAAAGGATACCGTCCAGCCCGAGCGCCGGAGATTCGCAGCGGTAACGGACATCCGGAAAGATTTTGTCCTCATCGTGCAGGATCGCGCGTTCCAGCACCGCCTGCACTTCATTCAGGCTCATGGCAGGAATGGCGTCCGCCTCCAGCAGTTTTTCGGCACGCACCAAAATGCGGCCAGGTCGGAAACCGGACCTGCCCCACTTCGGGAATGTTTTGTAAGCCCCGTCTTCTGAGATCATATAGACTGGAATTTCAAGTTTTTTTACCAGTTCCGCGGTACCGTCCGTAACTTGCAGAGAGTGTCCAAAGCAGGTCAGACGCCCCTCCGGAAACAGCACGATGAGATTGCCGGATTCCTTGGCTCGCATGATGCTGAGGATCGTTTTGATGTCCGGACAGAACATTTTTTTGGGAATGACGTGCATCTTCTCCAGGATCCAGCGGATCTTCGGATGCGTCATGAAATGCTGGCTGACGACGAAGGTCGGGCGATGCGGCAGCAGCGCGACGGCCACCAGCAGGAAGTCGATATTGGAAACGTGTGGGCAGACGATGAACGCCGGTCCGCGGATGCCCTTGAGCGCCTTGATGTCATAACGCGTTTTGAGTTTGAAACGCAAAAATAACCGCACGATGACAGAGGCGGGGTAATAGATCCAAGGAGTCGGTTTCGGAAAATTTTTTGCGGCAGGGTGCGGATTCTTACGTGCCGGCGCGGCTGCCTCTTCGCGCGTCCGCGCGTTCACCGCCTGCTTTTCTTTTGTTTTTGTTTGTGTTTGTGTTTGTGTTTGTGTTTGCTGTTCCATGCTAAGATCCCTTTTCTTCCTGATATCGTAAGTGCATCTGTGTATATCTACATTATATTGGAATTATGCCCCATAAGCAAGGGGAAATACGGACATTCCCCGCAGATTCCAGCCCGCCTCTGCGCGCCGCAAAAAATCTACGTAAAAATTCGCATAAAAAGATTGACCGCGGACAAACAAAAAGTTAAATTGAAAGTGAGGGTTTTATTTTTTTAGAACGACAAACTATATGAAAAGGGATACGGAGGAAGGCATGGATCAAGGTGCAGCTAGCTACCGCCATTTTATAGACGGAGACCGCGACGCGTTTGGAGAAATCGTCGATCTCTATCGGGAGAGTCTGATTTTTTTCATCCATCGCTATGTAAACGATATAGATACAGCCGAAGATCTTGCGGAAGATGTTTTCGTAGAACTGATCGTCCACCCGGAGCGGTTCAGCGAAAAAAGTTCCCTCAAGACCTATGTGTTTGCGATTGCCCGAAACAAAGCGATCGACTGGATACGCAGGCACAGCAGGCTGCGACCGGTGCCGATCGAGACGGCGGAGGCACATGCCGATCTGGTTTCACTGGAACAGAAGATTCTCAACAGTGAAGAAAAGCGGCAGCTCGCGGAGGCGATGGACTTGCTAAAGGCAGAATATCGCGTCGCACTGCATCTGGTCTATTTTGAAGGGCTTTCCTACGAAGAAACAGGAAGAATTATGAAGAAGGGGCGCAAGCAGGTGGAAAACTATGTGTACCGCGGCAAGCGGGCGCTTCGGGAAATTTTGGAAGAGAGGGGGCATTCGCGTGAAAACAAGAGATGAGTTCATCAAAGATGTGTTTGAGAAAAGCGAACGCTTGCGGGCTGCGGAGGCGGCTGCGCGCGTCAGGAAAAAACAGCGGCTGCGGGTCGTGATGGGGACGGTTTCGGCAGCGGCGTGTCTGACCTTGGTTGTCGGGCTTTCGGGGATGCTTGACGACGCTTTTTGGACACGTGGAAACGATGCGGCGGCAGGGGACGCTGCGGGGGAACCGGTGATCCTGCAAGTGCAAAACGATGGGGCAATGCAAGATCTGGAAGGCGCGGAAGCAGAGGCAGACAGCGGGTATGAAGCAGATGCCGCGGAAAGCGCGCGGCAAGAAGGGAACACAGGAGATACCGATATGGACAGCAGAAAAATGAACGGTTTCACGGACGAGCGCGCGGTCGATGACAGCGGCGCAAAAGCCGCGGCGCAGACACAAACACAAGGCGGACAGGACATGAACGGGTATGCGGACGACGATGCCGCAGCATTTTGGAGCCAGGATGCCTTGTGGGAGACCAACGCGCAGGTGCGCGATCTTTCGGTGCGGCTTTTCAAAAACGCCGCCAGCGCGAAACAGAATTCCATGATTTCACCGACTTCGATTCTGCTGGCGATGGCGATGGTTGAAAACGGCGCGGCGGGCGACACCAAAAAGCAGATGGAAAAAACTTTCGGCATGCGCATGAGCGAGCTGAACCAATGGATCCGCGCTTGGTCGGCGGTGCAGCCGCAGGAGGACGCAGATACCAGGAGCCGCATGAACATCGCCAACGCCGTATGGTACAACAATCGCGGCGCACTTACCTTAAATCCGGATTATCAAAAGACTTTGCGGGAGATGCTGCAGGCACAGGTCAAGGGCGGTGACTTTTCGCAGCAGACCGTCAAGGAAATCAACAGCTGGTGCAGCAAAAATACCTACGGGATGATCGACAAGCTCGTGGAGGAGCTTTCTCCGGCACAGCAGCTGGTCCTGCTCAACGCGGTTGCCTTCGAGGATCAGTGGAGCGCGCAGTACAAAAAGAATCAGGTCAAAAAAGAATATTTTACCGATCAAAACGGCAAGAAAACGAAAACCGACCTCATGTATTCAAAGGAAGCTCTTTATTGTCAGGACGACATGGCGACCGGTTTCATCAAGCCGTACGCTTCCGGTTATCAATTTGTCGCGATCCTGCCGAACAAGGGCGTTTCGGTGGCAGAGTATATGAAAAAGCTGGACGGCGAGCGCTTCGCGGCGTTTGTCAATTCCGGACAGGATGCCGTCGTGCACGCGATCCTGCCTGCATTCAAATCGGAGTACAAGACGGATGCGTTGGTGCAGATCTTCCGGAAGATGGGGATTAAGAACCTATTCGACGCGTCGACGGCAGACCTCTCCGGCATGGGAGACTGCAGCGGACAGAATCTGTATGTGGACGAAATTCTGCACAAGACCTATATCGATGTCAATCGTGCGGGCACGCGCGCAGCGGCTGTAACAGGGGTAATGGTGAAAGCAACTTCCCTGAACCCGGAACCGGTGCGCGAATATACGGTGCGGCTGGATCGTCCGTTCCTCTATGCCATTGTTGACAGCTATACCGGAACCCCGGTATTCCTGGGCACGATGGTAAGCGCGGAGTAGGAGGGGCAATCGAAGTAAAACAGCCAGATCTGTGGGCGCAAATCCTGCGAGAGGCATATGCTTCACCGAGGGCTCGAAGATTCGTGCGGGAGGATGGATCCGTAGGCATGAAGATAGGAAGAAGGGATTTTTGAGAGGGGGACCAAAATGGAAAGCAGAAGATCAGAAAAGAAAAACTCCAAAAAGATCATTCGCAAAGTGATGATAGCGAAGAAGCTGACGGCGCTGGGGATGGCGGCGGTGCTGGTGTTTTCACTGGCGGCCTGCGGCGCGGCTGACAGCGGAAAGCTGTCGTCCGACACAGTGAAATTGAAAGCTGCCGCCATGGGAGACGAGAATGCCTATAAAGAGCGGGTACTGGGGTGTCCGGTCGGCTGGGAGGATTGCGTACAGAAATTTTCTGTACAACTGTTTCAGCAGGCTTACGCGCAGCAAAGCGGAGTGGACCGCGATAACCAAGACAAGGCTGACGCGGCGCAAAACGGCAGTGGGTTTGTCCTCTCTCCGGCTTCGGTGCTGACCGCGCTGCTGATGGCAGAGGAAGGCGCGGACGGCGTAACGGCGGCGCAGATTCAGGAGGCTGTCGGAAGTGAAGTTTTTTATGCCCGCGAAGCCTTTCAGCAGATTTTGAACGCCAAAGGGGAGGGGACGCAGGTCAATACAGCAAATTCTGTCTGGCTGCGCGACGACCCGAACCTGCAGGTACAGGAAAGCTTTTTGGCAGCCATGCAGCAGCTGTTCGAGGCAGAGGTTTTCAGCGCGGATTTTGACAAAAAGACGGTGAAGGATATCAATCAGTGGTGCAAGACAAACACCAAAGGACGGATCGAAAAAATCCTGAACGAGCCGATTTCTCCGCAGACCATGCTGTATCTGATCAACGCCTTGACCTTTGACGGCAAGTGGCAGTCGCCTTACAAGGATTATCAGGTAGGTGACGCTGATTTTACCGCGGCAGACGGCAGTGTGCAGACGGCGGAGATGATGTACGGTACGGAATACACCTACCTTGAGAACGATTTGGCGACAGGATTTGTCAAGCCTTATGCGGACGGTTACAGCTTTGTGGCGTTGCTGCCGCACGAGGGTCTGTCGATGGCAGACTTTGTGAAGGGGCTGAGCAAGGATACGTTCGCGCGCGCGTGGAAGGTCGAAAAGGAAACGCCGGTGGAAACGGGATTGCCGAAGTTCAAGACGGAGAGCGGCGCGGAGCTTTCGGAAGTGCTGCGGACCATGGGTATCCGAGACCTTTTTGACGCAGACCGCGCGGATTTGCATAGAACGGCGACCACACCGGAGGGAAATCTCTTTGTCTCCAAGATTCTGCACAAGGCTTTTATTGAAACAGATACCGAGGGTACCAAAGCCGCCGCGGTCACAGCTGTCGTCGATGAATGCGGCAGCGCAGCGCCGAGCGAAATGAAACGCGTGATCCTCGATCGTCCGTTTTTTTACGCGATCATCGAGGAGGAAACCGGCATTCCGCTCTTCATGGGAACGGTAGAGCGTATGAATTAGACGAACCGAAAAAAGACCGTCAACTTTTTGCATAGTGCGGAAAGCGGGCGGTCTGTTTTTCGGTATTCGGGTTTTGTGTTCAGCCGGGCAAACCGGGAGTTGTCTGTGATAAAATATTTGCAACAAATTCTTCTATCAAACGATTGATCTGTTCAGGTTTGTCTGTATTGGAATTATGTCCGGCTCCTTCAATCCATATCAAAGGAATTTTCGTATTGCGATGCCATGCTTTGTTGTACCGGATACACGAACCGGCGTGATCTTGTGTACCGCATATCAATAAAGCAGGACACTTAATTTCATACGGCAGATCCTTTTCTATGGCTGCTGCCAAAATACGATAACCATGTCCGGCAATTTGTGCGTAGCGTTTCTGGTTTCCGTCATAAGTCATCATCATTTCACGCATGAGGTTTCTACCATAATCAGATACGGCAACGCCCTCCGACCCCGATTTCAGGATCCGTTTCCACGGATAATGCGCATATACCGGTTCCATCCGCTTCAAAAGCCAGATTTCAACCGCCGTCATATAGCTTCGCTGCAGTGGTGCAGAGTCAATGGAAACAAACCCTGTCATTCTGTTTGGGTAGAACTGCGCATAAGCCTGTCCCACATATCCACCCATGGACTGTCCGATAATAACAGGTCTTGCGATTCCTTCTTGGTTCAATATATCGTTCAGCCATTTTGCCTCATCGAACAAATCAAAATCAAATCGAAACGGCCATGAGGAAGCGTGCGCCGGTGCATCCCATACTATAACATTATATTTGTTCTCAAAATACTGAATTTGCTTATCAAACAATCTATGATCCGCAGTCAATCCCGGCAGAAAAACAAGAGTAATTGCACCCTGGTTTGACACGCTTGCCCAGTAGTGAATCGTTCCGCAACGAGTATGATGAGTTTTTTCTTTCATCCGGATTTCCTCCACAAATTCCAGTTTATACGTCTGATAATGTGATTATAATGGAGAACTGGCACAATCGCAAGACAATCTCGATGTTAAAAACAGAGCCGGATGCTGTGAGGCGTTCTGCTTAGTTTCTAATGAAAACGTGCACAGATGCAGGGACTTCGTCTGACATGCTGCACGGTTTCGGAGCAGCAAAAGAAGAGCTTTTCAAAATCGCAGAGAAAAATATTTTGGTTGATTGCCGATATCCGCACCTACGAGGGAAAAGATCAAGACGACAAGCCAAGATATGCCGCCTGGTGAGCAAGATTTGTCGGTGAAGCCTACGAAGACGCGCTGGACCTTGAGGAGAAGGATCGGATCATCATTCAGCCCGGCATTGTAGATAACGTCTACAACAAGGAAAAGGAAAAGTTGTAGCAGAAAGTCCAAATGTCCTTTATAATGTGAGCAAGCGTATGGTTGGCGTTAACGAAGAAGTACAAATGCATGTTTGGAGATTTTTTCTGCTTTATTTAAGCTTTTCAAAAGTTTTTGAAAAAATAACGAAATTTGATGTCTGGGAACGGGAAACTTTGGGGTTTATATAGTTAAGAAGGTGCGGCTTGATGTGTCAAAAGCAGGCGCAAACCGAAAACGTGCGTTTATGCGGGAGAAAAATATGTTGCAATTATATCTTGCGTTGATTGATGAAGAATGGGATTTGATTCGATTTGAAGAAGCCTACTACGAATATAAAGGACTGTTGCACTACATTGCAAAAAAAATTTTGCAGGACGAACATCGCGCCGAAGACGCGGTGCAGGAAGCGTTTTTGCGGATCGCAAAAAACTTTCATAAAGTTGGAAACATAAAAACGACCAGCACAAAGAATTTTTTTATTTTAATAACGCGTCGAGTTTGCCTAAATCTGTTGGAACGCGAAGAAAAGTTTTCGACAGCGACAGAAGAGGAAATAAGCTTTTTTGAAAACAGCTATACCCCAGGATGCTTACCCGATTCTTTTGCTGGCGAAGCAGAATTGATCAGGCAGATCCTAAGTCTTCCAGAAAGTGCGCGAAGTGTACTGTATCTGCAGACGGTATATGGATTTAACGCTAAAGAAACCGCAAACCTTTTGGGGATCTCTGTTGGCGCTGTGTGGAAGCGAACTTCCCGTGCACGCGCAATCTTAAAGAAAGAGTTGGAAGAAAAGTAAGAGCATGGAGGTGAAAGTAATGCGGCGGGATTTTAACAAAGAACTGAAGACAGCTTTATGCTGCGCAATGGAACTGGAATATGCAAAATATCCTGTGCCAAAGGAATTGGAGTATGAATATCCGTTTTCTGATGCTTTTGAAAAAAAGATGAAAAAAGTCTGCCGGATAGCAAATGGTGACTATGTTAGCTTTGGCAGATGCAGGCTGCGGTTGGTGACGGCGGTATTTTTAATTGCAGCGCTACTTTTTGCAATGACTGCAGGCGCCATTGCAGGACAGAAGCTGTATGTAAAATGGAATGAAATCGCCAACGCAAAAGATGGAACTTTGGATATCACATTTGATGTCGAGGATCCGAATCAAATTGCTGCTGAATTTCAATTTGTGAAACCAAAGACACCCGCAGGCTACCATATCGAAAGTGAAATCAAGTATGGTGAAACAAACTACAAAATAAAATACTTAGGGCAAGACGGTACGGTCATACATTACTCCCAAAACGCAAATGTGAGTGCCACAGGAGTCAAAATGGACAATGAAGATGCAGATGTGCAAAAGATTCTTGTGAACGGCTGCGAGGGATATTCCTATCAAAAGGAAGAAAGCAGCGCGCTAATGTGGTCTGACGGCGTATCGCTATTTCAAATTATAGGAAATTGCGAGATCGAATTTTTAGAAGACATGGTAAAAGTGGAAAGCAGCAAGGCATAGCCGTAAAAAGTTTTTGTTTTCATGTCAAGGATAACGTTTTTTAGGGGTATATTTTATATAGATAGAGAGCAGTAAACAATTGAAAAAGGGGGGAGATTTGCTTGCTGCATAATCATTTTATAGGGAAAATAGAAATCATCATTATCTGTACGGTCCTTCTGATTATCTTTTCTGTGTGGGATTTTCTTCGCACCCGTTTCGGCAAAAAAGATAAAGAAAAGCAAGCAGCTGAAAGGAGTCCAAACATGAGTAGCTTTGATCAAGACAAAATCTATACGAGTAAAAGTCTGCTGCAGGAAATGAATGAGGAACGTGCATTGAAGGGAAAACCCCCGCTTCCGGCAATCAACCCACTGCGGGGCGGCACAAGCACGATAGCGCGGAAAGACAAATCATGGAAGAACGTACCTGACTTTTTCGCGAAGCTTTTGAAGAAGAAGTAAAAACTGTTAGCGTCTTGTTACACCTACGCGGGAAGTAATTACGAACATATTGTAAAGTACAGCAAAGCAGATCAGTAACAAAAGGTGATCCTATTTTAAGAAGCACAACTATAGGAGTAAGAGAAACGAGGAGAACATGAGAACAAAGTGTTTGTTGTTAATTTATGTTGCTGGAATGGCTTTGACTTTTGATTCGCTTATTTGGGGACGAGAATCTCTCCACTCCGCCTTTGGCGGTATGATTACATGGGTGGCTGTTATGATTTGGATTTACAATAGAGGTAAATATACAATCAGAAAAGGAGAATTTTGCTTTATATTATCGTTTATTGTGGGAACGGCAATCATCTCCTTTTTAGTCGCTTCATTAGCAAAGGAGCCCGAGATTTCGCTTGCCCTTTCGGTTCTGTGTCTATGGCCTATAGGAATTTCGTTTCAATGGCTTAGTGAAGTGATTTCAAAAAATGATGAAAAATCCATGCTCTTGATAATGATTGTTCCTTATATTCTTATTTATTTCTCAGGAATATATGGAATAAGTAAGAACAGAGCAGGAAGCCGTTAATTAGGAAGGCTAATGCTAATGGAAAGAAAAAACTTTGTGAAAAGTGCCTTGTATAGCTAAAAAGCTTCCTGTATAATTTAAATAGGTCAAGAGCTTGACAATAAAAAATACCTCAAGTAAATTTAGAGTATTACTGACCTGGTCGTTGGTAAAATCTAAAAAACAAGAGGTATCTAATATGAATCTTACCGGAACAACGAAAAAAAATCAAGTCACTTGCGCAAGTATTTTTGAAAAACAACAGCAAATTCAAAAAACAGAAGAACTCATAAAAAGCTTGAAGTCGTATACATGGAATGAACTGGAAACTCCCGGCAAGTTCGACAAGAAGCTGTCTTTTGTCAGCGATGAGATGCTCATCATCGGCTGCGATGTAGGAAGCGAAGCACATTACGTCAGAGCAATCGACACCAGAGGCAGAGAACTCAGCAAGACAGCCTTTCCCTTCAGCAATAGTTCCGAAGGATTTCAAAGCATGAAGACCTGGTCGACGGAGCTCGCCGTGCAGAACGAAAAGCATCAGATCGTGCTGGGTTTAGAACCCACCGGACATTACTGGTTCTGTCTGGCAAGCTGGCTGATCGCAAACGGAATCAGTGTGGTACAGGTGAATCCTTATGCGGTAAAGCAGACAAAAGAAGTTGAAGATAACAGTCAAAGCAAGGATGATAGAAAAGATCCGAAGCTGATTGCGAATCTGGTGAAGGATGGAAACTTCGGCATGCCGTACTTACTGGAGGGATTGTACGCGGAAATCCGCAGACTGTCCATGTTCCGAGACCAACTGCAGGGGGATCGGATCCGAAACTTCAACCGTCTGCATCGGGAAATGAAAATTTACTTTCCGGAGTACAAGGACGCCTTTGGGAAGGTAGACGGTACGTTCTGCCTGGAACTTCTGCAAGCAGCACCGTTTCCGGAAGATCTTCTGCAGCTTGAGCCTGGTGGCGTGCAGCTCCGGCAAGCATCAAGGACAGACGAAGATCAGCCATAGAGGACGCAAACGGCTGCGGTACTGGCTATTTCAAGCAGCAAAGTCGGCAGTCTGTCACGCCGAGGAATTCAAAGCGCTGCATGTATACTATACGACACGCAGCGAAAATCCGCTGAAAAAGATGCAGTCACTGATTGTGATAGCCTGTAAGTTATTGCGATTGATTTATACGATCCTAAAAAAGGGAGTCACTTATGCCCCTGAGAAAATGCTCGGAGATATTGTAGGGAGAAAGCAAGAAACAGCGCAGGCAGCATAAAACGAACCGTTAAAGCAACGAGGCGGAATCCTGCCGGGTTTCGGATGAAAACGAAATCGGGCAGGGTTCCGCAAGAGAAACCCAAAACAAAAGGCTGCGGTGGGAAACCACCGCATAGAAAAAGAAGCAGGCCCAACGGAAGAAGCAAGGAAGAGCGTCCACTGAAAAGTTTTCTTTGCAAGAAACGGAAGGTCAGTAAGAAACAAAATAAACAAGAGCTGTAGCTGGCAGTAGTTCACTCCGTAGGGCAGGACCCTGTTTGAAAGCTTAGTCGGCACTCGGTGTATGAATAGGTGGGACGAAGGAAGTTGGTACGCGATACCATTAGACACGGAAGGTTCACCATCATAGTTTGACAGAGGGAAAAATAGCCTTTAAAAAAATGAAGCGAGGATGCTTTGTTTGCTATACCCACTTTCAACGAATCAGCACAAGATGCAATGACAATTCTACACTTTTAGCTCTTGTCTTGAGGTAACTATTTAAAGAAAAAGCCCATAA